>Ga0209638_1000893_pt1 | contig 19517 bp, 12 predicted proteins | sample BarGraNGADG00211_FD_184490 | JGI IMG/M metagenome (GOLD analysis project Ga0209638, IMG submission 184490) | Arctic peat soil microbial communities from Barrow, Alaska - Barrow Graham LP Ref core NGADG0002-211 (SPAdes) (version 2) | ecosystem: Environmental > Terrestrial > Soil > Wetlands > Peat...
AAGATCGTGATCATGTAGCTGAGTAGATCAAATCCGGCACCGCCGAGTTCTTCGGGCCATGGCACACCGAGCAATCCGAGCTCGCCCATGCGCTTCACGTTTTCCCAGGGGAAGATCGAGTCGGCGTCGAACTTCGCCGCGACCGGTGCGACTTCGTCGCGGGCGAACTGGCGGACCATTTCGCGGACCGCGAAATGCTGTTCGGAGAAATACAGCGCGTCGTCCATACGTTTGCCTCGTTTAAGTCGTGGCTGCCGGCAGGCCGAGCGCTCGGGCGCGGTCGTCTGGCACATCGAGGACCATTCGCAGCATGGCCGTGGAAAAGACCTTGCCCTGCGCATCGGTCTTGAGTGAGAGCGTGCCGCCGCCGTCCAGCGCGCCGTGCAGGAGAAAGTTGAGCGCGTTCAGATTCGGCAATTCGTAGCGCTCCACGTCGCCCGTGATCACGTCGTGGAAGTGAAGTCGCACCCGATCGAGCGTGAGCTGCTCGGCGATGAAGGGGTACCACTCCGGCTTGAGCGCGATGACACCGACGTTCGCCGTGTCGCCTTTGTCGCCCGAGCGCGCGTGCGCGATGTCCACGAGGTTCACTTTCATGACAGCACCTCGACGTTGGTCTGCACGACGGTCTTGTCCACGAGCGCGGGCCAGTAGGCGACGATCTCTTCCACCTTCGGACGTCCCCCAGCGAAGCCCGTCACGCTCGGAGGTCCGTTGAGCACGAGTGGCGCGATCTCGCGCGTGAACCGCTCGACGGTCTTGCGGTCCGGCGAACGAACGCCGACGCGAAGTTGCACCTCGGGCGGCTCACACGCAGACGTCGCGAGCGGCCCGTGCGTCGCCGAGACGCCGACGAATTCCGTGAGGAGCGCATCGAATTTCAATCCCATGTTGTCGAGCCGCTCGCGCAGTACACGATCGGCGAGCTGCGCCTTCTCGAGTGCATCCGGCCAGGCATACACGAGCGTGCCGACCGCCTTGAATCCCGCGCGATAGGCGATCGATACCTTGAGCTTGTCGGTCGCGGGGCGGCCCTTGATGCCGAAGACGCGCACGCGATTCTCGCCGTCATTCGCGAGATGGATGGTGGTGAAGTCCGCGACGACGTCCGGCGTGATGTAGTCGTGCGGATCACCCATCTCGTAGACGCACTGCTCGCTCACCGACTGCACGTTGATTCGCCCGCCGGTGTTGGGGTGCTTCACGACGGTGAAGGTTCCATCCGCACGCGCCTCGACGATGGGATACCCGATGTTCGCGAGATCGGGAATGTTGCGCCAGTCGTAGAGGCAGTTGCCGCCGGAGCATTGGGCGCCGCATTCAATGATGTGTCCGGCGATAATTCCTGCCGCCAGCTTGTCCCACTCATCGGCGCCCCACCCGAACTCGTGGCGCAATGGCGCCATCGTGAGCGCGGTGTCGGTGGAGCGGCCGGTGACGACGACGTTTGCGCCGCGCGCGAGCGCTTCGACGATCGGTGTGGAGCCGATGTATGCGTTGGCCGACAGCACGCGATCGCGCACGGTGCTCAGGGGCTCGCCATTTTCCATATGCGTCAGGCTGTGGCCTGACGCAATCAGCTCGTCGAGTCGCGGGAGCAGATCGTCGCCCGTCACCACGCCGACGCGCACCTTGCCCTTGGCGCCACGCGAGCGGGCGACGTCGAGCACGGCGTGCCCACAGGACACCGGGTTCACACCGCCCGCGTTCGCGATCACCTTCACACCGCGATCGGTCACGGCGGGAAGCACGCTCTCCATCGCGCCGATGAAGTCGCGCGCATAGCCCATCGTCGGATCACGTTCCTTCTGCTTCTGCAGAATGGACATCGTGACCTCGGCGAGATAGTCGAGCATCAGGTAGTCCACCGGACCACCCTCGACCTGGCGGCGTGGCGCGTCAAGCCAATCGCCCCAGAAGCCCTGACCCGAGGCCACACGTACGATCTTGTCTGGTGTACTGGTCATGCGTCAGGGAGCGAGGGAAGAACGAAGGGCCCGAGGTGCGGGCCGGGATTGGACAATGCGGACCGGAGCGCCAGCGCGAGCACATCGCGCGTGTCCTCCGGATAGATGACGGCGTCCACATAGCCGCGCGCCGCGGCGTAGCGCGCGTCGAGCTGCTCCTCGTAGTCGGCGCGCATCTCGTCAACGGCGCGCTGCGTATCGGGGTCGAGGCGCTCCTTGTCTCGCGTGGCGCGCGACATCGCGGGGCCATGGACGGCTTGCACGGCCGCCTCACCTTCCATCACCGCCATGCGGCCGGTGGGCCAGGAGAAGATGAAGTCTGGATCGAAGCCCTGCCCAGCCATCGCGTAGTAGCCAGCGCCCGACGCGTGATTCACGGTGAGCACGATCTTCGGGACGCGAGCCGTCGCCATCGCTTCCACGAAGCGTGCGCCGGAGCGAATGACGCCCTCATGCTCGGATTCGGGTCCGACCATGAAGCCGGAGACATCCTGAATGAACAGCAGCGGAATCCCCTGGCGGTCGCACCGCTCGATGAAGAACGCGACCTTCTCCGCACTCTCGGCGTAGACGATCCCGCCGAAGCGCGGCTTCTCGCCGAGACGCCCTTTGATGAGCCCGCGCTGATTGGCGACGATGCCAACACCGATGCCATTGATGCGCGCGTCGGCACAGATCATCTCCCGGGCGAGCTCACTCTGGAACTCGGAGAGCTGCCCGTCGTCCACGAGAACGCTGAGGATGCGATGCATGTCATAGGACATGCGATGCTCGGACGGGAGCAGATCGTACAGCGCTTCGGGAGGCGCACCTCCTTCGGCCGGTGCGACGTGAGCCGGAGACCGCTCGGGAGGCAGCTGCGCAACCAGTTCGCGCAGCTTGTGCAGACACTCCTCGTCGTCGTCCACCGCATAGTGCGCCACACCACTGATCTGCGTATGCGTGATCGCGCCGCCGAGCGTCTCTCCGTCGATCGTCTGGCCAGTCGCGCCCTTCACGAGATTCGGCCCGCCGAGTCCCATGAACGACGAGCCTTTCACCATCACGATGAGATCGGAGAGCGCGGGAAGATATGCGCCCCCCGCGATGCACTGCCCCATCACCGCGGCGAGCTGCGGAATGCGCAGATACCGGCGCATAATGGAGTTGTAGTAGAAGATCCGGCTCGCGCCGTATTGGCCCGGAAACACGCCACCCTGATAGGGGAGGTTCACGCCGGCCGAATCGACGAGGTAGATGATCGGGATGCGGCAGCGCATGGCGATCTCTTGCGCACGGAGAATCTTCTTGATCGTCTCGGGCCACCAGGAGCCGGCCTTCACCGTCGCATCGTTGGCGACGACCACGACCGGTCGGCCGTGGACGATGCCCAGCCCAGTGACGACACCAGCCGCCGGCGCCGCGCCGTCGTACTGGTCGTAGGCGAGGAGCAAGCCGATCTCGACGAAGCGCGCTCCGGCGTCGCAGAGCTTCGCGACGCGCTCGCGCGCCGTGAGCTTTCCCTGCCCGTGCTGCTTCTCGATCTTGTCCGGACCACCTCCGAGCCGGAGGCGTTCTTCGAGCGCGCGGAGCTCGGCGCTCAGTTCTCGAAGCCGTGAGACCACGTGAGGTTCAGCCGCCGAGGAGCGTGGGCAATCGGGCGGAACGTCGTCGCGAGCGCAAGACGTCTCCGGTAGATAGGATTGCGCCGATCGCCAGTGGCTCGCGATTCATATTTGCAGAAGATGCCAGTTGAGCAGAAATCCGGTGTAAGCAGCGAAGGCCAGCAGGAGGAGTGAATTCCACGCTTTCGTCCAGAACCACAGTGAACTCTCGCGCCATGAGCCTACGCTGTAGAGAACCGCGATCGGGAGCCCAAGCACGCCGAGGAGCCCGATCATCTGAAGGAAGTGGGAATATCCGTCTGCACTCGACGACAAGGCGCTGATATTGGATTGAATTGACGCGAGAAAAGCGGCCTTCAGTCCGAGGAAGAGGAGACTGGCAACAGACGTGATCCTCATGAGCCAGCGCAACCGTCGCGATCTCGCGGAAAGGGACAGCGTCGCACCGTAATGCTTTCTCAGCACGGCAGCGGCCGGCCAGGACAGCAATGTCGCCAAGAACACGACCAGCACGAAGAACAGCGCGCCGATGTTGATGCGGCTGTTCTTCAACAGCGGCGTCGGCTGACCGACCTCAAACGGAAAGTCCCCGCCCATGACGAGGTTGCCGTTCTCGTCCTTGGTGAAGGCAATGAGCGACTGGTCATTCACCTCGCGAAAGACCAGCGGCGCAATTTCGCGAAAATGTCTTGGATTACCCGCCATGTCCCTTCGGGAGTCGTTGCTGATAGTGCTGTCAGCATTTACACTCACGCGCTCCTGGCTCAGCAACCCGACAACTGAGAAGGCATTTGTTTGCATGCGCCGGCTGCTCTGATATGGGCCGGCCACGAAACGAGCGTCGTTCAGCGCACTTGCCAATGGAGGCGCAGCGGGCGGCGCGTACGGGAAGTATCGGTCGAGGAATCCCTCCCAGACCGCGGTCCGCAAATCGCCGTCCTTTCCCGCGCTATTGGACGAGATGAAGAAGCCGAGATGCTCATCGAGCATGAGATGCAGGTCGCTATGAAACCATTGCGTATCCCCGGCGTGCCCGACGATGCGGTGACCATTGCGCGCTTCCTGATAGAAGCCAAAGGCCATGGCATTCAGCGCGGGACTCACACCAAACTGGCGCGAATGCATGAGATGCGCGGTTTCCGGCTTGAGAATGCGCATGCCCCCGTACTGGCCATCTTCCAGGTGCGCGATCATGAAGTGCGACATGGCGTCCGCAGTCACCGACATGCTCCCTGCAGGCCAGACCTGCACCACTTCGAAGCTCTTGGGCGGCTGGGAGGCCTGTCCGTATCCCTGCGACATCATCGCCTTCAAGTCGTTTGGCAGTGGCTGGTCGAACGTCGCGCGGGTCATGCCAAGCGGCTGGAAGACGTTCAGGCGGATGTATTCATTGAACGGCGTGCCTGACACACGCTGGACGACATAGGCGGCCAACGTTGCGCCATAATTGGAATACGCCGGCGTCGTTCCGGGAGCGAAGATCTGCGCTGGCACGTGCGTCTTCAGGTGTTCGCCCAGAGGCCGCAAGTCTCGCGCGTCGCTCTTGAACATGTCCTTGACGTTCTCCTCGAAGCCCGGTGTATGCGTCAATAGATTGCGCATCGTCACCGGCTTGCCGTACGGTGCCGGAATCTTGAAGTCGATGTAGGCGTTGACATCGCGATCGAGATCGATCTTCCCCTGTTCGACAAGCTGCATCACCGCGGTCCACGTGAACGTCTTCGAGACGGAGCCAATCCGAAAGAGCGTCGCGTCCGTCGTCACCGGGGTGCGGAGCTTCACGTCCGAATAGCCGTACCCCTTGGCGAAGAGGAGCTTGCCGTCCTTCACGACGCTGATCACCGTGCCCGCAATGTCATGCTGCTGCAGCTGCAGCGGCATCATGCCGTCCAGAAACGTTTCCACGTCCTCCGCCGTGAGTGCCGGCGCTGCCGCCGACAGGCGCTGAGGCGACGGCTGAGCGCCAGCGGGCGCCTGTGCGGACGCGACACGGGCGGCGTGACAGCAGAGCAGCGATACGCCGATCACTCGAAGGCGCGCGTGCGAACTTCGCATGGTGGATCCTCCGGCAGGTCGGCAGCTGTCGCGACCGATAGATGCAGCCAAATCTGTCATGGGTGCGTCCGGTCGATCGGCGCGGGTCGCGGCACGCGTTTAGGAGGATTCGCCTCGAGCAGCCGTAGCGCCTCCTTCACCGCGCGCTCGAGCTGCGGATCGTGACCCCTGATGACCTCGGCCGCCGAATACTCCACCTCGATGTCGGGAGAAACGCCTTCGTTCTCGATGCGCCACTGGCCGTTCACATCGTAGAACGCCAAGCCTGGCGCAGTGATGCCGCCTCCGTCGATGGTGGGCGGAACGCCAGTCGTACCCACGAGTCCGCCCCAGGTCCGAGTCCCCACGAGCGGTCCGATGTGGCGCTGCTGGAACATGTAGGGCAGTGCGTCGCCGCCGGACCCGGCCGACTCATTGATGAGCATCACCTTTGGACCGTAAATGCCGGCGCCCGGCGATGTCCACGGTTTTCCGTCGCGCAACGCGAAGTAGCCCATCTGCTTCCTTTCGAGCTCGTTCACGATGTAATCGGCAACGAGTCCGCCGTGATTGTAGCGCTCATCGACGATTGCCCCGTCCTTGTTCTGTTGCGCGTAAAAGTAGCGCGTAAACGCGGCATAGCCCGGCGCGGACGTGTTCGGCAGCCAGATGTACGCCAACCGTCCACCCGACAACTCATCGACCTTGCGACGGTTGTCCTCGATCCATGCACGCGTACGCAGTCCATCTTCCGTGGCCACCGGCAGCACCGTGACGAGACGCGATCCCTCCAGCGATGGAACACTATTGATGCGAAGGACCGTCTGTCGTCCCGCTGTTTCCTCGAACATCGAGTACACGTTCGTGGAAGCAACGAGCGGTCGGCCGTTGACCTCGAGTAGATAGTCACCTTCCGCCACGCGTATTCCGGGAGCACTGAGCGGAGCGCGCAGCTCCGGATTCCAGTTCTCCCCCGTGTAGATGCGACGGAGCCGATAGTAGCCGTTCTCGATCGAATAGTCGGCGCCGAGGAGTCCCACGGTCACCGGCGTCTCAGCCGGTTCATCCCCGCGACCCGACAGATACGAATGGCCGACCGTCAGCTCTCCGCCAGTCTGCGCGATGACGTACCCCAGGTCCGCTCGGTTATTCACGAAGGGAACGAGCGGACTGTACTTCGCCCATACGGCATTCCAATCGGCACCGTGCATCTTGGGATCGTAGAAGAACTCGCGCTGAATCCGCCACGTTTCGCGGAAGATCTCTCCCCACTCGACGTGCGGATCCACCCACGCCTCCAGCTGTGCCACGTTGATCGCGCCGTCGCCAACCTTCGCCGGCTTGTCGGTGGGCACCACGCCCCATCGCGGCGCACCACCGGCTGCCTGATAGAGGACCTTCTTTCGATCGGCAGACACAACGTACGAGCGAATGCCGTCGATGAACGCTGTGGCCGTGCGGTCCTTGAGTTGATATCGCTGCACACGTAGGCCCGCTGCGGGGCCGCCGCCGGCCATCGGCTCCGTATAGAAGAAGGAACCGGCAGGGCCTGCGGCGAGCGTGCCATAGTCGCCTGCGGGAACATTCAGACTGAGAATCCGGTGTCCGATTCCTTCGACATCTATGCGTACGATCGAATCCGCTCGCGTCCTCGGCGACGCGGGGGCCGCGGGGGCCGCGGGGGCCGCGGGGGCCGCGGGGGCCACGGGCTCGTCGCCGGATTCAGGCAGCAGCGGTGACGGCTCGCTTGCAGCCAACACCGTGAGATAGATCGCGCGTCGCACCGGGCGATCGACCGCGCTCATCTCCACCCAACCGGTACGCGGCCCGTAATCGGTGCTGGCGAGGAAATACAAATACTTGCCGCCGGCGTCGAACACCGGAGACACGGCGTCCGCCAGCGCATCAGTCACCTGATACGACTTGGCGTCAGCAACAGAGTACACGAATATGGCGCGGAGATGGCTATCCAGGCTCTTGCTGTAGGCAACCCATCGCGAATCGGGCGACCACATGGCGTCAAACGACCGGCCTGGAGTGCTGTAGGCGTCGGCATCGATCCTGGCTGCGTGACCGGCAGCGGCATCGAGGAGCCAGAGATTGAGATGATTGTCCACAACCGTCAGGTGCTTGCCGCCGGGAGACCATTGCAGATCGGAGAAGTACGCTGTTCCCCCCGCTGGCAGCTGTAGAGTGCGCGGCTTCGTCAGACCGGACTGGTCGCCAATCACGAGTTGCCACTCGCCACTCGCGTCGGACAGCCAGGCAAGCTGCGCACCGTCCGGCGACCAGGTGGGGCTTTGCTCGTGCGCTCCGGACGTCTGCGTGAGATTGCGCGAGTCACCCTTGTCGGTGGGCACGGTGAAGATCTCGCCGCGTGCTTCGAACGCGGCACGCACACCCGTTGGCGACAGCGCGGCGTCGCGAATCATCGCGGCCACATGCTTGAATTGCGGGCGAGCCCACGGGAAATCACCGACGACGTCAATGGCGAGCTGTCGGCTCTGCCCGGTCTTCACATCGAATAGGTGGACGTATCCCGCTTGCTCGTAGGCAATGGCATCGGCGCCGGCCGACGCGTTCATGATGTCGAACTCGTCGTGATGTGTGAGCTGTTTGACCGCCTTCGTGCCCACGTCGTAGGAGAACAGATTCGTCGTGCCATTCCGGTCGGACAGAAAGTAGACCGTATTGCCGATCCACATCGCGTTGCGGTCGTTGCTGTTCTTCCACGGCAGCTTCTCGACGCTGTAGCTTGCGAGCTCCATGATGCGCACGGGCTGCGTGCGCCCACCGCGATAGTGCCGCCACTCGCTCGTCTCGAACCAGTCCGGAATGAACGCCGTAGAGATCTCCTCGTAGGCAATGCGACGCCCGTCAGGGGAGAAGTCGCCCGCGAATGCGCGCGGCATCGGCAGGGCATCCTCGACTCCACCCGCGACGGCAACGGTCCACATCCGCAGATATGCGAGCTGCGGTGCGCTCGCCCGGTCGGACGCAAACACGACACGCTTTCCGTCGCGCGTCCAACCGCGCACGCGGTCCTGACCCGGATGATACGTGAGCCGACGTGGCTCGCCGCCTGCCGTCGGCACTACGTACACATCCGTGTTCCCGGCCGACGTGCGGCTGAACGCGATCATCGACCCGTCGGGCGACAACTGCGGATCCGCCTCCACCTCCGGCGTCGACGTGATTCGGCGCGACGCGCCGCCGGTGCGGCTCGTCACCCACAGATCGCCGGCATAGGCGAACGCAATTGTGTTCCCGTTGATCGTGGGGTGCCGCAGGAGGCGCGTACCCTGAGCATGCGCAGCCGCGGCGAGAAGGATCGGCAACACGAGCGAGCGGCGTAGCATGGGCGGGATTCTCCGAGGAAGAAAGGGTCTTCGACAACACGCCGTGTTGGATAGCGGCGACATTGCCGCCACAGACTGCGAGCTCGGTTGCGGGTTGCATCCCAGCTCAGGTTGCCTGTGTCGGTGACGAGTCTTGCGGCCAAGCCATGGTCGCCGGCACGAACATACGTCACGCAACAGTATACCACAATGGCGACCACTACGGCATGTTGTACCGGTGCCTACGACGATGCAGTGGCGTGGCTTGCGTGGCGTTTTCGCCGCCGGTAAGCTTCATGGTCATGGCACCCACCGTACTCCGCTCCGCCACCTCGCCAGTCAAGCGCCGCGCCTCCCGCGATCAAACGCCGGCAGTCGACGAACAGTTGGACAACGTCACACGCGCCTACCAGACGCTCCGGCTCGTCATCGTCAATGGGCAACTGCCTCCCGGATCGCGCATTTCGGAGCGGATCATCGCGGAACGCCTCAGCCTCAGTCGAACCCCGGTCCAAAGCGCACTCCACCGGCTCGAACAGGAAGGCTTCGTTGCCGCCAAGGGGCTCGGCCGCGAGCGACGGCTCTTTGTCGCGCCGCTCACGATGGACGATGGGCGTGAAGTCATGTTCATCGTCGGTCACCTCGAGGGACTCGCCGCGCGCACGGCGGCGTTGCTCCCAGCTCCGCGCCGCCGGGAGATCGTGAAAAGCCTCCGCGAAGCCAACGCGGAGCTCGCCGCCGAATCACACCGGCCCGGCGAAAGCGACCGTTACTTCGATCTCGACCACGAATTCCATAACCGCTACGTAGACGGTGTCGTCGGACCTCGGTTGCTCACGCTCCATCGGGCGATCAAGCCGCAGAGTGACCGCTACTCGCGCCTCTACGCAAGCATACTTCGCGACCAGCTCGCGACGTCGGTCAAGGAGCACGAGAAGATTGCCGCGAGCATCGCCAGGGGTGACGCGGATGCAGCGCAACGTGCCGCAGAGACCAATTGGCACAATGCCGCGGAACGGCTTACGCGAATCATCGCGAAACAGGGAGAACGCGGAAGCTGGCAGGCTTAGGCTCCCGACGTGCTGCCGGCGCGCTTGCGGTAGCACACCCGTTCGTTACCGAACGAGAAGATTCACGGCGCGTTCTCCCCGTGCTGCGCGCCGGCATCGCGGCGATGGCGGGCCCGGCATCTCCACCGTCGATGCCGCGGCCTACGCGAGCTGGGCTCTCGAGGAGTCGCGCGCATCACACGACCTGCTGCTGGTGGACATGCGCGGCACCGGCGATTCCGCGCCGCTCGCCTGTGGACTCTATGACGACGCGGGGCGCGTCGCGCCGTATCTCGCGCCGATGTTTCCGATCGGACCGGTGCGCCACTGCCTCGATCGCCTGCGACGCACGGCAGATCTCACGCAGTATACGACCGCCGCCGCGGCGCTCGATCTCGACGAGGTGCGCTCGGCGCTCGGTGCGTCGCAGCTCAACCTCTTCGGCGCGTCGTACGGAAGCCGGCTGGCGCTCGAGTACATGCGGCGCTTCCCAGCCCACGTGCGCCGGGCGGTGCTGCTCAGTCCAGTGCCGCCGAGCCGACCCATCGGGGCCGACGCGGAGCGCGGTGCCGACTCCGCGGTCGCCGCGGCCATCGCGACGTGCGCCATGGTGGAGGCATGCCGCGGCAGCGTTTGCGCTGGAGCTGATGGACGCGTGCCGCATCTGGCCGCGAGGAGTGGTGACGCCCGACTTCCCGACGCCGGTCGTCTCCTCCGTCCCCACGCTGCTCATCACCGGCGGGAGGGATCCCATCGGGCCGAACCCGCGGCATGATGCCCCGCCGCCCGCCGGACCGGACGGCCCGCGAGGCCGGCCGTCGAGCGGATGCCCCCCATCAGCCTGCGCCACCCGTCGTCGCGCCGCGCGGGATCACGCTGCATACTTCCAAGGCCACGATCGGAATTCCTATCCCAGATGGCGCAGGTTTTCGCGGCCGATCTCGCTCGAAGCACGCCGGTCACCGCGGCGACGCTCCCGTCGCTCTCCGTCGGAACGCGGACGATGGATGCGCTCTATTACTGGTGTCGCGCCCAGCTCTGACGGCTGGCGTCGTCTTGACAGCATTCCCGCGCCCGGGGCATGTTGGCGATTCCTACCCCCCTTCACTCGCCTCCCCGCATATGCGATTTCGCATCCCCTCCCGTCCGGCGCGTCGGCGCCCGATCATCGTCGCCGCGTCGCTGGCCACGCTTCTTGCCGCCGGCGCGCTGCGCCCGACGGCGGTCGCGTCGCAGGGCCGCCCTGCTGTCGTTCGCGGGACGGGGAGTGCGCTCGCGCCCGTTCCGCCACCGGCGCGGTGGCTTGGGCTGATCGGCGAGTATGGTACCGACTCCGCGGTGACGATCGTCCTCGAGCGCGGCGGACGGCTCTGGCTGCATACGGCCGCGAGCGAGATTCCGATCGCGGAGCAGCGGGACAGCACGTTCGCGGTGCCAGGCGGCGGGAGGGTCGTCTTCCGGCGCGATGCGGCAGGACGGGCGACGCGGCTGGAGGAGAACGGCTCGACGCTGGCGCGCCGGCAGATCGGACCGGCGTCGGGGAACCAGCTCGTCATCACACCGGTGCGGCCGATCGCCGAGCTGCGGCGCGAGGCGCTGGCGGCGAAGCCGCCGGTCGAGCACGGATCCTTCCTGCCGTCGGATCTGGTCGAGCTGACGAAGCTCGATCCGACGATCCACCTCGAGATTCGCTACGCAACGAGCAACAACCTGTTCGGCACTCCGTTCTACTCGCAGGCGCGTGCATTTCTCCAGCGGCCGGCGGCGGAAGCGCTGGTGCGAGCAAACGCCCGCCTGCGTCCACTCGGCTACGGCCTGCTCGTCCACGACGGCTACCGACCCTGGTACGTGACGAAGATGTTCTGGGACGCCGCGCCGGAGGACAAGCACATCTTCGTCGCCAACCCCGCCGAGGGATCGAAGCACAACCGCGGTGCGGCGGCCGATCTCACACTGTACGACCTCGCGACTGGCACGCCGATCGAGATGGTGAGCACCTACGACGAGACATCGCCGCGCGCGTACCCCGACTATCCCGGCGGGACGTCCCGCCAGCGCTGGCACCGCGCGCTGCTCCGCCGCGCGATGGAAGCCGAGCGGTTCTCGGTATACGAGACGGAGTGGTGGCACTTCGATTTTGCCGACTGGCAGCGCTATCCGATCGGCAACACGGTGTTCGAGCGGATCGGCGTTCGATAGCCCGACCGGATCCTCATCGCGCGTCTCGCTCCGCGCGAGCGAAGCGTACGCCGAAGAGTCTCACCGCTGCGACGTGCCCCGTACCGTCGGGCAGGAACGTGACGGTCGCCGGATCGGCGGCGGCGCGGGCGGGGGTGCTGCGGAAGCTGTCGTACTCCCACGGTGCGAGCACGCCGAGGTCGGCGTTCTCGAATCGCGCCCGGAGGGCACCGCCGGCCAGCTCGACGGTCACGATGCCGTAGGTGGAGTCGGCGTAGCGGCCCGCGTAGCGCTCGAGCGGCAGCGACGGATGCGTGCCCGCGGCGTGCTTCGACGCGGAAGCCATCGCGCCGCGCCGCCGTGCGGAGTAGAGCGAGTGCATCTCCGTGCTCCAGTCGCGCGGCGCGGCGCCACGATAGAGATCGAACACCTCGTACATCAGGGCGTGGCGCAGCTCGGCGTGATCGAAGTTGGCGAGCACGTAGACGCCGACCCGCTGTCCTGGGAGCAGTCCGATGATGGCGCTCATGCCGTCGATGCTGCCGGTGTGCATCCAGACGGTGTTGCCGTGATAGTCCTGCACGAACCAGCCAAGCGCGTAGGCGAAGAAGTGGGAATGGGAGAGCTCCAGCGCAGGATACTCGCTCAACGGCGCGCGGATCTGCGGCGCGACGATCTCCTCGAAGGTGGCGGGCTTGATGAGCCGTGTGCTGCCGACGCGGCCGCTGTCGAGGATGAAGCGCATCCACTTCGACATGTCCGACACGCTGGACCAAAAGGTGGTGCGGAAGGATGACGCCGGATGGACGAAGCGGAGCCGGCGGATCATCTCCGCCATCGGGTACTGGTTCTCCGGGATCGCCCACAGCAGGTCGGTGCCCGGCAGCCCGGTGCGATGCGTGAGGAGATCGCGCACCGTCAGCTCGTGCGTCGCGTACGGGTCGTACAGTCGCAGCTCGGGAAGGTAGTCGATGACCCGATCGTCCCAGCGCAGCTTTCCCTCGTCGACGAGCATGGCGAGGGCGGCGGTCGTCATCGCCTTGGTGGTCGAGCCGATGGCGAAGCGGGTGTGCTCCGTTGCGGGGGTTGGCTTGCCCGCCTCGATCACGCCGTAGCCGCGCGCGAAGACGAGGGAGTCGTTGCTCACCACGGCGATGGCGAGGCCGGGGACGTGCCAGTCGCGCGCCGCCTTCGCCACCGAGCGGTCGAACGCCGCCCAGTCCGGCGCGCCCTGTGCGGCGAGCGGGAGCGCGCTGGCGCCGAGCAGCGCGGCGGCGGTCAGCCCTCGGCGGATCACGTGGCGCCAACCTGCCTGCTCGACCGATCCCATCTTCGACTCCCGGTGCCGGGTCACTGCGGTGAGGACGCGGCGCGCCAGCCGGGTCCCCGAACGATGCGGCCGGGCTTCGCGCCCGTGTGGCGGCCGTCGCGCACCACCTCGACGCCGTTCACGAACACCGTGCTCACGCCCGTGGAGAGCTGATTGGGCTTCTCGTAGGTGGCATGCTCCTGGATCGTCGCCGGGTCGAACACCACGATGTCGGCGAACATTCCCGGCCTCAGGAGCCCGCGATCGGCGATGCGCAGCCGGCTCGCCACCGCGCCGCTCATCTTGCGCACCGCGTCCTCGAGCGTGAGGAGATGCTCCTCGCGAACGTATTGGCCGAGGATCCGCGGATAGGTGCCGTAGGAGCGCGGATGCACCATGCCGCGAGTGCTGTCCGGATCGTAACCGCTGGCATCGGTCCCGATCACCATCCACGGCTGTCGCAGGGTGAGGCGAACGTTGTCCTCGCTCATGAGGAAATAGATCGTGCCGACGTCGTGCGGTTCGGTGAGCACGAGGTCCATGAGCGTCTCCAGCCAATCCTTCCCGGTGGCGGCGGCGACCTCGGAGAGTCGATGCCCCGACCACTGCCGGTTCTGGGGCGCGCTCAGCGTCGTGAGCAGGACCCCGGCCGGCGTCGCCTGCTCGCAGAGGCTCTCCCAGTAGCTGGTTGGATGCGCGAACTCGGCGTGGATCTGGGCGCGGATCGCCGGATCGGCGAGGTTCTGCTTCAGCCGCCCGTCGGCGGCGAAGCGCGGCGGAAAGCAGGCGGCGAGCCCGGTCCCGCCCGCGGTGTACGGATACATCGTCGCCTGCACGTCCAATCCGGCGGCGCGCGCGGAGTCGATCTTCGCCATCATCGCCGGCGCCTTGCTCCAGTTGGCGGTTCCCGCAGCCTTGAGATGATAGATCTCGACCGGCACGCCGGCCTCGCGTCCAATCCGGAGCGCCTCGTCCATTCCCTCGAGGACCTTGTCCGCCTCCGAGCGCATGTGGGTGATGTACAGGCCGCCGTAGGGCGCCATCACCTTCGCGATCGCGATCAGCTCCTCGGTGCCGGCGTAGTTGCCCGGCGGATAGATCAACGCCGTGCCGAGCCCCAACGCGCCGTCTTCCATCGCGCGCTGCATCGCCGCGCGCATCGTATCGAGCGGGGCGCCGGTGGCCGCGCCCATGTGCAGCCCCATCGCGTACTCGCGCAGCGTGCTCGCTCCGACGAACGAACCGACGTTCGGCGACACGCCGTGAGCTTCGACGGCGCGGAGCCAGGCATCGAATCCGTGCGGGCCCATGAACCGCCGCTCCATCGCGATCGTCTCCGGCGCTTCGCCCTTCAGGTCGGCGAGCGTGAGGTCACTGACCGGCGCGTCGGTGTACGCCTCGCCCATGATCTCCGTCGTGACGCCCTGGGTTAGCTTGCCGACCGAGCGGCCGTCGTCGCCGACATCGGGACCGCCCGACTGGATGTCGATGAAGCCCGGGACGACGACGAGACCGGTCGCATCGATGCGGCGGCGCGCCGGCAGCGCGGCCAGCGCGCCATGTCGCGCCACGGCGACGATCCGATCGCCGCGGATGGCGACGTCGCCATAGTACCAGGGATCGCCGGTGCCATCCACGATGCGGCCGTTCGCGATGACGACGTCGTAGCCGCCTGCGTCGGGGCCGGCGACTGGATGGACGGCGCCCGCGCCGGCGCAGGCCAGCGCGGCGAACGCGATCAACGCGCCGGAACCGATCGGCCGGACGGCACACGTCGTCCGGGGCGCAGTCATCCGACGGTCACCGCGGGCGAACGCGCCGACAGCTCTTCGGTCCGCACGGTCAGCGAGTCGAGAAAGTCCCGATCGACCGTGATGCCGAGGCCGGGCCGCTCGCGCGGGACGCGAACCATCCCTTCGTCGTCCATCGTCCACTCCGGCGTCACGACGTCGCGATGCCAGTAGCGCGCACTGGGGCTGAGATCGCCCGGCAGCGAGAAGTTCGGGAGCGACGCGAGCGCGACGTTGTAGGCGCGGCCGATTCCGGTCTCGAGCATCCCTCCGCACCACACGGGAATGGAAGCCGCGGCACAGAGATCGTGAATCGCTTTCGCCGCGGCGCCTTGGCCATGTGGTGGCCGCGGATGTTCTGCTCGAGCAGGTCGTGCACGACCTCCGGCCCCGCCAGCGTCCGTCCGAACACGCGCGGCGCGAGCCACTCGGTGATCGCCAGCCACGCCGTATCGATCGTCTCGGCGGTGTAGATTGGAAGCTGGAAGGCGACGCACTCCGACATGACGGAGGCGCCGCCGCGGTCGGTGAGCTCGAGCATGCGGGAGTCAGCGCGTCTCGAGGAGGTAGTACGAGCGGGCGGTGAACCGATCGCGGTGCAGCCCGGTCACGACGTAGCCTTCGCCGAGCGCCCAGAGGAACTGCTGGCGCAGGGCGCCGTGCCAGCGGACCGACGACGACGGGGAGCGGGCGAGGAGCTCCTGAAAGTCGGACGGCACCTCGATCCACAGGGCCGGAGGGCGCGCCGTCCCCGCGGGCTCGATGACGTCGTCGCCGGCCTGTGGCTCGGGAGTGAGCACCGGCGCCGATGTCGGCCGTGCGCGCACCCGCGACGACGCAGGTGCGGGCGAGGTGGCGAGGGCGACGACGAGCCGGTCGGTGGCGAGGCCGTGATGCAGCGGACTGTCCGTGATGCCGTACATGTCGGGGACGTAGCGCACGACGCGCGCGCCGAGTCGATTGAGATTGAGGTGCGCGTTGCGGGCGATCATCGGATCGAAGCTCCACTGCATCTCCGGGATGCCGCGGCTCGCCAGCAGCTCGCGCTGGCGCTCCTTGAGCAGGCGACCGACCCCGAGGTTGCGCACCGATTCGCGGACGGCGAGCAGGTGCGACCAGTGCATCGGCACACCGTCCTCGCTGCCGGAGAGCCCGAAGACGATGCCGCACAGGGTGCCATCATGGTCGAAGGCGCCGAGACAGATCCCGCCGACGTGGGTCGCGACCTGAAGCACGGCGGCGGGCACCGCCTCGAACCCCTCGCCCCACACCTCGGCCTGAAGGGCGACGCAGGCACGGTACTCGGCGAGTGCACGGATGGGGCGCACGTCGAAGGCGGCGCGGTCGGGGAGGCTGCGGAGAGTGGAGGTCATCGCAGGGTGGGCGGGGACACGCGGAGGGATCGCGTGAGCGACCGGTGGACCGGTCGAACATACGGTGAAGTTTGGTATAACGTAACGGTCTACCAAAATGGCGCCTGGCGATTCCGACTCGTCTTGCGGCCATATCATCGGCGGTCTATGCTTCGTGCCCATGCCCGCCGCCCACCGCCTCGACATCGAGTTCCACCGCACTCGCGCCACCGCCGTCACCGTCGTCCGCACGGCCGCCCTGCTCCTTGCCGCCGCCGCGCCCCTCGTCGCCCAGCGAGCGGCATCGTCGGACCCTCGCCCATCCCGCGTCGACAGCGTGTTCCGCCTCTTCGACCGTACCGACGGGCCGGGCTGCGCGGTCGGCGTGTACCAGCACGGCGCCGTCACTTATGCGCGGGGCTACGGGATGGCGAGCCTCGAGCTCGGCGTCGCCATCTCGCCGCGCACCGTGTTCGACGTCGGCTCCCTCTCGAAAGAGTTCACGGCGATGAGCATCCTCCTGCTCCAGCAGGACGGCAAGCTGTCGATCGACGATCCGGTGCGGAAGTACGTGCCGGAGCTTCCCGCTTATGCGGACCGGATCACCCTCCGCCAGCTCCTCAGCCACACGAGCGGCATCCGCGATCATTTCGACCTGCTCGACGTCGCCGGCCAGGACTTCGACGGAACGGCCGACACGGTGGACTATCTCCGCCTCATCACCCGATCCGCGCGCCCCAACTTCGAGCCCGGCACGCGATACCTCTACAGCAACAGCGGCTTCGTCCTCCTCGCCACCATCGTCTATCGCGTCAGCGGCGAACCGCTTCCCCGCTTCGCCGCCGAGCGGATCTTCACCCCGCTCGGCATGCGGGACACGCGATTCCAGGACGACCATACCCTGGTGATCCCGAACCGGGCGACCGCATACGCGCCGCGTCGCGGCAGCTGGGCGCGCCGCATGTCGCAGTTCGACGGAATGGCCGGCGCCGGCGGGCTCCACACGAGCGTGGAGGACTTCCAGCGCTGGATCCGCAACTACGACGAGGCGACGGTGGGCAGCAAGGAGATCATCGCCGCGATGCTCACCCCGACGCGGCTCGTCAACGATTCGCTCGCCAGCTCGGGGCCGGACTCGTATTACGGGCTCGGAGTCGGCGTCGGCAAGTATCGGGGACTGCGCGTCGACTCGCACACCGGGGTCTGGGCCGGCTATCGTGCCGCCTTCGACCGCTTCCCCGATCAGGATTTCACCGTCGCCACCTTCTGCAACTTCACGACGTCGGGCCCTGACTCGCTGGCGCGGAAGGTCGCGGCGATCTACCTCGGCGATGCGATGGTCCCCGATTTCGCGGCCGCCTGGCGCGATACGCTGCTGCGGTCGCCGGCGGTCACCCGCTCCGTCGCCGAGCTGCGCCCGCTCACCGGCAGCTGGCGCAACGTCGAGCTGGGCGAGGTGCGGCGCACGGAGCTCGCCGGAGACACCCTCGTGTTCCGGACCGGGAGTCGAGCGGCGCTCGTGCCGCTCGGTGCGCGGCGATTCCGCGCCGCGCCGGCGACGGAGGTGAGCTTCACCGGAGACCGCGCGGGCGCGCCGACGGCGCTTCTCGTGCGTTCCGGCGGGAACACGACGACGTTCGACCGCGTCGCCTCGCCGACGTCTTCGGTCAGGCTCGCCGACTACGACGGCGACTACTACAACCCCGAAGTCGAGGTCACCTTCCACCTGCGGATGGATGGCGACTCGCTCGTCGCCTGGCGCGGCGGCCGGCGCGAGGGGACGCTCCATCCGGCATCGCGCGACCTGTTCGTGGACGGCAGTTCGGAAGTGGATTTCACCCGCGACCGGTCAGGGCGCCTGACCGGCTTCGTCCTCGAGGCGGGGCGGGTCCGCCATCTGCGGTTCGACCTCCAACCAGGCAAGCGATGACTCGTCCCCTCAGCGCCCGCCGCGTGCGACTCGGCTCCTGCCTGCTGCTCGTCGGTCTGGCGTCCGTTCCCTCATCGCTCGCCGCGCAGAGCGCCGGCGTCGACGAGCATGTAGTCGACAGCATCGTCGCGGCGGGAATGCAGCAGCACCGCCTGGTAGGCCTTTCCGTCGCCATGGTGCGCGACGGGCGTATCGTGCTGATGAAAGGTTACGGCGCCGCGGCGCTTCAGCCGCGGAGCCCGGTCGATACGGGCACGCGCTTCTCGATCGGCTCGGTGACGAAGGAGTTCGTCGCCGCGCTGACGCTGCTGCTCCAGGAAGACGGCAAGCTCTCGGTGCACGACACGCTGGCGAAGTGGTATCCGCAGCTCACCCGCTCGCGCGAGATCACCCTGCTCGATCTGATGAATCACGTCTCCGGCTACCGCGACTACTATCCGCTCGACTACGTGGACCGGGAGATGGCGCGGCCGACGACGGCCGAGCAGATCATCGCCGAGTACGCGACACGTCCGCTGGACTTCGATCCCGGCACCCGCTGGTCGTACAGCAACACCGGCTACACCATCCTCGGCCGCGTGCTCGAGCGGGTGACCGGCAAGCCGCTCGGCACGCTGCTCGATGAGCGCATCTTCGGTCCGCTCGGCATGCGCCAATCGATGTACGAGCCGACGGCACCAGAGCGGCGCGCCACCGGCTACGTCTCGTGGGCCCTCGGCGACATGGAGCCGGCCCAGCTCGAGGGGCGCGGGTGGATCGGTGCACCGGGAGGGATCTGGTCCACGGCGGGCGACCTCGCGCGGTGGGACCTCGCCCTGATGCGCCCCGGCTTTCTCACCCCCGCGTCGCGAGCCGTCATGTTCGGCGAGCGGATCCTGCGCGACGGGACGCCGACCGGGTATGCGGCAGGACTGAGCGTGTCGCAGATCGGCGGCCGCACGGTGTTCCAGCATGGCGGCGCGACCG
>Ga0209638_1000895_pt1 | contig 19503 bp, 20 predicted proteins | sample BarGraNGADG00211_FD_184490 | JGI IMG/M metagenome (GOLD analysis project Ga0209638, IMG submission 184490) | Arctic peat soil microbial communities from Barrow, Alaska - Barrow Graham LP Ref core NGADG0002-211 (SPAdes) (version 2) | ecosystem: Environmental > Terrestrial > Soil > Wetlands > Peat...
CTCTTTGGTGTGGTCTGTGCAAAAGCAAAGGAGAATACAATAAATGATAATAAAAGGCAACAAAGTTTTTTCATAATCTAAGATTGTTTATATTAAAATTCGATATCCATTAGTTTCAGGGTCTACTCCAAGCATTTCGTTATTTGTTTTAAAACCGGTTGACAGTGCAGTACCCGCGGCAGATGAGCATGTTATGTATGAATTAGCTGAGTAAGTAGTTGCCATTCCCAAAACAGGAAATTTTGTAAAAGGGATCGCCTCGTTTCCCACAATACCTTTTTGAGTAGCAAGGTAGGCTTCGGCCATCGATATATGAGCCTGGCTCATACCATCACCTATGAAAAGAAAGACATATTTCGGACTCTCAAGTCTACCCTTTTGTGCGTATGCGGTAACATTAAGGCTACTGAAAAATACCAAAAGTGACAGGATGATAATACTTTTTTTTAGCATGATTAAAAAATTGTTTATACATACAAGAAAGGGCGCCCTATTATTTTAAAAGACACCCTTATCCAAATAAAACGACAGCTTTATTACTCTGCAGGAGCAGTTCTCCTTGCAGCATACATAACCTTAAGGGCGGAACACCTGCGGAGTTCCTGTTTAATATCAGTAATAATACCCATACGAGCGTTTTGGTCTGCCTTAATAGAAATGGTCATAAACTGACGATCTACCTCGCTCATGTTTTCACGTTCGTTGGCAACGAAGTCACGGATATCAGTGATGGTCTTAAATGAGTCATTCAGCTGAATACGGGCATCTGTTCCATGCTTTGATTGATAGCTTGCAATTGGAGTTCCAATGTATATTACCGATGTAAGATCCCTCCTTTCAAGCTTAGTTGATTCAGAAGCTTCAGGTAATTTCACCTCTACTTTTTTCTCGGTATCCCGGAATTTTGTTGACACCATGAAGAAGAATAACAACATAAACACCACATCGGGCAGAGAGGCTGTGCTTATCGCAGCCATTGTTTTTTTCCCTTTTCTTTCAAATTTTGCCATGATTATTCTCCCATTTATCGTTTTTTAATGCCTGTATCCTTAGGTTCTGCCTCTGATATGTTTTGAGGGACAGCATCTCTTACGATCCTCTGTTGATCATCAGTCAGGGCAGCATACCTTTTACTGTAGTTAACCATTGCAAAATCCTCGCGAATCTCATTTATTGCCTTAACAAGTTCGTTCTGAACCTGTATGTAAGCATCGTAACTGGTACCACGAGTATTTTGTAAAGATATAACGCCTTTTGAAACAGGATACGAGCCAAAACCTTCAATCACCTTATCTTCTTTTTCAGGAAGATTCACATCATTGGCAGGGTTCGTCAAAAACTCTTTTGCTTTCTCTTTGAGTAGACTAATATCCATCAAGGACCCACCGGCGAAAAGACGGTCGGCATCATTGATCCTGACCACCATAATGTTTCGACGATTAACCTTAGCACTTTCAACTTGTTGGTTTTTGTCTGGCATTGGGGGTAAACGACGCTGCAAGCCGGAGCTTGAGTCCATCGTAGAGGTCATAAGGAAGAATATTAGTAATAAGAAAGCAATGTCAGCTGTTGAACCTGCATTGATTTCTTGCATTGGCCTTCTCATATTATTATATATTACCGGTTTCTAACCAAATTAATTATAACACCGGATACAATTGACAACACAGAAGCAGCAATAAGTATGTATGCAATTATAAGGCCGGCATCTGATAACTTAAGTGCAAATGCAGTAGGTGGTATAGCAGTTGTTGTTGTTGGCAGGGGATCGCCGGAAGCCAGCAGAAATCCTAACCCGAACACAACTATAACTGCTCCAAAATTGACGATCATCCTTTTTACGTTTTTTGGATTACTAACCATTCCGATAACCGGAAGGACTATTACCAGTAATATGGCTAACCCAAATAATATATATGTATAGTAAAGGACAAAATCAATCATACCCTCTGACGGATTAAGGAAAACGGTAACACCTAAAACCAAAGAGAAAGCCAGTAGGAAGATTGATAAGTATTTTACAAATTTTGACATAATACTTTATTTTCTAGCTTTTACTAAAATATCGATTAGCGAAATAGAAGCGTCTTCCATTGAAAGAACGATAGAGTCAATCTTAGATACAATGTAACTGTAGAAAAGTTGTAGAATAATCGCTACAATAAGACCACCGATTGTTGTAATCAAAGCCACTTTAATACCGGCAGCAACAACGTTAGGAGAGATATCACCTGCAACCTGGATAGCATCGAATGCCTGAACCATCCCGATAACTGTTCCCAAGAATCCTAACATAGGAGCGATTGAAATAAACAGATTTATCCAGGCAAGACCGTTTTCCATTTGACTCATCTGTAATGAACCATAAGATGCCACTGATTTTTCAACAACTTCTATACCCTCGTCCATACGTGAAATTCCTTGATAGAAAATACTGGCCACCGGACCACGTGTGTTACGGCAAATCTCTTTGGCTTTTTCGACTCCACCGGTAGCAAGAGCCTCTTCGATACTTTTCAATAATTTATCGGTATTGGTAGATGCTAGGTTAAGATAGATAATTCTCTCAATAGCAATTGCAAGACCGAAAATAAGACACAATAGGATTGAGGTCATAAAACTGGCACCACCCTCGATGAATTTTGTCTTTATTTGTTGGTGGATTGGAATCTCTTGTTGAATGGTTTGTCCAGTAACAGTAGGTGTGCCAGCAGCAGGAGCTGGTGTTTGAGCAGCAGCGTACTGAGCAGAAATGGCTATGAAACCTATTACTACCAAAAACATGAAAAATTTTTTCATAAATTTTTGAATGATTAAAGTATTAAACAGTGTATTTTAAATAGTTATTTGTTTCTAAACTATCGGTAAACGTCATGCAATTTAAAAAGAATTTTTTAATTGCATTAATTGATTGTTATTTCTCCCCGCAAATTTTTTGTAAGATAAGTGTTAATATAAAGAATATCATTTTTTTGACCAAGTAAAAAAAATAATTTGGTAATTGCCGCTTCTGTAGTACTGTCGTAGCCGCTGATTACTCCAATTTTTTTCAATAAAATACCGGTGGAGTAAGCCTCCATGTCTACCCTGCCGGCATGACATTGAGTTACATTTAATATGACCATTCCTCTCTCAATAGCTGTTGCCAGCATTTTAATCAACCACTCTTTGGTAGGAGCATTGCCCGAGCCGTATGTCTCAAGAATAATTGCTCTTAACTCCTTAATATTCAGAAAAGACTCAACGACATTAGGAGAGATGCTCGGGAAAATCTTTAAAATGGCGACGTCTGTATTGAGTTTTGTATTTACCAAGAGTTCTTTACCCCAGTTTTCCGGATATGATATGAATGATTTGTTATATCTAATATGTATACCTACCTCTGCCAGGTGTGGGTAATTGGCAGATTTAAAAGCACGGAAATTCTCAGCATTGTATTTTGTCGTACGATTTCCCCTGTACAATTGACTCTCAAAATAGATACAAACCTCGGGAACCATTGCGTGTCCGAATTCATCCTTAGAGGCTGCAATCTCAATAGAGGAGATCAAGTTCTCTTTGCCATCTGTTCTTAACATTCCGATTGGAAGCTGACTCCCGGTGAATATCACGGGCTTCTCCAGATTTTCAAGCATAAAGCTCAAGGCAGATGCGGAATAAGACATGGTATCTGTGCCATGCAAAACAACAAATCCGTCATATTCGCAGTAGTTGTCTTTTATTAGATTTGCAATATCTATCCAAAAATCTGTCTGAATTTCCGAAGAGTCTATGGGTGGGTCAAAAGAAAAAGAATCTATCCTGTAACCAAACTTTTTAAGTTCAGGAACCTCCTCCAGTATATGATTAAAGTTAAAAGGAACCAAAGCTAAACTCTCGGGGTCTTGTTTCATGCCAATGGTTCCACCGGTGTAGATAAGAAGAATGGATGAGTTCATCATTTATAATTTAAAAAGTTTTATAGCGTTTACAGTTGTTCTCTCGGCGATCTCATCTATAGAACAACCCTTAATTTCGGCCAGTTTCTGTGCAATAACGGAGATATAAGAGGGCTCGTTTCTTTTTCCTCTGAACGGAACAGGGGCGAGCCATGGGGCATCTGTCTCCAGTACTATGTCATTCAGATCTATCTTTTCAGCTACCTTTGCCAAGGAGGCGTTTTTAAAGGTGATGACACCGCCGATTCCGATTTTGAAATTCCCCATTTTGGATAATTTTATGTAGCTCTCATAACTACCGGAGAAAGCATGAAAAACGCCGGAGATATTAAGATGTTTTGTTTTCTCCAACACCTTGAAAATCTCTTCTGTGGCATCTCTGGAGTGAATAATGACCGGGAGATTATAGGATACCGCAAGCTCAAGTTGTTTCTCAAAAACAGTAGATTGTTCTTTAATGAACTCTTTAGACCAGTAACCATCCATTCCAATTTCTCCCACCGCATAAAATTTCTCACTGCCGATATTCTCAAAAACAAAGGAGAGCTCTTCTTCCCAATTTGACATAACGGATGTCGGGTGAAGACCAATAGCAGGGAATGCGTATTGAGGATAACGCTTTGAAAGTTTTACCATCTGTTTATGACAGCTGCTGTCAATAGCAGGCAAAATATACCTGCTTATCCCTAAAGCTTCTGCTCTCTTTATTACATCAGGCAAATCCTCTTCAAACTCTGAATCGTAAAGGTGAATATGTGTGTCTATGAATTGATTCATCAATATTATGTTAAGCCGTACCTATTCCCGGCCAAAGAGAGAATCTTACCCTCCAGTTCCAACTCCAGCAAATTCTCGGAAAGACTTTGTAATCTCATCCCGGAAATGTGGAGTAATTCATCTATATTCAGCTCGGAATTTACCCTTAAAGCTACTAATATTTTTTCTTTTTCCGGACTTCCGGAATAAAATAATTCCCTCTGTGTGTTGCTAACATTCTTATTATTAGAGCTCCACCCCAGGCATGATGTAAAATCTTTTGTTGAATTATAGATGGTTGCAATGTTACGGAAAATAAGATTGTTACATCCGGCGGAGAAAATGTCCGAAACTCTGCCGGGTAGCGCAAATACTTCCCGGGAGTAAGACTGGGCAAGTTCGGCGGTTGATAAAGCGCCTCCCTTTTCACGAGATTCAATTACAATTGTGGCTTTTGAGAGAGCTGCTATAAGTCTGTTTCGCTGGATAAAATTAATTTTCAGAGACTCAGTCTCTCTGGGGAATTCAGTAATTATTGCACCTTGCCTGGAGATTCTTTTTGCAATTTCATGGTGAGCTGCAGGGTATATTCTGTCCAGACCGTTCGGAAGTACAGCAACAGTCTTCAAACCGAATTCCAAAGCGGCTTTATGTGCAGCGATATCCACACCATAAGCCAGCCCGCTTACGATTATTGGAGAAAAACCACCTTCCAGCAACTCTCTTACAATTTTCCTGCAACTCTCAGTACCATACCGGGTGGACATTCGGGTGCCAACTACAGAGATAATTTTTTCCTGATTCAGATCAACTTCTCCGTACAAATAGAGAATGACAGGGGGGTCAAAACACTCTTTTAGAGACGAGGGATACTCCTTTTCATTAATATGAAAGAGCCTTACACCTTTTGAATCTGCCCACTGGATCTCCTCTTCTGCCCATTTTAATATTCGCGTATCGGAAAGCTTTTCGAAAAATGTGTACCTCTTGTTAAACCTCTCTAAAAGATCCGCTTGGGTCAAGCTGAATATAGCTTTAGCTGTCCCAAACTCCCTCAACAGGCAATTGGAGATTTTGGGGTTATACCTGAATACTTTATTGAGCGCAACTGCGTATACCAACTCTTCTGAAAGCATACAGCAAAACTAGGCCGGAAGTATATGCCTATGCACCGTAATCGGGTGAGATAATTTTAGAAAAGGATAAATAATTAACAGAAAAGGAAACTTCTAAATAACCATCATTGCGTCGCCATAAGTTCCGAATCTGTAGCCCTCATTAAGTGCAACTGTGTATGCCTTCATAACATTTTCATAGCCGCCAAAAGCAGCTACAGACATAAGCATTGTTGACTGAGGAAGCTGAAAGTTAGAAATAAGGGCGTCAGGAATAGAAAAACTATAAGGAGGAAAGATGAACTTATTTGTCCAGCCGTTGAATGGCTTAAGCTTACCTTGAGTGGTAACTGAGGTCTCAACAGCCCTTAAAACAGTAACACCAACTGCAAATACTTTTTTGCCCATAGATTTTGTACTGTTTATTGAATCTGCCGATTCCTCTGGTATAATAACCTGTTCTGAGTCCATTTTATGTTTAGAAAGGTCCTCTACATCTACTGTGCGGAAGTGACCCAACCCCATGTGGAGTGTAATAAATGTAGAATTAACACCCTTTATCTCCATTCTTTTAAGGAGCTCTCTGCTAAAATGGAGGCCGGCTGCAGGGGCTGCAACAGCACCCTCATGTTTAGCATATATGGTCTGATACCTCTCGGTATCTATAGGCTCTGCTTTGCTCCGAATCCATTTTGGAACTGGCATCTCCCCCAATTTGAAGAGTGTCGCTTTAAACTCATCATGAGTTCCATCGAAGAGGAATCTTAAAGTTCTGCCTCTGGATGTGGTATTATCGATTACTTCGGCAACAAGGTTGTCATTATCGCCGAAATACAGCTTGTTCCCGATTCTTATCTTTCTTGCCGGATCTACAAGAACATCCCACAACTTCTGCTCACTGTTTAACTCTCGTAACAGAAAAACCTCGATTTCTGCTCCGGTTTTCTCCTTATTCCCATTCAACCTTGCAGGAAATACCTTTGTATTGTTAAAAATAAAAATGTCATCGATCGAACAATACTCCAGAATATCCTTAAAAGATTTATGTTCAATTTCTCCACTCTTTTTGTGAAGTACTAATAATTTTGACTCATCCCGATACTTGGCCGGATATTTGGCAATATGATCGGGAGGAAGCGAGTAATTAAACTGTGATAATTTCATAATGGGACTTTTAAAAAATTGACAAACTTTTTGTTATACGTATCAATTCGAAAAATGTTTCGTTTTGATAAGATATTTTCAGCCTATCTTCATAAGATTTTCCAAATCTTCAATGGTAATACTGTTTTTTACCGAGAAGCTGCCGGAAGAGGTTCTGACAAGCCCTGTAAGATATGCACCGCTTTCCAAAGCAGTCCCGAGATCTCTGGCTAAAGATCTTATATAGGTGCCTTTACTGCATCTGACCCTGAGTTTTAAGACAGGTGAGTCATATGAGATTGCCTCAAGATCATAGATAGTTACCCTTGATGGTTTAAGCTCTTTATCAACTCCTGCCCGTGCAAGATCGTAAGCCCTGCTTCCTTCTACAAGCTTCGCCGAGAAAATCGGCGGAATTTGATCCTGTTCTCCCATGAACTTTGGAAGTATGCTGTTTATAGTCTCAATATTGATGTGATCAAAGGGATAATAATGGTCAACCTCCTTCTCAAGATCGAAAGATGGTGTAGTGCAACCGAATGTAATCTCTGCGGTATACTCTTTTTCCTGCGCCTGAAGCAGCTCTGCCATTTTTGTGGCCCTCCCGAGACATACCAGAAGGACACCGGTAGCGAGGGGATCAAGAGTTCCGGCATGCCCGACCTTTATGTTTTTTACCTTAAAAAAACGCTGAGATTTGAATTTTATCTTCCTGACAGCATCTGCAGATGTCCAGCCATAAGGTTTGTCAAGGGATATTACAATGCCTTTCCGGTACTCCTCAATGTCTCGCAAAAGAGTTCTCTCCAGATGATCTTTTTCAATGGTATGAAAGGACATTCTAACAGTTGATTTTATTTATCCTCTGCAAATGTCTTCCACCTTCAAAGTCAGTTGAGAGAAATGTATGAACAATCTCTATTGCCAGTTCTACAGATATAAATCTGGCGGGAAGACTGCAGATATTGGCATCGTTATGTTGTCTGGCAAGAGCAGAAATCTCAGTAGTCCAGCAAAGTGCTGCCCGAATATTCTTATGTTTGTTTAGAGTCATACTCATACCATTGCCGGAACCGCATATTGCAATACCAACCGGTAATTCGCCATTTGCCACAGCCTGTGCAAGGGGATGGGCAACATCCGGATAATCCATACTCTCCGGTGAGTCTGTACCAAAATCTTTTATCATATAACCCATTTGGGAGAGCTCCTTTTTGAGTGCCTCCTTAAGTTCAAATCCTGCATGATCTGAAGCTATTCCGATTGATTTGAAGGTTGTATTCATAATGGACAAAGATAGTTATTTATTGTAGTGGGCAAGAATATTTGTACCTTTGCACTTGTTAAATTTTTTATAAGTATATGGCTATTCCAATGTTAGACCTTAAGGGTCAATACAGAAAAATCAAAGTTGAGATAGACTCTGCAATACAGCAGGTATTAAATAGTACAAATTTTATTAATGGCAAAGAGGTAGCTGAATTCGAGAAAAATCTCGCAAATTACCTGAATTCAAAATATGTAATCGCATGTGCTAATGGAACAGATGCGCTTCAGATAGCAATGATGGCTTTGGAGCTTAAACCGGGAGACGAGGTAATAGTTCCGGCGTTTACATATGCTGCAACTGCAGAGGTTGTGGGGCTTTTGGGTTTAGTTCCTGTTTTAGTGGATGTAGACCTTAATACCTTCAATATTAAAATAGAAGACATAGAGCCTTCTATTACCGAAAAAACAAAGGCAATAGTCCCTGTGCATCTTTTTGGCCAATGCAGTGATATGGAGAGAATAATGGAGATAGCATCCAGATACAACCTTTACGTAATTGAAGACAATGCTCAGGCTCTGGGTGCCAAATACAGGTATAGTAACGGAAAAGAGATACATGCGGGAATCATCGGTCACATAGGATGCTCCTCTTTTTTCCCTACAAAGAACCTTGGGTGCTATGGGGATGGGGGAGCACTGTTTACTCAGGACAAAGAATTGGCAGGGAGGATCAGGATGGTTACGGACCATGGTCAGAAGGTTAAATATTACCACGATATTATCGGGTGCAACTCAAGATTGGACACAATTCAAGCGGCTGTGCTAAATATTAAATTAAAGCATTTAAGTGAATACTCAGCAGCCAGATACAGCTTTGCACAAAGATACAAAGAACTTTTAAAGAGTGTTGAAGGGATTGTCGTACCGGAAGAGGCAAAAAACACAACTCATGTATACCATCAGTTCACTCTTCAGGTGAAGGATAGAAGGGCCGAACTCAAACAATACCTGGCAGACAACGGTATTCCCTCAATGATCTATTATCCTATGTCTCTGAACAACCAGAGGGCTTTTGAAAGGATTTCAAAGATCCGGGTTCAGTTGAGTAATTCGGAATACCTTGCAAACCATGTTCTCTCTCTACCGATGCATACAGAACTTAAGGATGAGGATCAGGTTACAATTTGTAAGGCCATATCAGATTTTTATAAAAGATAACCAGCTTATTATCAGCATGGAAAAGGTAAAAATATTAGTAACAGGAGGCACAGGATACATTGGGGCTCATACTGCAGTCGAATTAAACAGTGCCGGCTATGAAGTTGTTTTAGTAGACAACTTCTCTAACTCAACCCCCGATGTATTGGATGGAATTGAGAAAATAACCGGTAAAAAACCTGTTTTTGAGGAGGTCGATTGTGCAGATTATGAAGGCTTCAAGATGCTTTTTGAGAGACATCCGGATATTAAAGCTGCTATACATTTTGCAGCATTTAAGGCGGTTGGCGAGAGCGTTGAAAAACCGTTAATGTACTATAAAAACAACCTGTATTCTCTAATAAACCTGATTAACTTGATGACTCAAAATGAGAGTTCTTCCATTGTCTTTTCATCGTCCTGTACTGTTTACGGTCAACCGGCAAAAGAAAACTTACCGGTTAGCGAATCTGCACCTTTACAGCCGGCTACATCGCCATACGGCAAAACAAAACAGATGTGCGAAGACATACTTAAAGATAGTGCACATGCCTATAAGAACAGGCTTAATATAATAGCTCTCAGATATTTCAATCCTATAGGCGCTCATCCTTCTGCATTAATTGGAGAACTTCCGAGAGGAGTTCCTCAAAATCTGCTTCCGTTCATAACCCAGACTGCAGTGGGTCTTCGTGAGACTCTGAGCGTGTACGGGAATGATTATTCTACTCCTGACGGCTCTTGTATACGGGACTACATTTACGTTTGTGATCTGGCAAAGGCTCATGTTGCCGCACTTAAAAGACTATTGGAAAAAGCCGGAGAGATGAAAGATAACATTGAGTATTTCAACCTGGGAACCGGGAAAGGACTTTCTGTTTTAGAAATGATAAATCTTTTCCAAAAAGCTACCGGATTAGCTATTCCTTACAAAATTGCAAACAGAAGGGCAGGGGATGTCGAGCAGGTTTGGGCCGACCCTTCATTAGCTAACAAAGTATTGGGATGGAGTGCCGACACTCCGATAGGGGAAGTTCTTAAATCGGCCTGGAATTGGGAGAAAAAGATAAGGGGAGTCATCTAAATTGACAAACCTCTCTCTATTCTTAAAATAGTCTCCTCTCTTCCGATAAGTGTCATGATATCTGCTATTCCTGCACCTTTGGATTCGCCTACCAAACAAAGCCTTAAACTATTCATAACCGATCCCATCGGTAAACCCCTTTCTTTTATGTATTCAAAGAGAGCGTGTTCCAATGCCTCTTTGGTGAATGGTTTGAACTCCGAGAGCATTTTAATAATTCCACTCAATATGGAAGGTGTATCATCTTTCCAGAATTTTGCCTTAACGGCCATATCATAAGAAGATGGAGAAGCAAACAGGTAATCGGACAGGGACCATAGTTCATTGACAAAACATGCTCTCTCTTTTACCAGTTCAATAACTTTTGCGACATATTCATCGCTCCTGTTTATGCCCTTACCGGCCAAAACCGGTTTAAAGCTATTCACAAGAGATTTTGTGCTCTCTCTTCTCAGATACTCTTGATTATACCATTTTGCTTTTTCCGGGTTAAACTTTGCTCCCGATTTTACAACTCTTTCAAGTGAAAATGCCTGTACCAGTTCTTCAAGTGAGAATATTTCCTGCTCTGTTCCCGGGTTCCACCCCAAAAATGCAAGCAGATTTACGAATGCTTCCGGATAGTAGCCATCTTCTCTGTATCCTCTGGAAATCTCTCCCAGTTCGTTTTTCCACTGAAGGGGAAAAACGGGAAACCCTAAACGATCTCCGTCTCTTTTACTTAGCTTTCCTTTACCGTCCGGTTTGAGCAATAGTGACAGATGTGCAAATTCCGGTTGGCTATCTTGCCATCCGAATGCCTCATAGAGAAGATAGTGCAGAGGAAGTGAAGGCAACCACTCCTCTCCCCGGATAACCTCACTTATCTCCATAAGGTGGTCGTCCACAATATTTGCAAGGTGGTATGTAGGCAACTCATCAATCGCCTTCCAAAGAACCTTGTCGTCTAATGTGCCTGAATTAACCTCGATATCTCCACGGATAAGATCTTTTATCTTAACTATCCTGTTATCAGGCATTTTGAAACGGACAACCCAATGATTTGTCTCCTTTAGTCTCCTCTCTGTCTCCTCTTTTGAAAATTTAAGGGAGTTAGAGAGTTTTTCCCTGACTGTATAGTTATATATGAATGTTTCACCTTTTGCCTCAGCCTCTTTTCTCATACTCTCCAGATCTTCGGATGAATCAAACGAGTAATAGGCAAATCCATTGTTTACCAACTCTTCTGCATATTTACGGTAGAGGTGTTTTCTCTGGGATTGTCTGTAGGGAGCGTGAGGATGTTTTTCGGAAACCACTTCAACAATTTTTCCGTTTTCCACCCCTTCGCCGGGAGATATTCCGCACCAAGCTAAAGATTCAATGATATACTCCTCTGCGCCAGGTACAAACCTCTGAGAATCTGTGTCTTCTATTCTCAAAATAAAATCTCCACCCCTTTGTTTTGCATAGAGGTAGTTGTATAAAGCAGTTCTAACCCCTCCCATATGCAGGGGTCCGGTTGGACTTGGAGCGAAACGGACCCTTGTTTTTCTACTCATGGTAAATTAATCTTGTGTTTGATGTATGTATGAATTATCTGAGAGCAGATGTTGTTTCCCGTCTATCTCTTCTAATTTGAAAGTGCTGCTTTCCCTTGAATCTGTTGTCCTGCCTGTGTTGCCTCCCCCTTGGTTTATCCTCATCTGCTTACGAATATATGCGGGTTGACTCTCTAATTCAGAAATATTATCACCAGATTCAATAATTAATGTTGGTTTGCTCTTTTTTATTGCAGGCGCCATATCCTGCTCTTTTTTTACGGGAGCGGTCTGTCTGTTTACCGGTAGTTCTTTTGATATAGATACTATCTCATCAATATATGACGATGTAGTAATTTGAGCACCTATTGTTTCTGAGCCAAGCACTACAGACTCAACCAGCTTACCGCCGGAAGAGGATATTTGAGGAAGTGAGTTCATATCAAAACCGGTTGCAACAACTGTAACGCTTATAGCATCCTCTATTGAAGGGTCACAAACTACACCTCGTTTGAAGTTTTCCGGATTATTTCCTGTAAACTCCTTGATATAATCCATGATCTGAGACAATTCCGCCATGGTAAGGCCATGATCTTTGCTGGAAGTTATGTTAACCAAAACGCTTTTTGCCGTTGTCAGATCAAAATCATTCAAAAGAGGCGACATGAAAGCCTCCTCTACTGCCCTTATAGCTCTGTTCTCCCCACTTGCAGTGCCACTTCCCATCAAGGCCATGCCACTATTGTTCATCACCATCCTCACATCTGCAAAATCCACATTTATAAAGCCGGGACGGGTAATTATCTCGGCAATTCCCTTTACGGCAGTACTTAATACTGAGTCAGCTTTTGGAAACGCATCAAAAATGGTTAAATCTCCAAATATTTTGTACAACTTTTGATTGTCGATGATCAGCAGACTGTCCACATATTTTTCAAGTTCTCTTATCCCTAATACAGCTCTTTTTAAAAACTCGCTTCCCTCATCTCTGAACGGGAGTGTTACGACTCCTACTGTTAACAGCCCCATGTCTTTTGCAACTTTGGCAATAACCGGAGCTGCGCCTGTACCTGTTCCACCACCCATACCGGCGGTTATAAATACCATCTCTGTGGTACCCTGCAGCATCTCCTTGATTTTGTCAATAGTCTCCACTGCTGCCTTTCTACCCTGTTCGGGGTTGCAACCTGCACCCAGACCTCTGGTGAGCACATTTCCCAATTGTAACTTCTCCGGGACAGGACTTGCAGCCAATGCTTGCGTATCGGTATTGCAAATCATGAAATCTACATTCTGGATCCCTTGCCGGAACATTTGATTAACAGCATTGCCGCCACCGCCGCCAACACCAATAACCTTAATGATAGAGCGGTTCGCCTCCCAATCTACCGGTAAATATTCTTTCATATTTATTAAGCTTCGTTATCTGAATTATCAAAGATACCTCCCAGAACACCAAGTGTTTGGTCCAGAAAGCTTCCGTGCCTCTTTTCCCTTTTTTCAGTTTTTGTTTTATGAGGTGCTTCTGACTCAATCTCCGTAATCTGCTCTTTCGGGAAAAGTGTTGCTACAAGTTGTCCTTGTCCTGCAACCTCTTTAGCCGATTTCTCACTTTCAAATCCTTTGATTATGAGACCTACGGCAGTTGAAGAACTTGGTTTGCATACTCCTTCGCAGGAGTCAAAGGTAATACTATTATTTGGAGAGGCAATCCTTGTGTCATAACCGGTTTTGTATTTCACAAACTGACAAAGGTTTGTAAGTTGTGATGCACCACCTGTAATTACAATTCCGGCACGAAGCTTATCCTGATAACCGGAGTTCTCAATTTCATACATTACAGCCTCTATGATCTCCTCTACTCTGGCTTCGATTATGCTTGCAATCACCTTGAAGGAGACCTCTCTTGATTCACGCCCCCCGATACCCGGGATTATTACGGTTTTGTTTTCAGGTGCATACTCGCTATAGCAGGAACCGTACTGGATTTTCATCTGCTCTGCATTGCGGGATGATACTCCGCAGCCTTGACTGAGATCCTCTGTTATTGAATTGCCTCCGAATGGTATAACGGAAGTGTGTCTTATTATATTATCTTCATAAATGAGCAGATCTGTGGTTCCGCCCCCCATATCTACCATTGCCACCCCAAGTTCCATCTCATCCTCTGAGAGAACAGCCTTTGCCGAGGCAACCGGTTCCAGAATAAACTCTTTAAGCACTAAACCGGCTCTGTTAATTACAAGTTTGCTATGCTCAACAGAGTTAATTTTCCCAATAAAAATTTTGTAATCCCCATCAATTTGTGTTCCTGTCATTCCAACCGGATCCTTAACCCCAATATGATCGTCTACATTATATGATTGTGGCATAACATGGAGTATCTTTTCTCCTGCAGATACCCTGGAGTTGAATATCTCCTGTTCCATCTCTTCTATCTCCCTATCCGAGATTAATTCGTCCGACTTGCCTCTGTTCCTGCTGTGACGAGATGTATTACACTTTATATTTTGTCCGGCAATCCCAACATATACCTCACTTATTTCAATGCCATCCTCCTGTTTTATCTCTCGAATGGTTGGAATGAGTGAGTCAAGAACATTTTGGATATTCACAACTTCGCCACGCATAACACCCTTGGAAGGGGCCTCTTTGAAAGCAACAATCTTGTAACCGGATTCTGTCTTTTCTCCTACTAGTGATACAACTTTTGTTGTCCCCAAGTCAATAGCTGCAACGTATCTTTTCATATGTTTAAGTTTTTATTTATTTTATTATCTCTTTTTTTGCAAACGATTTGATTACTGAACTGAAGATCTATGGATTTATACTTTTCCCACCCCTCAACCGGAATAACCTCCTGATAGAAAGCATAAAGTTTCTTAAACTTATACTCTACATTATCCAGATGGCCGAATATTATCTCTTGTTCTCCAATTCTGGGGGTAAGATGGATAATCCCTTTTTCATCTACATAAATCTGTTCCACCATTGAGTTCCAAAACTCCTCCTTGTTAAGATAGAGGCCGAACTCTTTAAGTGCCTCTGCCCATTCAACATTTGTTTTTACTCTCCCTCTGTGCCATGGCATAAGTTTAAGAGGAATATTTCCCGATACTATTGGAACATATGAAGTGAATCTCCCTACGAGCGGAAAAATATAAGCTGTCTCATCCATGTAAAAACCTCCGTTCGGGGTCTCTATCCTTAATATAGGTCGCCTTTGTGTGATATTTACGCTCAATACTCCATCTCTTGTGTAGCTGACTTCAGATTTACGGATTGCATTGCGATTGCTCAGGATAACCTCAAGGGTATTCTGGTTAATGTGTTTCAATTTACTTTCATTTGGAGTAATGCCCTCTACACGCAATAGTTCGATTATCTCCTCCCTGGTAACAAATCGGTTGACGGCACTATCCAAAATGGCAACCTTTATAGTTTTGCATGCCAATTCACTCTGCTCCTGTTTTGTCAAAATAGTGGAAAAGACAAAGTACGCTGCTATCATTGCAAACAACAGAGTATATCCGAAATATGTAAGAATTTTTTTAAACATTATACCTCTTTTTCAAATATTCGGTTATTGGTTCTACAAATCTGTCAATATCACCCGCTCCGAAACTTATAAGCGTGTCAATCTCTCTCTTTTCCAGAGTCTCCATCAATTCACTCTTTTGTATTAAAATTTTATCTTCCAGCTTGACTGAGTCAAAAATGATCTGAGACGTCACACCCTCTATGGGTAACTCCCTTGCAGGATAGATGTCCAACAATATGAGCGCATCCAGTTTACTCAAGCTTTCTGCAAATTCTAATGCAAAATCTCTCGTTCTGGAATAGAGGTGTGGTTGAAATATTGCTGTTAGTCTTCTACCCGGAAAGATATTTCTCATAGAGCTGATTGCTGCTGCAATCTCTCTTGGATGGTGGGCATAATCATCTATATAGGCGCACTCAGGTGTATTCAGCCGTATGTCAAACCTGCGTTCGACCCCTGCGAAGTTTGCCAGTGCAGGTTTAATTTGACTATCTTTTAGCCCGTATAAAAGAGCAATGGCAGTAGCAGCAATTGCATTCTCCACATTTACCCATCCGGGGATACCAAGCGTGCAGTCAGTTATAACGCCTTTTGGATGGTTTATATCAAATGTGAAGAAACCACAGTTGGAAATGCGGATGTTTGAAGCGTAAAAATCACAAGGATTATCGTAGGAGTACTCAAAAATCCTCTTTACAGCAATATTTGTGAGGTCCAGTCCTATCCCCTTTTTAACTACAAGTGCTCCACTCTCTTTTACCTGTCCTGCAAATGCGATGAATGCATCTTTAATATTCTTGTGATTTGTGTAGATATCCAAGTGGTCTGCATCTGCAGAAGTTATTACTGCGATATCTGGATAGAGCTGGAGAAAGGAACGGTCAAACTCGTCTGCCTCTGCAACTAACACATTGCCTTTGTCAAGCAGAAGATTTGAATGATAATTTTTTGATATGCCTCCTAAAAATGCTGTGCAACCAACCTTTGAATCGGTTAGAATGTGTGCCAATAGGGTAGAGGTTGTTGTTTTACCATGAGTACCAGCCACTGCCAGTGTCTTTTTTGAAGATGCTATCTCTCCCAAAGCCTTAGAACGCTTAACAATTTTGAAACCTCTGTCCAGAAAATAATGAAACTCTTTAAGATCTTTTGGTATAGCAGGTGTGTATATGACTAGTGTGTTGTCCTTATCATTGATAAAATCACTTGGGATAAGATTCGTATCATCTTCATAATGGATTGAAATTCCCTCTCCCTCCAGTGCGGATGTAAGCCTGCCTGGAGTGCGGTCATAACCGGCTACCTTGTCTCCTGCATGGTTATAGTATCGAGCCAGAGCACTCATACCAATACCACCAATCCCTAAAAGGTATACATATTTCATTTTTCCTGTTTTATTAATTTAATTACCTCTTTTGCAATAATTTCTGCAGAATCCCGGTAGGCCATTTTTGAGATGTTATCTTCCATTGTCTTGATTCTTTTTGTGTCAGCTACCAACTCTGTTGCAAGATCCATCAACCTGTTTTCTGCTTCAGAATCCGGAACCAGCAGAGCAGCATTTTTTTTAACAAGTGCCATTGCATTATGAGTCTGATGATCTTCTGTCACTATTGGCGAAGGGACAAAAATGCAAGCTTTTTTTGCAATGCATAGTTCAGAAATAGTTCCGGCACCAGCCCTTGTAATTACCACGTCTGCAGCTGCAAAAGCATAATCCATCCGTTTGATGAACTCATTCTCTTTCACAAAATCTCTCGGGTTTTTTTCGAGGAACTCCTTAACTTCTTCTTTATAATACTTTCCAAATTGCCAAATAAGCTGAATATTGCCGGGTTGGTTTTGAATAATCCAATTTTTCACACAACTGTTGAGAGTCCTGGCTCCAAGACTACCACCCACAACCAGAATTGTTCTCTTTTCCGGATCCAGATCGTAATATTTAATTGCCTCTTCTCTCAACTCTTTTGTTGTCTCTTTTATCTCTTCCCTTATAGGATTTCCGGTCAATATGATTTTTTCCTTTGCAAAGAACCTCTCCATCCCCTCATAGGCTACACATACTTTTTTTGCTTTCCGCCCCAATATCCGATTTGTTAAACCTGCATAAGAGTTCTGCTCCTGAATAAGATACGGGATACCTCTTTGTCCTGCCATCCAAAGTAACGGTCCGCTTGCGTAACCCCCTACACCAACAACTACATCAGGCTTGAAGTCACTGATAATTGACCATGCTATTGTTAAACTCTTAAGAACCTTCAAAGGCAATTTCATGTTCTCAAGATCTATCGTCCTTTTCAGTCCGGCGACAGGCAGTCCGATGATTTTGTACCCTGCAGCAGGTACTCTTTCCATTTCCATCTTTCCGAGCGCACCAACAAAGAGAATTTCACTCTTCGGATACTCTTTGGAAATTGCATTTGCAATAGAAATTGCCGGGAAAATGTGTCCTCCGGTTCCTCCACCACTGATAATAACTCTTAAATTCTCTCTCATAACTCAATCTCCTCCACATTTTTTTCTGTATCATCATTCTTCTCCTTATCTCCCCCTTTGACAACTTCAATTGTTCTGCTCACAGAGAGTATTATCCCAAAAGCACCGCTCATGATTATAAGAGAAGTACCGCCCAGACTTATTAGCGGCAATGTATGTCCCGTTACCGGGAGAATACCAACATTTACCAGAATATGCAGCATTGCCTGAAATGTGATCAAAAGGGCAAGCCCGATTACAAGCATAGAGGTGAAAATTTTAGTACAGGATTTTGCAAGAACAATGCACCTGAATAAAAATGTCAGATAGAGCATTAAAACCACAAAACCGCCAATAAATCCCCACTCTTCCACAATTATAGTATAGATGAAATCGGAATAGGGATGGGGAAGCACATATCGTTGCGTACTGTTTCCCGGTCCTTTTCCTAAAACCCCTACAGAGGCTATTGCAACTTTTGCCATATCTGCCTGAAATGTTTTATCCAACGCTCTCTGCTTAGCCTCAGGTGACAGTCCGCTATCGATATTCTTCTCTGTTACGTGGTTTTTAATACGATTGACCATTGTCTCCACTCTCGGGAAGAGACCAAAGGCCTGATTCAATATTACTATAAGAATCATTGCAACACAAGCAATTCCGACCGTTTTAAAGAGATGGCTCCATTTTACACCTGCAATAAAGAGTATCAGAAACGATATTCCCCCGAGAATGATGGCCGTTGAGGCACTTCCATAAAAAATGAGAAGACATACCGCTCCCACCGGAAGCAAAACCCAAATAGAAAACTCTTTAAAGGTTTCAAACTTAAAGTCTTCCAATACTTTTGCCAGATATAAAACTATCGCAATCTTCGCTATCTCTGCAGGTTGGAAAGATAAACCGAAAATACTTATCCATCTGTCTGCACCATTGATGTTTTTTCCTATTAAAATGGTTGCGATCAAAAGCCCTGCACTCAGCAATATTCCAAAATATGAAAACATACGGTACCAGCCGAGAGGAATTTTATAACAAATATAGAGAGCGGTAAGTCCGAATAATACAAACCGCATCTGCTTCAAAAGGAAGTCCAATGTGCTTTTACCCTCTTTGAAAGCAAGAGAACTGCTGGAAGAGTAAACTGCTGCAATCGAGATTAATGACAGCAGGAACACGATGATCCATATTATTTTATCACCTTTTAACCTGTATATTATAGAATCGGACTCACTCATATTTATAAATTTTGAACAGCTTCTTTAAATTGTTTCCCTCTATCTTCATAATTTTTGAAAAGGTCAAAGCTGGCGCAGGCAGGAGATAACAATACGGTATCTCCCGGTTTTGCAATGCTATAGGCTGTCCTCACAGCCTCCTCTGCAGAGAGGGCGTCATACATAACCTCTACCTTATCTCCAAATTCAGCATGGAGCTTTCTGTTGTCTACTCCCAGACATATTAT
>Ga0209638_1000897_pt1 | contig 19492 bp, 23 predicted proteins | sample BarGraNGADG00211_FD_184490 | JGI IMG/M metagenome (GOLD analysis project Ga0209638, IMG submission 184490) | Arctic peat soil microbial communities from Barrow, Alaska - Barrow Graham LP Ref core NGADG0002-211 (SPAdes) (version 2) | ecosystem: Environmental > Terrestrial > Soil > Wetlands > Peat...
GGCCTGTGCTGTGCGATCTACCTGGCGTTCGACGAGGACGGCGCCTACAACGGCGACGGGTGGCTGCCCGACTACATCGACCTGTGGACCGGCCGGCTCGTCGCGAGCGGCGCGCTCGCGTTCGGAGCGGACGGCGCCATGGTCGCGGGAGCCGCAGGAGTGGCACCGCTCCACGACCCGCGTCTGAGCCACCGGCCCGACGCCGAAGGCGACGCCTATCGCGCCTCGCTCCCCGAACGGGTCGACGTGATGAAGTGTCAGTTCTGCGACCCGGACACCGGGTGCCTCCTGTCGCGACCGCACCGGGCGCCGATCTGCGGCGAGTGGGTCTGCGAACTGTGGAAGGCACGTGAGAGCGCGTGACCCGCGCTCAGGTCCAGAGAGTACGTCCCTCGGCCGCAGCCGCGGGTTCCGCAGCCAGCGCCGCAGCGAGGTCCTCCGGCACCACGAACGCCTCGACGTCGTCGAGGATGGTCCAGGAGCCGTCAGCCTTGGCGGCGTCGATGACCGCGAGCCCGGCAGGCGTCATCAGCCCCTGTGCGACGAGCCGCTCCACACGCTCCTTGTTGGAGCGTGACCGGGTGCCGCGGGGTTTGCGCCGGGAGAAGAGCACCGTGTGCCGGTCGGCGTCGAGCCTTCGGGTCGTGCTGTCGATCCAGCCGAAGCGCAGGCCTTCCTCGATGGCGTCCTCATAGGTGAGGTCGGTGACGGAGTTGCCCTTCTTGCCGATCGCCAGCCGCACCAGTGGGGACGTCACGTGGTTCGCTTCGAGCCAGGCTCGCAGCGCATCCCGGTCGGGCAGCTCGAGCGACGGTGGCTCCAGTCGCGGCACGCTCACTCAGGCGAACCCTCGCTCGGGCCCCAAGGCATACCCATGTAGGCGTCGCCGTCCTCCAGCTCGTCGAGCATCTGCCCGATGCGCCTGCGGTGGGTGTCCTCGCGCTTCGCCTGATCGATCCAGCCGAGATAGTCATTGCGCTGATAGGCGGGGCGCACATCGTAGGCCGCGCGCAGGTCGCTCGCCTCGAGCGCCTGCTCGACCTCAGTGGTCATCGGGTGGACCGGTCGCTTGAGTGCGGTCATCGGATCGGCTCCTGTCACAGCGAGGGCGGCGCCCTCGTGGGAATGGTACCCCGCGGTCCGCGGCTGCGGCGCCGACATGCTGCTATCGGGGCAGGCGCTTGTGGGCGTCGCGCGACAGCCGGAACTCGAACATCCGTCCGCGCCTCTGCTGCTCCATGTATCCGGCTTTGACCAGCGAGAGGAAGTCCTGGCGGGCCGTCTCGTACGCGAGTCCCCGGGACCGGGCGTGGCGCCGGATGGTGAAGACGGTCGTCGGGACGCCCAGCGCCTCGTCCAGGATCCGCGCCTGCCGGTGGTTGATGCCGAGCGAGGCGAACCGCGTGGTCAGCATCTCGTGGCGCTGGACCGCCGTCTGCATCTCCCGCTTCCCCACGACGTAGGCGTTGAGGAAGAGGCGGAGTCGCTTGATGACGAACGTCGTCGCGTCGAACCGTCCGCCCTCAGCCTCAAGGGGCGGCGGGACGGCCCACTCCGGCGCCGCCGTGCGCGTCAGCGGCGTGAAGGGCATCGACCGGTAGCCCTGCTGGTGTTCGTAGATGTGGATCACGAGCCGCGCGAACAGGCCGTTCGCCACGGCGAACGGCTGGATGCGTCTGATCCAGTAGAAGTAGACGATCACCTTCACGAGCGGATGGACGTAGGGGCGTTGCGACGAGGTGCCGTAGGCGGCGATGGCGCTCATCTCGCTGGCGATGCGCTTCGCCGGGACGCCCGCGCCATCGGCGGACAGGCCGACCCCGGGGTGATCGATCGCATCGGTGCCACGCAGGACGCCACCGTCTTCGATGAGTCCCTCGGTCAGGATCGCGTGGAGTTCGAGCAGGCGGTTGACCGTGAGCGGCTGTTCCGCCAGCTCGGGCAGCCGCTGCATGAGCTCGAAGAAGCGGAGCACCCAACGCTCGTACTCGGTTGCCGGCTCGGTGCCCTCGACAAGCATCCGGCGCGCCGCCGTGTGGGCCTGCGACAGTTCCACGTCGTTTGTCGGTGACAGCTCTCCGAAGGTCAGGCCGAGGGAGAGGACCTCCTCGACCAGGATCTGGTTCGTGAGGAAGCGGACCTCGTCGTCCGGCAGCCCGACGGCCGCGCTGAAGTCGAACTTGGACCGGATGTCGATCTCGTGCAGCAGCCCGACGAGCTCGGCCGAGAGCATGATCCAACTCGAGTAGTCCCCCCACGCACCCGCCTGGATCGTGAGCCCCTGCACGGCTCGCACCGCCGAGACCATGTGCGCGACCGCGTCACGCGGCAGGCCGAGCGCGGCGCTCGTTCCCAGCAGCCCATCGCGCTCCGAGTAGTCGATGTGGGCGGTCTGGAAGAGGTAGTCGAGACGGCCCGAATCCAGCGCCTCGATGAGGAGCGCGGCGGTCTTCGGATCGATCTCTTCAGCCATGGCTTGTTTCCCTGTACGGCGCCGGTGTGCGGTGGTTCACGAGAAACAGTATCACTCGTTGTTCCCGTTCCCATGCACCCTTGCGCGTGCGGTGACCCGCGCACGTACTACCAGACTGCTGGACTGGGGTTTCAACATACGAGGCAGGGTATCCAAGTCGAGCAGAATCCTCGGGCAGTCCCTCATGTAATCACGGTAATCGGTCGATTAGTATGGTGGGACACGACCAAGATTCAGCACGAATGAGCGTAGTCTGAGCATGGGCGCGCATGAGAAGAACATGTGAACACTCTTATTGAACTAGATTCTGCTGTACTAGTAGTAAACACGAGAGTATGGTAGGGCACACGCCGGCTCCTCGAGAGCGGCGGAGCACCACCTAGCAACAACCGCCTTCGCTGGCATTTGAACGTCATCGGTACGGCCGAAGCGACGGTGGTTCACAAAGGGATCAAGTGACCAGCAGACCGGCATCTGCGGGGTCCATGTGCAAGCGGCTGTCCGTCGCTGCCCCGGCCTCGAGTTCGTGCGACTCCCGTCGCGCAGGCCGCGTGCTGTCCCTCCTTCCTCCACCGAACCCGACTCCACACCCGGGGACTCCCGTGTCCAAGACACGACTCCGCGGTGCGAATCCATCCGGTAGCCACGGCCGGGACGCCGGCCGATCAGCTTCGAGAAGACTCTCAGTGAGGAGCAGCATGTGAAGAGACGGGGTTTGATTGTCGGAGTGCTGGTGCTCGTGGCCGCCATCGCGCTCGCGTTCGCCGTCAAGGCGGCGTCGGCAGATGGTGCTGAGCTCCTGTTCAACTCCGGTGGATGGGGGATCGTTCTCGCCCCATTCGTGGGCGTCTTCGCGGCGTCCATGACGAAGCGCGTGGATCCGAAGGTCGAGGCTGACAAGGTGCTTCGCCACGACGGCGCGGCTATCCTCGAGCATTGGACGCACGGGCTCGGCACTGCAGCGTTGCTGGTGACCGGGATATCGCTCGGGTTCCTGTTCGTCCCGCGCCTGATCATCGGATTCAAGACGACCGCGCTCGTCATGAACCTGCACTTCGCGGCGGTCATCTTCTTCCTGTTCGGGACGTTCTACTGGGCGGCGAACACGATGCTCGCCACAAGGCGCTTCAAGGAGCACCTCCCGAGCAAGAACGCGATCCCCTACACGGTCCGTCACTACGGGCTGCTGCTCGGGTTCAAGAAGTACACGATGCCGCCGGAGGACAAGTACTTCGAATCCGAGCGCATGGCCTTCATCCTGGCCGTCGTCGCGACAGGGCTCGTCGTCGTGACCGGGTTCGTGAAGGTCGCTGCACACGCTTGGGACATCTCGGGTGCGATCGTCCGCACCGCCACGGTCACGCACGACGTCTCGACGATCCTCATGCTCGCCTTCTTCCTGGCGCACATCTTCTTCGCCGCCGTGCTGCCGATGTCGTGGCCGATGCTGCGCTCGATGTTCACGGGCCATGTGAGCTTGGAGCACGCGAAGGCCGAGCACGCCGGCTGGCTGGCAGATATCCACAAGACCGATCCGGAGACCTCTGTCTCCACAGTGAAGGGCGCCTGACATGAGCGACATGGTCAAGACAGACTTCTCGCGCCGCCAGTTCATCACCGGTTTGGGTGGACTGGGCATCGGCGCAATCTTCGCCGGCACGGTCGGCGGGACTCTTCTGCGGCCGGACCGCGCGTTGGCGGTGGCCGCATCCAAGGGCTACATCGTGGTCGACCCCAAGAAGTGCTCCGGTTGCTACTCGTGCGAGCTCATGTGCTCGCTCGTACATGAGGGCAAGGAGAACCTCAACCTCGCCCGCATCCAGATCATCAACGACTCGTTCGCCGGGTTCCCGAACGACCTGATGCAGTTCCAGTGCCGTCAGTGCCCGTCTCCGGCGTGCGTGCAGGCCTGCCCGACCGGTGCCATGCATGTCGACACCGAGAACGGCAACATCCGCACGGTGGACGCGAGCAAGTGCATCGGCTGCGAGCGCTGCATCAACGCGTGCCCCTTCACCCCCTCGAGGGTGCAGTGGAACAACGAGGCCAAGCATGCCCAGAAGTGCGACCTGTGCCAGAACACCCCGTTCTGGAGCGAGAAGGGTGGCTTCGACGGCAAGCAGGCGTGCGTCGAGGTGTGCCCGAACAAGGCCGTCGAACTCACGCACACGATCCCGTCCCAGACCGGCGACAGCGGCTACCAGCTGAACATGCGCACGGAAAAGGGCTGGGCCAAGCTCGGATTCCCGATCGACGACGCCGGAGCCGTCATCGGCGACAACACTCTGCCGATGGTCAAGGGCGGAGAGCAGTCGCATCCCGCCGGCAAGACGGGCTACTTCACGAAGCCGTAACCCGCTGGACCGATCTTCCGCACGTCGCATCGGCCCCGCTTCATCGCGGGTTTCATAACTCGACTTCGCAGCATACGTGGGAGGTAAACCGAAAATGGCAAATGGCTTTGTTGGAAAGATACTCAGGATCGATCTGACCGCACGAACGACCTCGACCATCGAGACCGCCAAGTACGAGAGCTGGGGCGGTGGACACGGTATCGGGTCCGCGATCTTCTTCGACCTGGTCAAGGACAAGACGATCAAGGCATTCGACCCGGCCAACGTCGTGACCATCATGAGCTCGCCGCTGTCCGGCACCGCCGTTCCGGCGTGCTCGGGCCGCACCGAGGTCCAGGGCATCGGCGCCCAGAGTTGGCCGAAGGAGTGGTTCACTCGTTCCAACTTCGGCGGCCGCTTCGGCGCACACATGAAGTACGCGGGCTGGGACGGCATCGTCCTCGAGGGCAAGGCCGACAAGCCCGTGTGGCTCAACATCGTGAACGACAAGGTCGTTTTCGAGGACGCCAAGAGCCTGTGGGGCAAGGACACGTACGAGACGCAGAAGGACATCTGGGCGCAGGTCATCGGCGAGCAGATGGACACGTGGCACTCGACCACGTCGAGCCGTGACGGCGGTCGCACCACCCAGCGCCCGGCCGTGCTCACCATCGGCCCGGCCGGCGAGAACCTCAGCCGCATCGCTTCCCTCATCCACGACGCGGGCAACGGAGCAGGCCAGGGCGGGTTCGGCGGCGTCTGGGGCTCGAAGAACCTCAAGGCGATCAGCGTTCTCGGAACCGGCAGCGTCGAGCTGGCGGACCCGAAGGCGCTCGCGGACGCCCGTCTGTGGATCGCACGCAACTACCAGTACAACGTCGACGATCCGGCGGTCGTCACGCCCCTCGGCGGCGCCACCGGTCCGGCAGTGTCCGAGTTCGGACAGGGCGCCGTTCCGCTGTTCACGCGCCAGCCGGGCTTCGGTCCCGAGCTGACGACGCCGGTGCTCGAGCCTTCCCGTCCGCAGGGCTGCCTCGGCTGCCATCAGAACTGCCGCATCAAGACCCAGAGCGGCCAGGGCAACGAGTCGCAGTGCGTCGACGGCCTGTTCTCCTCGTTCAACACCGTCGCGACCGGCGACGAGCTGCTCAAGGCGACCGACCTGTTCCAGAAGCTCGGCGTCAACGCGTTCGAGTTCGTCGGCCTGATGGGCTACCTCGTCGCGCTGAACAAGATGGGCATCCTGGGAAAGGGCAAGAAGATCCACACGGACATCGATATCGCGAACTACATGTCGTACTCCACCCGCAAGGGACTGCTCGAGGCGATCGCCTACCGGACCGACATCGGCAAGGACCTCGCCGAAGGAACCGTTCGCGCCATGGAGAAGTGGGGACGCCTCGGCGACCTCGACACCGGCATCGCGCGCTTCCCGAACTGGGGCTACGCGCAGCACTACGATCCCCGCATCGAGGTCGAGTGGGGCTACGGATCGCTCATCGGCGAGCGCGACATCAACGAGCACGACATCAACTGGGCGGTCTTCTGGCAGCCTCTCGCGGCACTCTGCGTCGGCGAAGAGCCGGCATACTCGGCCGAGACGCTCTCGAAGATCTTCGGGGAGAAGCTCGTCCCCTACAACGACCCGATGATGATCAACTACAGCGAAGAGGGCATCTACTCCGACGCCAAGGTCAAGATGATCGCCTGGCATCGTCACTACACCCGTTTCTACAAGCAGTCGCTCGGGTTCTGCGACTGGGCGTACGCGAACTTCATCAACCCCAGTTCGAAGGATGGCAAGGGCTACACGCCTGAGGCCGAGCCGAAGTTCTACAACGCCGTCAGCGGCAAGCACATCACGTTCGAGGACGGCATGGAGATGGGTCGCAAGATCTGGAACCTGGACCGCGCGATCTGGGCGCTGCAGGGCCGTCATCGCGACCAGGAGGTCTTCGCCGGCTACGTCTACGACCTGAAGACCGACGTCCCGTACATGCTCCCGATCTTCAAGGACGGCGTGTGGAGCTACGATCCGTGCCTGGGCCGTCAGCTCGACCACGCGAAGTTCGAAGACTGGAAGACGCGCTACTTCGCATTCGAAGGCTGGGACACCAAGTCCGGCTGGCCCACGCAGGAGACCCTGAGCAAGCTCGGTCTCGACAATGTCGCCGCGGAGCTCAAGGCCGCCGGCAAACTCGGCGCATAGGAAAGGTGACGTACATGTCTATCGAACTGACACTTCCGTCGCAGGCGATGGCCGAGTCCATGACCCGCGAGCTGGGCTGGGACGAGCGCATCACCGGGCACAAGATCAGCCCGATCGTCGGCAACATGCCCGAGGAGCTCTTCACCTTCAAGGCCGCCGCGGACTTCCTGCACTTGGGAAGCGGCGAGCAGATGAAGATCCATGGTAGCCACGCTCACATCGGCTACATCGACCCGAGCGTGCTCAAGGCTTGGCTCATCGCGCAGTACGGCGATACCGAGCTTGTCGACGTGATCGATGCGGCGCTCGCCCAGGGGCTCAACCCCTGGATGGTCATGTCGCCCATTCGCGACGCGATGCAGCAGCGGCTCGAGCAGGTTCGCTCAGTCGTCAAGGCGTAGACCGCCCCCTCGGCGCAGAGCCGGGCTGTCGCCCCTGCGTCGTCGAGATACGGAAGAAGGCCGGACCCTGCCGGGGATCCGGCCTTCGCGTGTCCGGGGCGTGCGGTGGTTTGCGGCGTCAGACCCCGAAGTGCGAGAGCGCCTGCAGCGCGCGAAGCGTCAGCCACTTGGACGGCGCGCCCTTCGTCTCGACGTTGGCGAGCATCTTGCCGTTCAGCGAGTTGCGCATCGTCCACCGCATCTGCGGGTCCGCCGCTTCCAGGACCGCGCCGATGGCTGCCTCGTACTCGGGCCGCCGCGTCTCGCCGACCGCGGCCAGCGCGAGCAGCGCCTCGAGGGCGTCCGAGTTGTAGGAGAGCGGGAAGCCGAAGCGCAACCATCCGGGCTTGTCCTTGTAGTGGAGCTGCGGGTGCTCGGCCAGGAAGCGTTCGCGGAAGCCAGGGCGCTCGTTCGATGGCATCGACCAGATCGCGTCGGTGAACTCGCGCGACTCCTCGGGCAGGCAGCGGAAGAGCTCCTTGTCGTGAAGCTTCGCGACACACTCGTCGCGGAGTTCCTGCGCACCGTCCGGCCACACGTCGCGCGGCACCTCGGCGAGGTACAGCAGCAGCTTCGGCGTGAGCATGTGGCAGTAGCCGTTGAGCTGGTAGTCACCTCCGTCGCGGCAGTCGACGACGCCGGTCGACCGGTACAGGTCGACGCAGTAGCGCAGTCCCGCCACGACGCGGTCGTCCCGCTCGAAGCCGAGGCGTGCAAGGCCGCGCCCGACGTTGGCGGTCAGGCAGGGGATGCAGCCGGCGGGCCGCATGTTGGTGGCGCTCCACGAGCCGTCGGGAAGCTGGCGCGAGAACGCGTACGCGGCCCCACGCTGGACGCGGTGGCAGTCGCCGCTCGCGTATATCTCCCCGAGGAAGACGATCTGCCACAGCGATCCGCCGTACTTCCGGTAGTCCTGGGACGGTACGTCCCAGGAACCGTCGTCGCGGATCGTGTCGAGGATGCGCTTGACCGGTTCGTAGTCGTTGCGGTGCGCCCAGAGCCCGGCCGTCTCGGGCGAGTCGGGCTCGCCCAGCACCGTGCGCCGGGTCAGCACCGCGACCGCGGGGTTCTCATGCTGGAGCAACCACTCGCGGGTCGCGGACGGTACGCTCGAGACCACCCTCACATCGGATCCCATGAACCCCCTCTTCTCAGTGCGACTGTACCCAGCGCGACGGCGCGCATGCGTCGCGGGCGCCTGGGCTACGATGGAGTGGCCTCGGATGAAGGAGATCGCGATGTACGTTGAAGAGTATGGCCCCGCTGACGCGCCCACGGTCGTCTTCCTTCACGGGGGAGGAGGCGGCGGATGGATGTGGCGACCGCAGGTCGAGGGTCTGCCCGACTACCACCTGCTCGTTCCCGACCTTCCCGAGCATGGAAAGAGTGCGGATGACGCGCCGTTCACGATCGATCGCACTGCGGTCGAGGTCGCGGAGCTGATACGTACGAGGGCGCACGGGGGGCGGGCGACGGTGGTCGGGCTGTCGGAGGGCGCGCAGATCACCGTGGCGCTGCTCGCGCTCGCGCCGGAGATCATCGAGCGAGCGATCGTCAGCAGCGCGCTGGTTCGGCCGATACCCGGCGCATGGATGATGACCCCCGGCGTCGTCGCGTGGAGCTTCCGCCTCAGCGTCACTCCGTTCAAGAACAGCGAATGGTGGATGCGCGCGAACATGAAGGGCGCCGCGGGTGTTCCCGAGGCGTTCGTCGACGACTTCCGCCGCACCTTCCGCGAGACCACGGAGCAGTCGTTCGTCCACGTGATCGTCGAGAACCAGCGCTTCCGTCTTCCGGCCGGCCTCGAGCGCGTGGCCGCGCCGGTGCTGGCGGTCTGCGGACACGGCGAGTATGCGGTGATGCGCGGTTCGACCGCCGACGTCGCCGCCGCAATCCCCGGCGGCAAGGCCTACGAGGTCTTCCACGAGGGAAGGCCGAGCCTCGCCCAGCAGCACAACTGGAACATGAACGACCCGGCCCTGTTCAATGAGATGGTCCGCGCCTGGATGACGGGATCGCCGCTGCCGGATGCCTTGCACCCCATGCACGCGTAGGACCACGTCGCTGCGGGCCTGCAGGGCCGGCCTCCGCTACATCTTCTGGAGCACGTCGATCGCGCGGATGTCGTTCGTCGTGTGCAGGACGATCACGGCCTCGTCGCAGTCGGGGAAGGTCGTCGCATACACCTGCTTGATGTCGATGTTCGCGTTGGACAGCGCGCGGGTGATCGCGGCCAGCTCTCCGGGGCGGTTGGGCACCCTGGCGACGATCGCGGGAGCGGCTCCCGTCTCACCGTCGAGTTCGTCGAGGGCCTGGGTGGCGCGACGGCTGTCGTCGGCGTAGACGAGCACGACCGCCATTCCTTCCTCCTCGTAGCCGCGCAAGGCCAACACGTTCACGCCGTGTCCGAGGAGCCGATCGGCGATGTCGTTCAGCAGCCCCGCTCGATCGGGCGCGCGGAAGACCAGTTCGTTTCGCAGATTGAACGTCGCCATGTCGTCCCCACTTCCTGAGCCAGCCAGAGGTCGTGCCGTGCTCGATATCTACCCCCGAGAGGCGGATACATCTCCCGGAGCCGGGGGGCGCGGCCGGCCCGCGTGCTGGTATGCTCCGGCGGCACATCCGTGCTCTCCGAGAGAACCCCGTGATCCAGCGCTGGACCGCCATCGACTTCGAGACCGCTTCGCGCGAGCGCGCCAGCGCGTGCGCGCTCGGCCTCGCGGTGATCGAGGGCGACCGCATCGTCGAGAGGCGGGACTGGCTCATCCAGCCGCCCGGCAACCACTTCGAGCCGATCCACACGCGCATCCACGGGATCCACGCGGACCTCGTGGCGCAGGAGCCCGGGTTCGACGAGCTGTGGCCCGAGGTCGAGCCGTACCTGCGCGGAGCTGTCGTGCTCGCGCACAACGCGGCCTTCGACATGAGCGTTCTGCGCGCCTCGCTAGCGCGCTATGGACTGGAGTCGCCGCGCATCGCCGGCTACCACTGCACCGTGACGATGTCGCGCAGGATGTGGCCGGACCTCGAGAACCATCGGCTCTCGAGCGTCTGCCGCTTCTGCGGCATCGATCTGACGCATCATGAGGCAGCTTCGGATGCGCTCGCGTGCGCGTCCATCGCACTGCACTGTCTGGCGGAGACCGGGGAGCCGACACTGGATCACATGGCGGTCGCTCTGAGAATGCGGCCGCGCCGCCTGTAGCTCCCGGCGCCGCGTCGCACCGGTGCCGTATGCTTCGACGAGCCGCAGGGGCGCGGCCCGAAACACGACTTCACGAACGGGAGTGGTATGTCAGCCAAGGGCGGATCGAAGGTCGCGGTCATCGCGGCGGTGGTGGGGAATCTGCTGGTCGCGATCAGCAAGTTCGTCGCCGGAGGGATGACCGGCAGCTCGGCGATGCTGGCCGAAGGCATCCACTCGCTGGTGGACACCGGCAACGGCGGCCTCGTGCTGCTCGGCATGCGTCGCAGCGCAGCGCCGGCGGACGCCGAGCACCCGTTCGGGCACGGCAAGGAGCTCTACTTCTGGACGCTCATCGTCGCCATCTCGATCTTCGGGATCGGTGGCGGCATGTCGGTCTACGAGGGGGTCCTGCACCTGCTGCATCCCGTGGCGGTCGAGAACCCTTGGCCGAACTACGTGGTGCTCGCCATCGCGCTCCTGATCGAGGGCACGTCGTTCTTCGTCGCCATGAAGGAGTTCGGCCGGGCACGCGGGTCGCGTCGCGCGTTCGAGTTCATCCGCACCTCCAAGGACCCGAGCCTGTTCACCGTGGTGTTCGAGGACTCTGCCGCCATGCTCGGCCTGGCGATCGCGTTCATCGGCCTTCTGCTCGGCCAGGTCACCGGCAGCCCGCTGTTCGACGGCGCGGCATCGGTGCTCATCGGACTGATCCTCATGGGAGTGGCGTGGCTGCTCGCCCGAGAGACCAAGGGCCTGCTCATCGGAGAGGGCGTGGAGCCCGCCGTGCTGGAGCGGATGCGCGCGCTCGTTGCGGCCGACCCCGGCGTGGCGCGCCTCGGCGAGATCAGGACGATGTACCTGGGCCCGAACGACCTGCTGGTCAACCTCGACGTCGCGTTCGGTGATGGCCTCGGCCACGCCGATGTGTGGGAGGCGATCGAGCGCGTCGAGGCGTTGCTCAAGGCCGACCAGCCGGAGATCAGCCGCGTCTACATCGAGGCGCAGTCGTTGGCGCACGCGGTCGAGGCGTCGGACCGGGTCGAGGGCTTCGAAGACTAGGCCCGGCCGGCGGGCGGTTACGCGCAGCCGCAGCCGCTCTTTGCCGACTCCGGAACGCCGGCCCTGCGCAGGATCGAGATCATCGGACACCAGCCGAAGGCACCGCCGACGACGAGGTTGATGCCGACGAAGGCCGTGAACAGCAGCCAGAGCGGGTTGGTGAAGTAGCCGAGCGCGACGGACAGAAGCACGAACGCGCCGGCGATGAGACGCAAGTAGCGGTCCAGATACATGAGGTACTCCTCGGGAGCAGGGGATATACCCCTGAGGGTATCACATTCGCGGACGACGCAGGATCCGCGCGGTCTGTCTCACTTAGGCCTGACGGCCCTCCAGCAGCGCCTTGATCGGGCCCAGGTAGTAGTCGTCCCAGCCGGCGTCGATGTCGGCCGCGTCCTCGTCGGGCACGCCGCTGTTCTCGAGTTCGAGGAGGGTACCGCCAGCGCCGGTGGAGAGCGTGAAGCGAGCGATCGACGGATCGTCCCAGTTGCCGCCGTACCACTCCTGCACCATCGATCGGAGGGGGTCCACCTCGATGACGGTCCCGAAGATGCTGCCTCCCCAGAGGGAGAACGCGAAGTCGGGCTCCGCCGCCATGTCCGCCGGTCCTCCGCCCCACCGCTCGATCACGTCGGGATCGGTCAGCGCGGTCCAGACCGCTGCGGCGGGCGCGTCGATGACGTAGGCCTTGCGGATGTCCATGAAGCCTCCTGTGGTGGCGGGCATGCGATGTTCGTACCCTGCGTAGCGGCTCCGGCGTCCGCAGAACCTGCGATAATGCCCCCGTGACCTTCCCGCGCCGCGTAGGGGGCTTCCCATGATCGATCGATACACCCGCCCGGAGATGGGTGCCATCTGGTCTCCCCAGAACAAGTTCGAGATCTGGAAGGAGATCGAGGTGCTCGCGTGCGAGGCGCAGGCGCAGCTCGGCGTGATCCCCGCGCAGGACGCGGTGCTGATCCGCGAGCGCGCCGCCTTCGAGGTCGAGCGCATCGACGAGCTCGAGGCCACGCTCAACCACGACGTCATCGCCTTCCTCACCAACATGTCCGAGCACATCGGCGAGCCGTCGAAGTGGGTCCACTACGGGATGACCTCGTCCGACCTGGGCGACACCGCGCTGTGCTACCAGATGACCCAGGCGATGGACATCATCACCGAGGACGTCCGGCGGCTCGGCCGCATCTGCCAGCGGCGCGCGCTGGAGCTCAAGGACACCCTGTGTGTGGGCCGCACCCACGGCATCCATGCGGAGCCGATGACCTTCGGCATGAAGTTCGGCGCGTGGGCGTGGGCGCTCAAGCGCGCCGAGCAGCGGCTGATCGCCACCCGCAAGTTCTCCGCTGCCTGGGGCGCGATCTCGGGCGCGGTCGGCAGCTACTCCAACATCGACCCATTCGTCGAGGAGTACGTGTGCGAGAAGCTCGGGCTGCAGCCCGACCCGCTCTCGACGCAGGTCATCGCGCGCGACCGGCATGCTCACGTGCTGGCGGTGCTCGCGATCGTCGCCGCCACGGCCGAGTCGATCGCCACCGAGGTCCGCGCGCTGCAGAAGTCGGACACGCTCGAGGCCGAGGAGCCGTTCGCCAAGGGTCAGAAGGGCTCGTCGGCGATGCCGCACAAGCGCAACCCGATCACCGCGGAGCGCGTCGTCGGCCTGGCGCGCGTGATCAAGGCGAACGCACAGGTCGGCTTCGACAACGTGGCCCTGTGGCACGAGCGCGACATCTCGCACTCGTCGGCCGAGCGCGTCGTCCTCGCCGACAGCTTCATCGCGCTCGACTACATACTGTCCAAGCTCGAGTGGATCCTCGACGGGTTGGTCGTCTACCCGGAGAACATGCTCGCCAATCTCAACAGGACGCGCGGGCTCATCTACTCGTCGCGGGTGCTGCTCGCGCTCGTGGACGCGGGGATGTCGCGCGAGGACGCCTACACGGTCGTGCAGCGCAACGCGATGAAGGTCTGGGACGACCTGCAGCAGGCGCGCGCCGGGGCCTCGTACCGAGAGATGCTCGAGGCGGACCCGGAAGCGATGGCGCTGCTGACGAGCGAGGCGCTCGACGAGTGCTTCGACCCGTGGAAGTTCCTCGAGCGCGTGGGCGTGCTGTTCGAGCGGCTGGAGAAGCTGGAGTTCTAGCGCGTCCGCCGGGGCTTCGCGCGCGGCGGGTCGGTGATGATCGGGACGTCGCCGGTGCGGATCTCGCCGGTGAAGAGATCCTCGCCGAACCGGTGGAAGGCCGGCACCGTCACCTTGCCGCCGACACGGTCGGCCAGGCGCGATCGCATGAGATCGTCCGGAACGTCGGCGTCGGACCCGAGCAGGATCAGGTTGGTACCCTCCGCCGCGACACCCTCGTCCATTGTGAAGACCCAGACGTGACGCCACACGTTCGCCAGCGTCCGGTACAGACTGCGGAACGGCTTGCTCCGGTCGCCCTTCGGCGAGCCGATGAAGTTGAAGGCGACGACCCCGTCGGGCGCGAGGTGGTCGCGCGTCGTGCGCAGGAACTCCTCCGTCGTCAGTGGCCGCGGCACGCGGTCCTCGTCGAAGGCGTCCACGATCACGATGTCGTAGGTCTCCACCGTCGTCTCGAGGAAGGCGCGACCGTCGTCGACGAAGACGCGGATCCGCGGGTCGCGCGGGAGCTCGAAGAAGCGATGCGCGACCTCGACGATCTCGGGATCGAGCTCGACGACGTCGAGGTGCATCTCGGGGTAGTCCCGCCACATGCGCTTCACCACGCTGCCGCCGCCGAGCCCGATCACGAGCGTTCTCGTCGCGTCCGGCTTCAGCGCGAGCGGGGTGTGCAGATAGGCGGGGTACTCGAAGTCGGTGTCGAACGGCGCGTCGAGGTACATCGACGACTGGCGGTTGCGCTCGAACCGCAGCACGCGCAGGTAGCCGAGGTCCTCGACGTGGATGTCGTGGTACGGCGAGGTATGTGAGTAGATAGTGTTGTGTGCGCCCATGGCGCAGGGATGATACCCGGAAGAGGGAGGGGCGGGCGATGACGCGGGGCGAGGTCCTTGCGAGGTTGAAGGTCTCCCGCGCGGTCTTCGACGAGAAACTGGCGGCGGTGAGGCCGGAGTCGCTGGACGCCGTGCCGCCGGGTTCGACCCACTCCGTGAAGGACATCGTCGCGCACGTGACCGCCTACGACGACCTCATCGTGCTGCGCCTGATCTCGGCGAGGCACGGTTCCACGACCGCCTTCGACCGGGACCGCGACGGCTGGGAGGCGTTCAACGAGCGCACGTGGCGGGAGGCTGCGGCGTTGAAGCCGGAAGCTGCGCTGCGCAGGGCCCGCGACGTGTTCGCCGCCCTTCTGCATGAGGTCGGGCAACTGTCCGACGAGGAGCTCGACGCGCGGGTGGGCGCCACGGCCGCCCTCGATCCCGCCTGGCTCGAAGGGCGAGCGCCGTGGCAGGCGATCGGGGTCGACGCGTTCGACCACTACCCCATGCACTACGACGCCCTCGACGCGACCGCGGACATGGCGGACCGCTAGGCCGGTTCGAGGTCCTTGCGCATCCACCGGATGTCCGGCCAGACCATGTCGCTGCGGTAGGGCGCCGTCTCGACGTATCCGAGCGCATCGTACAGATGTTGCGCGAGCGGCATCATCTCGGCGTTGGTGGTGAGCAGCAGCGCGTCGTAGCCGCGATCGCGTGCCTCGCCCTCCGCCCGCAGCATGAGCGCCCGCCCGACGCCGGACCGCCGGTGCTCGGCACGCACGAAGAGACGCTTCAGCTCGCCCGATCGCGTCACGTCCATGTGCTCGAAGCGGGCGTTCACGGGCACGGGTTGCAGGCCGAGCACGCCTGCGGGTCCGTCTCCGACGTATGCGACCAGGAGCGACCCGGCCGGCGGCGCGTAGTGCCCGGGGATCGTCGCGAGCTCCTCGGCGATCCAGCCCGACGTGAGGTCCCAGCCGAGCGACGAGGCGTACTCGCCCAGGAGCGTCCGCGCATCCTCGAACTGCTGCGGAGTGGAGGCCTGGACTATGCGGACCTGCTGCGATGTCATGCCGGAAGTGTACCCGGCGGCGCGTCCGGACCGCCGCTCGGGGTGTCCCAGCGGGTAGGTACACTGGGCAGAGACCATGCGTTTCGAGGAGGCGTCATCGTGAGCGACATCGTGGTGTGGGCGGACATCCCCGTCATCGACATGGAGCGGGCCATGGAGTTCTACGGACATGTGACCGGGAAGCTCGTCAAGATGATGCCGGGGACCAACGATACCGTCGCCGTGATCGGCAATCCCGACGAGGAGCCGCGGGTGAGCGCCGACCTCTATCTCGGCGGCACGCCGAGCCATGACGGCGCGAGGGTGTTCCTCGGATCGAACGGCGACATCGACGCGATGCTCGGCCGTGTCCCCGAGGCGGGCGGCACGGTGCTCAAGCCCAAGGAGTTCATGGGCGACACGGTCGGCTGGGTCGCCTGGGTCGAGGACAGCGAGGGCAACCTGATTGGGATCCAGCAGCCGGCCGAGTGACGCCCCGCGCGGTTGCGGCGCGCCGGAAGGGGGGAGGTCGGCGGTGAATCTCGACTGGCTGTTCAAACGGGTCCGGACGCCGGTGCCCGCAACCGGGCCGCCGCGCTTCGGGCTCGCTCTGGGGGGAGGCGCGATACGCGGGGCCGCGCACATGGGGGTGCTCGCGGTGCTCGAGCGCGAGGGGATCCGGCCGGACGTGGTCGCCGGCGTGAGCGCGGGCGCGATCGTCGGCGCCGGCGTCGCCTCGGGCGTGACAGCCGCTGAGATGTTCGAGGCGGTCCGCAAGGCCACGTGGTTCCAGTTCGCGGTGTCGGCGTGGGGCTCCAAGCTGAGCATGTTCGAATCGGCCTCACTGAGAGCGCTGGTGGAGAGGGTCACCGCATCGAGCGATTTCGAGGGGCTCGAGTTGCCCTTCGCCGTCCTCGCGTGCGACCTTCTCTCCGGCACCGAGGTGACCATCACGTCCGGCACGCTGCGCGATGCTGTCCTGGCGAGTTCGGCGATACCCGGGCTGTTCGAGCCGGTCCGCCGCGGCGATCGGCTGCTGGTCGACGGACAGCTTCTCGTCAACGTCCCGGTGCAGGCGGCCCGCGACCTGGGGGCCGACTACGTCCTCGGAGTGGATATCATGCCGCCGCCGGGCGTCAGCCCCGAGCCTCCCGATTGGCGGGAGGTGCTCCTCATGTCATGGGACATCGTGCAGCGCGGGAGCCGGAGAGGCGGTGTTGCGCCCGACCTCATGGTCACGCCGGCGGTCGGGTCGATGCGGCCGTGGGAGTTCCCCCGGATCGCCGACGCGTACGAAGCCGGCGTCGCCGCGATGGAGGAATCGCTGCCACGTCTGCGGGAGGGCCTGGGACTCGACGAGGGCGGGAAGAAGGCGCTCGCTCGCTGACTCCCGTGCACCGCCGCTGGTGCGCGCCCGTCGCGAACGGGGATACACCGTTCGTATCGCACGACGTCCGGAAGGTGGACCCGATGGTGCGCACACACGGCGATCAGCCGTTCGGTGACGAGGAATACACTCGCGAGGGCGGGGTCCTCGTCCCCGTCAATACCGGGCACGAGGTCAGGCACGAGGACGACACCATCGCCCCCGACGAGGTGGTCGAGGACGATATCGCCGACGATGGCGTGCCGGGCACACAGGACGACCTTCCCTACGACTACGGCGTCGAGATCGCACAGCCAGTCGACCAGATGATGCTCAGCCGCGACCGCCGCGGCTCCGGGTTTGGCGGTCTCGGCCGCACGGGGTCCGACAAGGACGCAGACGAGACGCCTCTCGGAGCGCCGGACGAGCGCGAGCTGTGGCGGAAGCAGAAGCCGCTGATCGCGGAGTCGGGCGACGAGGCCGCCCGGTATGCGGGTCTCGAGGACTCCGACATCGCACGCGTCGAGCGGGCCGTCGGTGACGAGGCCGCCGAGACGCTCCCCGAGTCTCCCGAAGGCGAGAGCGCGACAGGTTCGGTCTGACGCCGCGCTCCCACCCCTGCCGCCGCCCCGTCAGGCGTGGGAGGTCTGTCCTCCGAACCGCCCGAGCGCTAGACTGGCGCCATCGGACGGGCGAGGGGGATGGCATCGCAGTAGGGGAGTTCAACGACGCGTCCCCGGTGACGCACGACGAGGGAAGCGCGACACCCGGCGGTCCCAGGGCGTCCGACGCTGGCCCGGGGCGTGCGCAGCCGATCGTGTTCAGCCCTTGGAGCCGCTCCGAACACTCGACCCCACGCGGGTTCGGCCCGACGATCGGGATCATGATCGCGGAGCAGCCCGGATGGGCACTGTGGCTCGAGTGCCTGGCGCTCGTCGCGCTCGTTGCGGTCCTGGACCACGTCACCGGCGCGGACCTCGCCTTCTCGATCTTCTACATGGGCCCGATCGTCCTGGCGGCATGGTTCATCTCGCGGCGTGCGGGGATCCTGTTCGCGGTCTCGAGCGCGATCATCTGGGGCTACCTCGACTACGTCGACACAACGCACCAGATCGCCCCGTGGATCATCGTGTGGAACGCGACGATGCGCCTCGGCTTCTTCTGGATCGCGCTCGAGCTCGTTGCGCGGACCAAGGGCGCCAGCGAACGGGAGCGCGGGCTGGCGCGCACGGACCCGCTGACGGGCGTCGCGAACGGCCGCAGCTTCGCCGACCGTGCGCATCTGGCGCTCAGCTATCTGCGGCGCACGGGAAGGCCGGTGACGGTCGCCTACGTCGACCTCGACCACTTCAAGGAGATCAACGACGCTCTCGGTCACGCGGAGGGCGATCGGCTGCTCCACGCGGTCGCGCAAGCGGTGGCAGGGCGCCTGCGCTCGACCGACCTCGTGGCGCGGCTCGGCGGCGACGAGTTCGGGGTGCTGTTGGACGACACGGACGCGATCATGGCCCCCAAGGTGCTGGCGGTGATCAGCGAGGCCATCACCGAGGCCGTCGACGGGGAGTGGGCGGTGGGCAGCACGATCGGCGCCGTGACGTTCACAGCCGCGCCCGCGAGCGTCGACTTCATGGTGCGCGCCGCCGACGCGCTCATGTTCAACGGCAAGCAGGACGGGCGCGGCCGCATCGTCCACGAGGTGTGGAGCGGCGAGTAGCCGTCCGGTCCCGACGGCCCCGCACGCGATCCGCTTCCCGCCGCTACGGACCCGGCAGCTTCAACAGCACCGTCCCGGCGTGTCCCTGGATGGGATATGACTCGGCGACGGGTCCGTCGAACCAGACGCTGACCCGGGAACCCGCGACGATCTCCGACAGCAGGAGCGCCGAGGTGCGGCCACCTGCCTCCTCGCGAAGCAGTACCGTGCGCGCGTCGAGGAGCACCGATGCCTTGTCCACCTGGCCGTTGCCCGTCACGAGGATCGTCGGACCGTCTCCCGCTTGCGAGACTTGGACGACGGTCCCGGTGATGGAGGGAGGATCGGACGGCAGGCCCGCGCACGCGGTGAGCAGGAGCGCTGCAAGGGCGAGCGTCGGCAGGGCGAGCGGTCCGTGGCGCATCTTCAAGGCCCCCTTCGTCTATGCGCGAGCCTACTACTCGGACGTGCGGGCGGCTTGTCGGGTTCGGGGAACGGCCGCCCGCGGCCGACCGGGCCGCTCCGCAGCGGTTCCGCGGTGCCATACTTGAGCTCGAGGGAGGTCGCGATGTCCGGCGTGCTGGTCAGGTTCGAGCCGAGCGGTCTGAGCGCCACGGTGGCACCCGGCACCACGCTGCATGCCGCCGCGGCTGGGGCGGGCGTCCACCTGGTCGCCCCCTGCGGCGGGCTGGGCCGCTGCGGCTCGTGCAGGGTCCGCGCCAC
>Ga0209638_1000898_pt1 | contig 19476 bp, 20 predicted proteins | sample BarGraNGADG00211_FD_184490 | JGI IMG/M metagenome (GOLD analysis project Ga0209638, IMG submission 184490) | Arctic peat soil microbial communities from Barrow, Alaska - Barrow Graham LP Ref core NGADG0002-211 (SPAdes) (version 2) | ecosystem: Environmental > Terrestrial > Soil > Wetlands > Peat...
GTTGGGTTACATGGTCAGTGAAAGGCACAACGAACTAATGTCTAAAATGACAGAAATTTCCAAAATGCTTTTTGGCTTGGCTAAAACTCTTAAATAGTTTTTCACTTTTTACTTTTGACATTTCACTTTTCACTTTTTACTGGATATTTATGAATAATGTAGTCATCAAAGCTGAAAATCTCGGTAAGGAATATTTGATCGGCCATCAGGCCGAAAGGGGCGGCTATACGGCTCTGCGCGACGTGCTGATGCAGAATGCCCGTGTCCTCCGCTGGCGGAGGTGTCCCGAAGGGACGGAGGTGGAAATCCAATCCTCTAATCCGTCTAATCATTTTTTACCCCTTCACCCCTCACTCTTCACCTTTCACGCGAAGTGTGGGCGCTCAAAGATGTGAGTTTTGAGATCAAACGCGGAGAGGCCGTGGGCATCATCGGCCGCAACGGGGCGGGAAAAAGTACACTATTGAAGATTTTGAGCCGCATAACCGAGCCTTCCACCGGACGGGTGACAATCAAAGGCCGCGTAGCCAGCCTGCTGGCGGTAGGTACAGGCTTTCACCCGGAACTGTCCGGTCGGGCAGGACGATCCATCTTAAGCATGGACAACCCTGTAAAAAAGAGATAGTTTATAATGGTAGTTGAGTAGCATATTAAGGAGGTTGAAGAACGATACGAGCTCAGGGCGATTCATGCCTAAAAACGTTCCACAAATGATCCATGGAGGTGAATATGCAAAACACAGAGATTATAAATGAAATCCTTTTCGAAGACGGTTATTTGTCGACTGAAGATGTTCTGAAGGATTGGTCGGTAATGATTGCCTTGTCCAGGGTTGATCAGTTCCGGGCAGAAAAGGAAAGTTTTGAAAATAAGTATAAAAAATCATTCGACAGTTACGAAAAAGATCTTCGTGCCGTTAAAGGAAAAGAGGATTTTGAAAAAGAAAATGATCTGGAAGATTGGGAATTTGCCTGCAAGTCGCTGAGCTGGTGGGAAGATAAATTGAGGACGCTCCGGAATGCTTAAGTTTCTCAGCAAATACAGCGATGTCATCTCTTCTTATAAAATTTCCAGATTTGAGCATTTCGGCCAAATTCTCAGGTTTCGCGCCGAGCTGATATTGACCGATGATACGATTCTTTACATCCGAGAAACGATTTTAAGTATTTCTATCCGCAAATATTCCTATCATTGGCAGGATCGCCAAGGCAAACTGATCATGCGGTGGGACAATGCACCGGATTGGGATGTGGAAACTTTTCCCCATCATTTACACGTTGGGGGAAAAAATGCTGTTGAACCTTCTTTTGATCGTACTTTGGATCAGGTATTGAGTATCATCCAGAGTCGATTGTTAAAGATCAACGATATGACCCATGAAAAACGATAAATTTCTATGCCTCGAAGTGAGACCTTTGCAAAGCTCACGTTTCACAGTTTGTCCTTAACCCTTAAATCTTTAATGAGACTCGCTAAGAACGAGCTTTGCGATGTTCGAAGCGTAAGTCGAATTATCCCAGGCACGTAGTGCCGTGGGGAAAAACTTAATTACTTGTTTTTTTCTTTTCACTTTTAACCTTTAACTTTTATCTATTATCTTCTATCTTCTATCTTCTATGAATGATGTAGTCATCAAAGCTGAAAATCTCGGTAAGAAATATTTGATCGGCCACCAGGCGGAAAGGGGCGGCTATACGGCTCTGCGTGATGTGCTGATGCAGAATGTCCGAACCCTCTGGAACAAGACCAAAGACCTGGCAACGGGTAAGCCCATCATCCAGGGCGACACGATGGAAGAGGTATGGGCGCTCAAGGATGTGAGTTTTGAGGTCCGCCGCGGTGAGGCCGTGGGCATCATCGGCCGTAACGGGGCCGGGAAAAGTACGCTATTGAAAATTTTGAGCCGCATTACCGAGCCTACAACCGGAAGGGTTACCATCAAGGGACGCGTCGCCAGCCTGCTTGAGGTGGGCACAGGCTTCCACCCTGAACTGACCGGGCGGGAGAATATCTACTTGAACGGCACTATTTTGGGTATGACCCGAAAGGAGATAAAACGTAAGTTTGACGAGATCGTCTCCTTTGCCGAGGTGGAAAAATATCTCGATACGCCGGTTAAGCGCTACTCCAGTGGGATGTATGTGCGTCTGGCGTTTGCGGTGGCAGCGCATCTGGAGCCAGAAATATTGGTAGTTGATGAAGTGCTGGCGGTAGGTGATGCCCAGTTTCAGAAGAAGTGTTTGGGGAAGATGGAAGATGTTTCGGCAAGAGAAGGCCGCACCGTACTGTTTGTTAGTCACAATATGGGGGCTATAAGATCTCTTTGCTCTAACGGATTGTTACTTGAAAAAGGAAGGGCGCAGGGTTTTGGTGAGATTACCAGTGTTGTAAGTAAATACTTATCAACAGGAGAAAGATTCTCTGGATGTGTTAAATGGACGGGTTCTAATGTTCCAGGTGATAAATATTTAAAATTGATTAGTTTGTCGACTGCTTTATTGGGCCGTCAGAAATCAAATTTTAATGATGATTCAGAAATTGATATCGAAGTAGAGGTGATGGCCAGTTCCGATTTGCCAAATGCTGCGATAGGGCTGATCATCACAAATCAAGATGGTCAGCCGATATTGCATTCAGCGAGTAATCTAATTGAATCATCTATGAAGATACAAAATGGTATTAATAAAATAAGGTACACGATCCCCGCAAAGATTCTAATACGTGGTCAATATTCAGTCACAGTTGGTGCCGTCGAGCCAAATTTACATACATATTTTCGACTAGCAGATGCAATCTCGTTCATTGTCCTGTCGAGTAATAAAGAGATAAATCGTTATGCAGATGGGGTTTGGAAAGGCGTTCTTAATCCAAAATTGGGGTCATGGTATAGACTAAACTAAAAATTTACTATAGTTGTTGGGGAATTTAATGACTTACACTAAACAAGTTGATAATAAGCATTATGCGTTTGAAACGTACATGACAAAAGAAAGATGGTGCAGCGTGTGGCATCAGGTAGATGAAATACAAAAATTGAAACCGAGTAAAATCTTAGAAATCGGCGCTGGAACTGGATTATTTAAGGCGGTTTGTGCGGTTTTTGGGCATACAGTAGAGACGTTGGATATTGATCCCGATTTAAATCCTGATCATGTCGGGACGGTAACTGAAATGCCATTTCCTAACGTGTCTTATGATGTTGTTTGTGCATTTCAAGTGCTTGAACATCTTCCTTATGTTTCCGCACTTTCCGCATTTTCTGAAATGGTTAGGGTTAGTAATAGATATATTATTTTGAGTTTACCAGATGATAAAAAAATGTTGAGGTATAAGTTTTATATACCTAAAGTTGGGGAATATGATCTGCTTTTGCCACATCCATTCAAAAAACATCGACACCATCAGTTTGACGGAGAACATTACTGGGAAATTAATAAGTGCGGTTATGAATTGGATAAAGTAATTAAGGATTTTTCTACTTGTGCTAATCTAACTAATACATATTTGGTGCGTGATAATCCATATCACAGATTCTTTATTTTTGAACGAGATAGATCATCTTATTGAGAAATTTGGAAAGGTGCCAAATTATGAGTATAGTAGGTAAAGGCGCTTCTAAAATTTTGCGTATGTCAATGGTTGGATTGGATAGAGGATGGCATATCACTAGGTATTCAATGTACCAATCTCTATGGCAAGTTGGCAAACAACTTGATAAACATGAAGGCGATGTGCTCTCAATTAGTGATTCAAAGATTATTTGTGAAGTGATGGGATATAAACCACTCAACTTTTTTGAAGTTAACTATCCTGAAGGCAACATACTGTCGTTGCCCTACGCTGACAGTTCGTTTGATTTTGTTTGTTCTGACCAAGTCTTGGAGCATGTTTCAGGTGATCCGCAGTTGGCGCTAAATGAGTGTTGGAGGGTTCTTCGCCCCGGTGGAATCGCAGTTCATACGACTTGTTTCATCAATCCAATCCACAACCAACCAGGTGACTACTGGAGATTTACGCCTGATGCTCTACGCCTTTTATCAAATAAATTTAAAAGAATAGTATCATGTGATGGATGGGGAAATTTTGAAGCCTTGTTATTGATTCAAAATGGTATGCGATTCGATAGAGTTCCACATGCCAAATGGCATCCATTTCATAAAATCGCAAAAAAAAATGACCCACTATGGCCAATTGTTACTTGGGTAGTTGCTGTGAAATGAAAAAAATTATCCACGTCTCTACTTCTGATTCCGCTGGCGGTGCTGCCAGGGCTGCCTATCGTGTGCATCGTGCGCTTGTAGATGCTGGCATTGACAGCCGTATGCGGGTATTAGATCGGGGTTCCGATGATGATCGTGTTGGCAAGGTTGAGTTGCCATTTGCTGTCCGGCTGAAGAGCAAACTCCAAAATCGCCTAATGGCCCGAAAGCTTCGCGATTGGCACACAGACAACCAGATTCTCCATTCCTTCGGAAGGATTAGTGCTGGGTTGGTTGGCGAACTAAATGCTTCCGATGTGGATATTGTAAATCTGCACTGGATTTCAGGAATATTGTCCATCAAGGATATTGGGAGAATTTCAAAGCCCATAGTTTGGCGTTTGGCAGATATGTGGGCGTTCTGCGGTGCGGAGCACTACGAAATGGATACGCCGACCGCAAGATTCAGAAACGGTTATTTACTGAGCAATCGTCCTTCAGGTGAAAGAGGACCGGATATAAATAGGCTTGTTTGGAATGAAAAGCGTCGATCTTGGGCAAAACAACATTTCACGATCGTCTGTACTACCAATTGGCTTGCGAAGTGTGCTCGTGAGAGCGTGCTGCTTTCTAATATGCCGATTCATGTCATTCCCAATCCTCTAGACGTACATGAAATTTGGAAACCAATTAATAAACAGACAGCCCGGATTGCGTTGAGTCTTCCGTTGGATAAGAAATTGATTCTTATGGGAGCCGCTGGAGGTTTGGGCAATCCCTATAAGGGTGCTGATTTGCTTATTGATGCTGTTGCACGGATCTCATCACAAAAAGTTGATGGCTTTGAGCTTGTTCTCTTTGGCGAAGGCAAACCAAGAGAACAAGTCCCGTATCCTTGCACTGTGCATTGGCTTGGGGTTGTTCGTGATGACAGATTGTTGGCCTTGGCATATTCGGCAACAGATGTAATGGTAGTACCATCTCGGCAGGAGGCTTTTGGACAAACTGCATCTGAAGCTCAGGCTTGTGGTACGCCCGTAGTAGCCTTTAATAACAGTGGTCCTGCAGATATCGTTATCAACCGCGAGACTGGCTGGCTCGCTAAAGCATTCGATACAGAGGACCTCGCCGAGGGTATTTTGTGGGTGCTTTCGGATGAAGACCGATGGGGCAAGTTATCGCGAACGGCGCGCGCGAAGGCAGTTGAGCGGTTTTCGCCAAGGGTGATTGCCGAGCAGTATGGGCGGCTTTATGAAGAAGTGTTGGTTGGCAGGGCTGTGAAAAGTGAATAGTAGCGACCTGATCGAACAACTTCCCCAACCCCCCGCTGGCAAAATCGGCTGGCCCTGGACAAAAGAATCAAAGCCATTACCTCCAATAATGCCAGACGGCAAGCAATGGCCAAAGATCAACATAGTCACGCCATCGTACAATCAGGGACAATTTCTGGAGGAAATCATATGATCAATTTGATCGGACAGACTACATTAAGACAGACAGCCGCCATAATAAATGAGAGCCATCTATTTATTGGTAACGATGGCGGTCCCATGCATCTCGCTGCTGCCGTTGGAACATCAATCATTGAAATCTGTTGTCACCCCAAATCGGGATCCCCTAAACATCATAATTCTCCACGGCGGTTCGGTCCCTGGAAAGTGCAATCTACTATACTGCAACCAGAATATGCAGTTGCACCATGCAAGGATTCATGTTTATCAACAGAAGCACATTGCATCAAAAGCATCTCAACAGCACAAGTAATAAAAGCTATCCAGAAACAATTATTAGATAATCATTTGAAATACTGAACAAAATGACAACCGATATTTGACCACCCCTAAGCATGAGACCTTTCTATTTGAGACATATCTTCGAGTGAAAACAGCATGAGTGAATCGGAATATTTAGTTTCAGCGATTGTTTCGGTTTATAATTGTGAACGTTTTATTGAAGGATGTTTACAGGACCTTGAAGATCAGACAATAGCAAGCACCGTCGAAATTATAGTCATCAATAGCGGTTCTCAGCAGAACGAGGAAGCGATTATCAGGAGATTTCAGAAAAGGTTTGATAATATTGTTTATATTAAGACTGAAGAGAGAGAGACGATTTATAAGGCATGGAATCGGGGCATTAAAATAGCTGCCGGTAAATATATTACCAATGCGAATGCTGATGACAGACACAGGAAAGACGCGTTTGAGATAATGGTCACTGAATTGGAAAAGAATCAGAATATTGATCTTCTTTATGGGGACAGTATCATTACAGAAACGGAAAATGACACTTATGAAACCTGTCATCCGATAGGATATAATAATTATCCGCTGGATATTATCGACAGGTCTTCTTTTTTGCGTTATGGCGGCGTGGGATGTCAACCCATGTGGAGGAAAAAGATCCATGATGTATATGGTTATTTCGATGAAAGACTGAAAATTGCAGGTGACTACGAATTCTGGCTAAGAATATCAAGAAACAGTAAATTCAAGCATATTAAAGATTATACAGGGCTCTATTTGAGAAATCCATCAGGTGTTGAGCACAGTCATTATGAGTTAACTTTAGTTGAAACACTATCGGTGATGGAGAGCTATCTACCGGAGATCGCCAAAGATAAAAAACTACTGACGGATGTTAAATATAAAATGGCAATAAAATATAGTTATCTTGGGCATTTTTATTTGTTACAAGGCAGGAATCATTTATCGAGAAAACCACTTATCAGTGCGATTGTCTATGATTGGAAAGCTCTGAAATACTATGTTATGTTTTTTGCGTCGTTTATTCCGAAAGTATTATTGAAATATTTACTAAGACGCAGAAAAATAAACACAAATTCATAAAATTCAATGGTTAATGTTTGCTTAATTGATAATTTACCACAATCATCAGATTTTAAACATTCGTTTCACAGGCATTGCTAAATGAAAATCCTCTTTAGCGGCCATCATAATCCACATTTCTTTACCATTACCGAGTACCTGGAAAAAGCTGTGCAGTCGTTAGGGCATGAGCTGTTTGTCTTCGAGGATCGACAGCACACAATTCCCGGAAGAATCAGAAAGCGTTTACATTTACTCGATCAATTTGATCTGAAAATGATCAATAAAAGGATGCTTTCGCTGGCCGTAGCAACTAAACCGGACATCGCCGTTGTAACGGGCGGACACAGAATATCCTCCGAGACGATTAAAAAATTGAAAAATGATGGTATCGTCTGCATTTTATGGACGATCGACGCCCCCCTATATTTCCAACCCATCATGGATGTTGCACCATTCTACGATCAGATATTCTGTCAGGGTACCGAGGCGATTGAGCTGCTCGATAAGGCTGGAATCAGAGGCGCCCAATGGCTTCCGATGGCCTGTGATCCGGATTACCACCATCCCGTTGAATGCACATCCGAGGAGAAGAAAAAATACGGCAGTGATATTGTTTTTGTCGGGTCCTATTATCCGGAACGGGCGGACCTATTTGAAAGGATCTCCGCGTTCGATCTTGCCATCTGGGGACCGGGATGGGACGGTCTGGATCGCAATTCGTCCCTCCGACGATGCATCCGTGGCTCACATACGACGCCCGATGAATGGTTGAAAATCTATAGCGCCAGTAAAATTATCCTGGCCACACATTATCATGATCCACAAAACAGATTTCCCGTCTATCAAGCGAGTCCCCGTGTTTTCGAAGTTTTGGCTTGTGGTGCTTTTTTGATGTGCGATGATCAAAGGGATGTGTTTTCCCTTTTTAAGGACGGTCAGCACTTGGTCTGTTTTCATGATGCAAGCGAATTGATCGCCCAAATTGGCCATTACCTTGCCCATCCCCAAGAACGCGAGAGAATCGCCGCATCCGGAAGGCAGGCGGTCCTCGCAAGGCATACCTATCGACACCGGATTAAGGAACTGCTGGCCTCCGTAACCCCTGGCTGACCCCATCCAGAGCACTTATCGCTCCGAACGGATATGTTGACCCTATGATCTCCCCAATCAAACAGCGCATCGCCAGCAGCGAAACCTATCGGCTCTTCAAATTGGAGGGCTTCAAAAGGGCTGTCCTGCATCTCTGGGCATTGCTCCGCGACCACTGGCGGTCGCTTCTGTTTATAAAGGTGGAAGGGTATATCGCGGAAGCTGCCCTTAGGGATTTCAGGTATTCCGAACGATATCGGCAAAATATCCAGGCGCAACGGATGGAATTTCAACTATTGAAGCAAGGGGAAAAACTGCCAGACTTCTGTTATGGCATAACACCGCATGAGATCGAAAACCGGCTGGCGGCCCAGCATCGCTGTTACGTCTTGAAACAGGAAGGTAACGTGATTTGCATTGCATGGATGGGGTTCGGTCGGATCAACTATGGCGAAAACTCCGTTTATTTGTATTCGGATCATACGACCTTCACGCTCAAACCCGATCAAGCATGGCTCTACGAGTCGATGTGCGACCCGCAACATCGAAGGAAAGGGTTCTACACCTGGCTGAAGAATGAAACGTTTCGCCATCTGAAAGATTTAGGAATCACTTCTGTCTTGGCAACGGTTGGGGTGGACAACATCGGAAACATCAAAGCGATGTTAAGGAGTGGATTCAGATTGAAAGAGAAGGTTCTTTTCCGCAGGTGCCTCCTTTTCCAGATCCGGAAAAAACAAATTTTGTCCGAAGCAGACAACGATGAGCTAAAGCTTCGCTATCACGTTTGAACATTTCACAACACCGCTTGAAGAACGCTTATCCGATGAAAAAAATCAATGTTTTACATATCATCCCCGAACTCGGAATCGGCGGCGCCGAAACGGTCGTTCTGGGTTTGCATCGCTGTACGGACCCGAACCGGTTCAGCACGCGGATCGTTCATTGGGGTGAGCAGCAGACCTTGCCGAACCGGGGGGAAACTTCTGATCCAGCCATCATCAGGGAAAAACTGGACAAGGTCTTGTCCGTCGGCACGATCCGCAGGCTGGTCCGTCTCGTCAAAGAAAACCGGATCGACCTGATCCAGACGCATCTGATCGATGCGGACCTGCTCGGATTTCTCGTTTCCGTCCTCACACGAAAACCCGTGATCATCACGATTCACAGTTACCCCTTCCCGACCGAAAGGAGGCACGGCCTCCGTTACCGAATCATCTCCCTTTTCAACAGCCGATTTATCTGTGTTTCCGATACGGTGAAGGATCACTTTTCACGCGTAACGGGCATTGATCCCGGTCGGATCAACGTGGTGTATAACGGCGTCCATCTCGCCAAATTTTCAAAAGAAGGGAGCGAGCAAGAAAGAGCGGATTTGCGGCGACATTTGTCCATCGCTGGCGATCACAGTATTGTCGGAACGGTTGGCCGCTTGATCGAAGACAAGGGCCACAGATATCTGCTGCTGGCCGTACCGTATATTCTGGAGGCCCATCCGAAGACAACGTTTCTCATCGTCGGCGATGGGGAGCTCAAGGCGGACTTGGTCGCATTATGCCAAGAGTTGAATATCTCAAAGCAGGTCGTTTTCACCGGCTCCCGCACCGACATTCCGGAATTGCTCGATATAATGGATATCCTTGTCTTTCCAAGCTTCAGGGAAGCCTTGGGGATTTCCGTGCTCGAGGCGATGGCCATGGGGAAGGCGATCGTGGCCACCGACGATGCAGCCATTCCCGAGCTGATTACCCGCGATCAGGAGGGCCTGCTTGTCCATCCTGGTGATCCGCAGGGCATTGCCGCAGCTGTCATTGAGTTGCTGAACAATTCCGAGAGATGCCGCGCGATGGGCAAGGCCGCCAAGCGGAAAGCCGCTCTCTTTTCCGCCGAGCGGAATGCCAGAAAAATGGAGGAGATCTATCAACAGGTCTCCTCATGACCCCGGGATGTTGTACCGTTCGGAACGACGGCGAACCATCAAGGTACCCCCAAATGATCCCACTCGGCGAAGCATCCGACAGCACGGGCTGAAACCAATCCATGCTCAAAGTTCATAAAAACATCCTCTATCTTTCCACGTTCGGTAACCTTCGGTGGGGAGGGCAGAAAAGCCTTTTTCATCTCGTCACCCGTCTGGATAGAAAGAAGTATCATCCCGTGGTTTTGCTCCCGACGGATGAAGACTTAGCCCAGAAATTACGGGAGCAAAACATTGACGTTGTCATTCAGAAATTGCCCAAGATTATTTCTATAGATTTTATTTCCAGTTTTAAGGCAGTTTACCATTTGTTGAAATTGATAAAGAAATACAGGATAGATCTCATACATACCGACGGTCCCCGCAACACTTTTTATGCGGGGCTGGCCGCGAGAATAAAACGCATTCCCCTTGTCTGGCATGTACGGGCTTCAGACCGCGACAGGTTTGACCGGATTTTGACCTTTTTCCCCGCAAAGATAATACTGGTGGCAAATTCCCTCCGCGGCAGGTTTCCGAGAATCGCTTGCGATGACAGATTTATTACGATTTACAATGGCGTGAATCTGGCGGAATTCGTAAAAGGTGATCCATCAGACCAGATAAAAAAATTATTGGGAATTGAGGAGAGCACTTTGCTGATTACGGTATTTGCAAGGATCGAACCGCTGAAGGGACAAAAATATCTCATTGTAGCCTGCGGGAAAATATTGAGTGGATGTCCAAAGTTTCATCTCCTGTTTGTAGGGGAGATAATAAACCAGGAGTATCAGTGCGAATGTCTGGACTTAGCAGAATCACTTAATATTAAGGGACGGATTATTTTCGCAGGATACAGAACCGATATAAGCACTATCTTAAATGCAACGGATATCGTTGTGTTGCCATCGCTCTTTGAGGCATTTCCCCGGGCCGTGATAGAAGGGATGGCTGCCGGGAAACCGGTTATTGCTACCGACGTCGGAGGGGCGGTGGAAGCGGTGGAAGACGGCATTACCGGCTTTGTTGTGCCGCCGAGAGATTCCGAGGCTCTGGCGGAAAAAATTCTGTTGCTTGCCCGGGACAGGGATATGAGGCTTAAGATGGGGGAGGCAGGGCGTATAAGGGCGGAAAAGTTATTCAGCATCGAAGAAAATGTAAGGAAAACGGAACGGGTATATCGTGAACTCCTGGGGAGATGATTTCGCATGAAACATGTCGAAGCCATTTGCAACTTCTGCGGACAGGGCAGCTTCAAAGTCCGCGAAGAAGATGAACCGCCTTTCAGGGTTTTAAAGTGCCTGAATTGCGGGTTGGTATTTGTTCATCCCTTGCCCGATATTGCCAAGCTGGCCGTTCATTATGACGAGGATTATTACCGGGACTGGATTTCTGAGCAGAAAAACAAACGACTCAGGATGTGGGAAGGCAGATTAAAGAAGTTGGAGAAGCAGCGACAGGGCGGTCGTTTGCTGGATGTGGGTTGCGGTGATGGCGCCTTTCTGAAACTGGCGCAAGAAAGGGGATGGGAGGTAAGCGGAACAGAACACTCTTCCTATGCCGCGAAATACGTCAGTGAGGCTCTCGGCATCACCGTATTCTGCGGAGAGCTTTTTGCCGCCGGGTATCCGGATAATTCTTTCGATGTGGTGACCATGTGGCATGTTCTCGAACATGTAATGGACCCAAAGCGTTATCTCAGCGAAATCCGCCGTATCCTGAAACCATCCGGTCTGCTCGTGATTGCCGTCCCCAATGTGAATGATTACATCATGCAGGTCGCTTACAGGTTTGTGAAGGGAAGGCCCTTGAAACTTTTTTCTAAAGATGACCGGGAAATACACCTGTATCACTTCTCTGCCGAAACCTTGAGAAATTATCTACGGAAGACCGGATTTGAATGTCTTAAGATCTCTCCCGATTACGGCATTACTGAATACTCCAAGAAAGTGGTCAATGCCATCGCCGTGGCCTTGTATTATGCGACGGGCATGAAGATATTCAACTCCCTTGAGGCACATGCCACACGCATCTGAAATATCAGTAAAATCAATTCTCAAGCCAATCTATTTGAATGCGCGGGGCTTTGCTTTAAAAACGATTGGCCTTCTCCTTTTTCAAAAAAATATCATCCCCTTGCTCCGGAATATCGAAAGTATCCTCTTTGTTCGCGTAGACAGGGTTGGCGATATGGCGCTCTCCACACCAGCCTTAAGGGCGATAAAGGAGGCCTTACCCCATGTGCGGCTGACGGTGATGGCTTCGCCGGCCAATGCGCCTATCCTGAAAAACAATCCGGCTGTGGATGAGGTCATTGTTTATGACCGGTCTGCCAGTTTATTCAATAAAATGAAGTTTATAAAGGGATTGAGATCCCGTCACTTCGATTTGGCCATCGATCCTTATACCGATTATGAATTGAAAACGGCAGGGTTGGCGGGTGTGAGCGGCGCAGCCTATAGAATCGGCTATGCCGCTTTTGGCCGGGAGATTTTTTTTAACTGTCCGTCGCCGAAGATTGAGGGAAAGAAGCACTTCGTTGATGGCGCCCTTGATCTGTTGAAGCGCATCGGCATTCCTTCCGAAAACAGGCGCCCGGCCATATATCTTGGGGCGGACGAACAGGCTTGGGCAGGTCAATGGCTGCAAGAAAATGGATTTCACGGCAAAAAAATTGTCGCTATCCATCCGGGCGCTTATTATGAGACTCAGCGATGGTTGCCGGAGCATTATGCTGAACTGATTCTTTTAATCCGTAGACAGACGCAAACCGAAGTTATTTTATTCGGTGGTCCCTCAGATGCAGAGGTTGTCAACGATATAACCTCCAAGATTAATGCTGATGTTTGTGTGTGCATTCAAGATGATTTAAGAAAATTTTTCGCGCTCATTTCTCAATGCCATATGCTTATCTGCAACAATTCCGGTCCGCTGCACTGTGCTGCGGCGCTTAATATCCCAACAATTTCCTTCATGGGTCCTACCGTCAAAGAGTTATGGATGCCTGTTGGCGAACCTCACCGTGTCTTGAGAAAGGATGACCTGATCTGCATCGGCTGTAATCTTGGATACTGTAAAACTAATACTCATGACTGTATGCGCCTAATCATGCCGGATGAGGTGGTGAAAATGATTTTAGAATAAAAAATAGCACTGTACACATCTTCATTATTCTAATAATTTAGGTATGCAAATGAACCAAAATCAAGTTAAGCGAAATTCACACCTTTAACAATGCATGACACTGGAAAAGAAGCAGCCCATCAATCGGCAAAAGGACGCCGCAAAAAGCTAAATTTATAGAACTGGGCAGCCCCTCACAAGACAATGACCGAAAACAAAATTTATAACCAAATAAAAGAAGCCCTCCTCCGTAATCAAAAAACCTGGCTCATCACCGGCGCAGCAGGCTTCATCGGCTCAAACCTCTTGGAGCACCTCCTACGGCTTAACCAAAAAGTCGTTGGCATGGACAATTTCTCCAACGGAAAAAGGAAAAACCTTGATCAAGTAAAAGAAGCCGTCAGCCCGGATCAATGGCAGCGCTTCAGCTTTACGGAGTGTGATATCAGAGACCTCACCACCTGTCGCAACCTTTGTTCCGGCATCGATTTCGTCCTCCATCAAGCCGCCCTCGGTTCCGTGCCCCGTTCATTGACTGACCCGGTGAATTTCAATGATAATAACATCACGGGCACCTTGAATATGCTGATGGCAGCCAGAGAACATAAAGTCAAACGATTCGTCTATGCTACCAGCAGCTCCGTATATGGCGACAATCCTGCCCTTCCAAAGGTTGAAGATGCCATCGGCGCGCCCCTTTCTCCCTATGCGGTCACAAAATATGTCAGCGAGTTGTATGCCGGGGTATTCAGCCGTTGTTATGGCTTGGAAACAATAGGACTGCGATATTTTAACGTATTTGGCCCGCGTCAAGACCCCGCCGGCGACTATGCCGCCGTCATACCCAAATGGATTGCCGACATGATTCAGGGTAATGCAGTCTATATAAACGGCAACGGAGAAACGAGTCGAGACTTCTGCTTTGTAGAAAATGTTGTGCAAGCAAACATTCTGGCCGCGATAACAGAAAATCCAGCAGCGACCAACCAGGTTTACAACGTTGCCGTGCATGCCCGAACAACCCTGAATCAACTTTTTGAAATGCTGCGGACACGTCTGGAGCCCTATTACGCTCACCTGAAGGAATTTAAGCCTACCTACAGAGATTTCAGGCCGGGAGATATAATGCATTCACATGCTGAAATAGCAAAAGCCGGAAAGCTTCTCAGGTATCAGCCGACCTATAAAATTGAAGATGGTCTTGATGCAGCCCTTGAATGGTACAGGCATGCCATGGCCAAAGCGAGCCAAGGGGTGGACTAAATTTTTGCGATTTTCCTGCCCTGCGAGACCTTTGAATTTTGCAAAATTCAAAGGTCTCGCAGGGAGTCGGAGCTCGTTAAATACGAAGAATATTTAATCAAAATACAGCCTTAATGAAAATGATGCAAGGAAACGTGAAAGATATCTAAAATCTGGAATAGGAAAAAAGTACCTGGTAAATTGCTTGAAGAATTACTTGGAAGATTTGTAACGGGATTAAAATTATGGTTGGAATATGGCATAGAATAGATATGATGTCAAGTAAATTCAATATGTTAAGTTTAAAAAAGGCTTTTTATGAGTTTGGGAAGTAAAAAAGAAGTTACTGATAAACAATTCTCCGGGAGTTGTGCAAAGGTCTCCCATAAAAGGCAGATTGCTGCCTTTCTTTTTGCTTTTTTCATCTTTATGATCACTTTAATTTTCGCTGGTTATGATCTTATGACCTCGAAGGATACATTGTCTTATCAACCCATGCCTGACTCCATCAAAATCGATTCCCCAAAGGGGCGAATCCTGGTCATTCTGATCGACAGCCTGCAAAAGGATGCCGCCTTCAGTGACCACATGCCCTTTCTGTCCCAGTATCGAGAAAGGGGCGTCTGGGGGATCTCCGAGGTTGTTTCCACACCATTGTCAATAGCCGGGGACCAAGCAATATTTGCGGGGATCATGGCCAGCCCCTTTGCGCTGGTTAATGATTTTCATCCAGACACAGCGACATACGACAACATTTTCAAAAGAATGTCCTTACACGGGAAACGTGTTGCCCTTTTTGGTTCGTTAATAAGTGGCGCTTATGGCGCTTATACTGACCTGAATGTCTATCGACCGCATTCGTTTTTATTCAGCGAATATGAAAAAGCCGCCCGTGATATTTTTCAACAGGCTTATCCATTTCTGAAGATGAATACGTGGGATTTTGCCGTCGTTCAATTTGTCAGTCTGGATCATGTGGGGCATCTTAAAACACCTGCTTCCAAGGAGTACCTCAAAGCCTTATTGCTGTTTGACGATTATGTCAAAAAGCTGGTGGCTCTCACGACGGATGAAGATATCATCCTGATCACATCCGAACACGGGATGGACCATAGAGGTTTTCATACGGATCGCAAACCTCTGGTTATTGAAACCCCTTTTATTCTGGTCGGGAAACCCATTGAAAAGGGCGGCCCCCATAAAATACTGCAGATCGACTGGGCGCCGACCCTATCACTTTTGGCGGGCGTCTCTCCGTTCTATCCTTCATTGGCCTTGCCAGCCTTGGATTTGATCAAAGTCTCCGATAGGCAACATTCACTGTTTTTGAAAGAATTTTCCCAAGCTTATACGGGTTTTCCTGACATTACAACACTGGAGAAGCTTCGCCAGGAGCGTCATGCGATAATGAGCCGAAAGCCACCTTTTCAGATTACTTTGCTTATCATTATTGCAACCGTCGGTTCAGCCATCCTCCTGGCCTATGTCGCACTTTTTAGAAATGATCGGAAGTTGTCCCTTGCTGAAACCATATCCATTCCAAGCGGTGTGTTGATGATTGCTCTGGTGGCAGTCATTGCTTATCATTTTGGCATTCCAGATGAAATTTCACTTCAAGTGCCGTTCAGTGCCAATTTTATGATGACTCATCCGATCCTGACCATTCTCATCTTCTTTTCTGCCGCAACCATCTCAAAGTTTCTCTTTTGGATTTTAGGAAGGATAAAGATATCCCCAGAAGGCTGCCCTGTTTTATTTTTTTTTACCCTTGTCTTTGTTTTTGTTTTTCTTGCAGCCAACCCCTATCATCCCCTCAACTGGGTTGTTTTATCCATACCGGTAATTGGTTTCGTTATTGCGGACCGACACCGAACAGCATGGGGCATCATTTTTTTATCCCTTTGGACTGGGCTTGCCATCCGAAGGTTAACATTCTACAATGCCTATTCAGCGGTGGACCTGCCGGACAGGTGGCTACTGGCCACCGCCATGATGTTTTTGGCCCTCCTATTTTCATATCATCGTTTGCGATACAGCAGTGGGAAAATGCGGAACATCATTCTAGGCCTAGCATGCTTCATCCCCATTATTCCAGTCATTGCATGTCCAATATCTGTTGAATGGCGGACGCTTTTTCTCTCATGCCAGCTTTTGGTCATCTTCATGATTATCAAGGAACAACAAGCAAGAGAGACCTGGATGGCCCTTTGGTTGGTCTTTTTTTATCTGGGGACGTCGGTCAGTTTGGAAAACACCGTGCACATCATAGCATTTCCACTATTATTGGCTGCTTGTACTGTGGCGCAAGGGACTTCCCCGGTTGCAAAAGGGATCATTGTTGGTTTTCTCCTGTGGGCTTTGTTCCTATTACCTGGTAATGCTTTCGAGCTAAAACTCCAGGATGTTGTCGATCCTTACCTGCTGGGCAGTGCTGTGGGTGAAAAAATAATCTGGACAGTGATGATTATTGCCGGCAGGTATATCCTTCCCGCTGCCCTGCTGATCTGGGGCGTTACCTATCGGGACACATGGGCTTCCCGGCTTTCGACCTTAGCCACTGCTTTGCTGCCGGTTGTCTTCGGTATCGGCTCTTCCTATACCGTGATGATGTTAACCCCGTCGGTCGGAATCCCCTGGGAAGGATTCGGCCGCTTGACTGTTCTTTCCTGCTATTTCGTGGTGATAATCTGTGCATTTCTGCTGGCATCGGCGGCAGTGAAATGTGATGAATTGCTTCGGCAAAGGTCGGGAATCATTGTTGAACGTCGTCCGGTACGGTATTAGATCCTCCGCAATGAAACCCTTCATGACAAATGAATCGTGCAGAATCCTGATCATCCTGATAGCTGGCGTCGGGGATCTCATCATGGCGTCCAAGAGCATCCGGTCGCTTTACAATGGCTTTCCACGTTCCGTGAGAATCTGCCTGCTCACCTCCGCAGAGAGAACTTTGAAAAACTTAACAGATTTCGCATAATGACATTTTTATAATTTGGGGATTTTTTAAATCCTTGGAAAAGCTTTCCGGAGGGAGCTGGTTGTGGGGGCCGTCTTTACAGGTAATCGCCAGAAAAGCAAGAAAGCATGAATAAAGAAATCCAATTGGTTATAAATATCGCCGGGATCGGCGATCTTATCTTGGCATCCAAAAGCCTGAGAGCTTTGAAGCGGTCACGCCCAACGGCGGAACTCTGGCTGATGACGAGTTCAGAGGCTGCTATTCTGGCAGAGAATTATCCCTATATCGATCGGGTCATACCCTTTCCCATCCGTGAATTTGGACGAAACCGCCGCCATTTGACGAAGATGTGGCATACCGTAAACGATCTTCGGCATCTCCGTTTTCTACACTGTATCAACCTCTATCTGATCGGTTCATGGTTGGGAGCAGCCAAGATGGGACTCCTTTTTTCCCTGCTCCATGCCGACGGAAAGGTCGGTCAAGATGCATATGGATTCGGTCGTTTCCTTACGGTAAAAGCGGCCGCCGACATTTTCGTGAGGCAGCACTTCGTAGACGCCATGTGCGAGATTGCTGCCTTGGTCGGAGCCGTACCGGATGAGGGAGGTATGGATGTGTATTGGAACAAAACGTATGAAGGACAATGGGCACCCTTTTTTGATCAGCAAAAGGATGCCCTGCTGATCGGTGTCAATCCAGGCGGTAAACGTCACTGCCGCTGGAATCAAAATCATTTTGCCACGGTCGTCGAAGAACTGCTGCGAGCTTACCCTGCCCGCATCGTCCTCTTCGGAGGGCCAGGTGAGGAATTTCTAGCAAAATACATCGAAAACCACATCCAGTCACCCAAAGTGGTTTCTCTGGCGGGAAAGTTGAACCTGAATGAGCTCTGCTATATCATCAGCAAGCTTGATCTTTTCATAACCAATGACAGCGGTCCGATGCACATTGCCGCCGCTGCCGGAACACCCGTTGTGGCGATCTTCGGTCCTGAAAACCCCATGCATCTCCGACCTTATACCCGGGATGCACTTTATCGTGTGGTATACAAGGACGTACCCTGTCGCCCTTGCAGTAAAACCACCTGCGAAAAACCGATATGCCTTTCGGCGATTATGCCGGACGATGTTTTCCATGCCTGTGTAGAACTGCTGGACACAACAATCGTGAAGAAATCATGAGAGAAATCCCGGTTTTGCTCTACCAGAATGTCGGCGACTATCCCCCGGAGATGATGGAGGACGGCATCACTGTGCAGGCATTCGCGCGTCAGATGCAGTATCTATCCACGAACGGCTATCGGATCGTGACCCTCGATGAGGCTGTCGATCACCTGGCCGGGATCAGGAGATTGCCGGACCGCTCCCTGGCGATCACCATTGACGGTGGTTACCGGGATGCCATCCTGAATGTTGCGCCTGTCCTGAGACAATATCAATTTCCTGCCGTCTTTTTCATCGCCCCCGAATTCATCGGCGGTGAGCGGGCGATCAAGGGGAACCCCATCCGCTGCCTAACCTGGCAGGAAGTCCGGGAGCTTAACGAAAGCGGTTTCACCATTGGTCTCCTCGCCAATGGGGGCGGGGGTATCAAATCTCCACACGATGTGGAAGTGATCAAAGGGCGAATTGCCTCAGCCATGAAAAGTTTACAGGCAAATGTCAATACGAAAATCCGGTATTGTGCCTTCAAGGAGGGGGTCCCGGGCGCTGATCTCTGGGCCTTTATACAATCGCAGGGTATCCGCGCCGTCTTCACGCAGTGCCCGACAAACCAGCGCGCCACAGTTGCCGGGATTGGCCGCATTCAGATCGACGACGACGATCACAATATTTTTCTCACTAAAATATCAAAGCCTTACCTATTTTTCAAGGATAAACGATCCTGGCAATACATTCGCCGGTACAAGCTGGACCGCCTGTTTCACCGTCTGTCGGAATGGGTGAACCGCATGCGGGAGCGATAGATCATGTGCGGCATCTGCGGAACGCCTTTTTAGATGGCATCGTGAAAAAATCATAAGAGAAATCCACTGAATTGCGCGGACATAGCGTTTAATTTGAAAAGTTTCGA
>Ga0209638_1000899_pt1 | contig 19456 bp, 15 predicted proteins | sample BarGraNGADG00211_FD_184490 | JGI IMG/M metagenome (GOLD analysis project Ga0209638, IMG submission 184490) | Arctic peat soil microbial communities from Barrow, Alaska - Barrow Graham LP Ref core NGADG0002-211 (SPAdes) (version 2) | ecosystem: Environmental > Terrestrial > Soil > Wetlands > Peat...
CACGGTCTTCAGGGACGGCTCACTCGTGAACAAGATCGGATCGCTCGGAATAGCGAGCGCCGCGAAGGACGCGGGCGTGCCGGTCATCGTCGCCTGCGAGACCTTCAAGCTGGCGCCCTTCGACCCCGAGCAACCGACGGAGGACACCTTCGAGTTGGTTCCGGCGGCGCTGATCGAGCGCGTCGTGACCGAGGAGGGCGCTGCCGACACCGAAGATGTGACGGCGCTGATCGATCGAACGCCGTGCCTGCGCGACGGCTATGACCTCCTGCGCGGCCGCCGCGCCAAGCTCCGTCCCGATGAGAGCGCCTAGGTTCGGTTCGGTGCCCTCCGAGCTCCGCGGCGGCGTATACCCCGTGAGATGAGCCGCCAACTGCTTCTGCTGCCACTGCTTCTGCTGCTCGTACCGGCAGGATGCGGCGGGTCCTCCGGCTCGGCCGCGACGACCAGTCTCCGGATCACCGTTTGGCCACAGGGCAAGGCGGGAACGAGCATCAGCTATTCGCTCAGCTGCCCTCAGGGAACGGGGACACTTCCCGGGGCTCGTGCGGCCTGCTCGAAGCTGCAGCGAATCGATGTCTCCGCCTTCGCGCCGGTGCCGGGCAGCACCGCCTGCACCCAGATCTACGGCGGCCCGCAGGTTGCCCGGGTCAGCGGGCGCCTGGCTGGCAAGTCGATCAGCGCCGACTTCAGCCGCACAGACGGCTGCCAGATCGCACGTTGGAGCCGGCTCGCTTTCCTCTTTCCGACCGGACTTTGACCCGACCGGCAAACAGGACGAACCGGATGCTCGGAGCCCCGGCGCCTGATCCTCACTACGATTAGGCGGAGCGCGGCCCGCCGCGCCCAAGCGAAGATGCTCGAGCCGCTGACCATCCTCATCACCGCCGTCGGTTGCCCCGGAACCGTCGCACTGCTGCGCTCGCTGCGCGAGAACGGCGAGCGTGATGTGCGCCTGGTCGGGGTGGACATGAACGAGCAGGCGATCGGGCGACACCTTTGCGACGTGTTTGCGACCGTGCCGGCCGGAAGCGACCCCGGCTTCGCCGGCGCCATACTCGACATCTGCCGCCGCGAGGGCGTGGACGTCGTCCTGCCTCAGTCGTCGCACACGCTGGAAGGTCTCGCGATCGAGAAGGAAAGCTTCGGCGACATCGTCGTCGTGGTCGCTTCGATCGAGGCCATCCGGCGCTCCAACGACAAGGCCGAGACGCTGGCGCTCTGCGACAAGATCGGCGTGCGAGCGCCGGCCTGGCGCCAGGCCGGCAGCCCGGAAGAGTTCATGAAGGCCGGCCCCGAGCTCGGCTACCCCGAGCGCGAGATCTGCATGAAGCCGCTCTTCTCCTCCGGCACGCGCGGTTTTCGCGTCATCTCAGCCACGGCCGACCGGCGCAAGCAGCTGCTCGAGAACCGCCCCGGCATGACCGAGGCTCTGAGGCTCGAGGAGGCAGCCGACCTGGCCGGAGGATCCGGTGTCGAGTGGCTGTTGATGGAGCTGGCGACGGGCAGGGAGCACACGATCGACGGCTACGCCGAGCACGGCGAGATCCTGCTCGGCTACCCGAAGACGCGCGAGGCGATGCGCGCCGGCCTGGCGATGTACTTCGAGACGCTCGACAGCCCCGCGCTGATGGAAGCGGGCGCCAAGATCATCCGCGAGCTCGATTTCGACGGCTTCTTCAGCGTCAACCTGGTCGGCGACTGCGTGATCGAGATCAATCCGCGCATCTCGACGGTGCCCTACCAGGAAGACTTCAACTATCCCTACCTGGCGCTGAAGCGCGCCATCGGGGAGCTCTCGGCCGACGAGCTGCGCGCCTACTCGACGCGCGTTCGCCCCAGCCGGCGCACGCTCCGCTACTTCGACCAGATCGGTTGGGACGAGTAGGAAATCGACCTCGCCGGCGCGGGCAGGCGACGAATCGCGGCGTGCTCGACCGCCTCAATCCGATCGTAAGAAGATCTTAAGAAAGCGGTTCGCGCTCTTTGCGCGCCCCGTCGAGAGTGAAACACTCGGACTTATCCCCCTGTCAACGCCGCCGCGCTCAGAGGGTCTTCCGCCAAGGAGGAAGAGATGTTCCGGGTTGTATGTCTCGATCGCCGCGGGCTCGTCGGTCTTCTGCTCGGCATCGCGGCGCTGACTCTCAGTCTTGTTGGTTTTGCAGGCGCCGCGTCTACCGCCGGCTCCGAGGACGCCTCCGCCCAATTTTCTGCGAATGGGTTCACGAGCGCAAAGGCCGAACTCTTCTCCGACGGCGCCTTGATGTCCAGCACGTTTTATCCGCGCGCACAGTCGCTGATCACAAGCGGTACTCAGTGGGGGACCATCCAGGGCTTCAACCCGTATTTCGGTGCCTACGCGATCGGCACGGTCGGGCTCTGCAACGAGACGCTGCTTCGCTACGACCCGCTCAAGGACAGATACATCAACTGGCTGGCAAGAAGCGCGAAATTCACCGGCGCCAAGACGTACACAGTCGAGGTCAGACCCGGGATCAAGTGGAGTAACGGACAGAAGTTCACAGGCAAGGACGTGGCCTTCAACTTCAAGCTCGGCCGTTTTTCGAACGCCTTCTGGCACGACCAGTACGGGACGCTCAAGTCGATCAAGGTCAAGGGCTTAACTGTCACCTTCGCGTTCAAAGGGACACCGGACTACGCGCAGTGGCAGCACCTGATCTGGAACCTGCCGATGGTGAATCCCGGACAGGCCCGGACGATCCGAAGCGCCGCGACCTTGGAGTCGTACGGCCAGCAGGCCCCGATCGGCACCGGCCCCTACACTCTCGCCTCACTCGACCCCACAACTCGAGTCGTGTGGCAGAAGAAGGCGGTCTGGTGGGCCGCGCAGCAGAAGCTCGCCCCCTCGCCAAAACCGACGTACGTGATCGATCTGGCCGGTAGTTGTCCTTGGGGGTGGGTGGAGTGCAACTCCATCGAGGATCTGGCCAACAGCTACGCGCCGGGGATCAAGAAGTACGTCGAAAGCGGCGAGTTTCAGACCTACTTCCCGAAGGCGCCCTACAACCTGTCAGCAAACACCCTCTGGTTGACGCCGAACACAAAGCACAAGCCGCTCGACGACAAAGCCTTCCGTAGGGCGCTTGCCACCTCGATCGATGTCGGCAGCATCGTCACGAACGACTACCAAAACCAAGTTCTGCCGGCGAACGCGACCGGACTTCTCCCTACTTGGAAGAAGTGGGTCGACCAAAAGCAGCTGAAGAGCCTCGGCTTCTCTTACGACCCAGCCAAGGCGAGGAGCCTTCTGGCGACCGCCGGCTACAAGGACGTAAACGGCGACGGCTACGTCGAGAACAGGGACGGAAGCCCGATCAACCTCAAGCTCGCTGCTCCGTCGGGCTGGTCTGACTGGGAGACGGCGGAAGGCTTGATTGTGAACTCCGCCAAGGCCGCCGGCATCCATCTCACCGTCGTAAACAGCATTTATAACCCGTATGACTTCAACCGCTACGTGCTCGAGCGCAACTCGGGCACCTTCGACCTCGTGATCGACAGTACGCCCCAGATCGGCGACAACCCCTGGAGCTACTTCGACTTTCTCTTCCACCTGCCGGTTTTCGGAACACAGACCTCCACGAACTTCTCGCGTTACGTGAATCCCAAGGCCTGGAACCTCGTGAAGAAGCTCGATATGACGCCACTCGACAAGGCCGCGGCACGGAAGTCGCTCATGAGCCAACTCGAAAAGATCGAACTGGCCGACGTACCCAACATTCCGCTCTGGTACGGCGGCGTCTGGGCCATATCGCAGTCCAAGTTCTGGACCAATTGGCCGTCCTCAGACTCGAAGCGAAACTACTTCCCGACGATGGCGCGCGGCTACATGCAGATGACCGGGATCGACATGATCACGCACCTCGAGCCTGCGTGAACGGTGTAGACGGGAACGGATCGCGCTAACTCGCCGGCGAGTCGAGCACCAGCCGCGCCACCTTGAACACCTCGGCGTACGGACGGCCGACGGTCACGCCGTGCACCCTGGCCAGGCTGCGGATGTAGTCCGGGTCGGAGTACGAGCGATGGCGCTGCGACTCGTATTTGCCGATCGCCTCGACCTTCCGCTCCAGCTCGCTCTCGCCGAAGGCGATGTAGCAGTCGTCCGAGAAGCCGGAGGTGTTCCAGGGCAGCAGGTAGCCGAGCACGCTCGTGCGCTTGAAGGCGCGCAATCCTTCGTTGGCGATCGTCTGGTGGTCCTGGTGCATGTCGGATGGCGAGGGCTGGAAGACGATGTCGGGCTTGAACTCCTTGGCTTCCTTGACCAGCAGCTCGAGAATCTCCTGGCGATGCTTGGGGAAGGTGCGCACGTCGAAGTCGTGCAGATCGATGTCTTCGATCCCGAGCGCCGCGGTCGCCTCGCGCGCCTCGCGCGCCAGCGTGTCGGGCGGGAATCCCTCCGGCAGCGAGCGATTGGCGATCGAGAAGGCGATGTAGCGGACGTGGCAGTCGGACTCGGCGAGCAGGGCAAGCGTGCCGCCGCAACCCAGCTCACCGTCATCGGTGTGCGGAGCGAGGACTAGAGCGCGCTTCCAGAGGTTGGCTACCACGTTGCCTTTCGAGACGTTGACCGGCCAGAACTATAGCCGCGCCCCGTTTCGAGCATCGTCGCCGCCGGACTCGCGAGGAAGCTCGGCGGCCGCCTCGGCGGCCAGCTCGCCGCAGCTCAGGCACACGCCGCCGCGCTCCGTAACGGCGTCGAGGAGACGGTAGAAGAGCCTGCCCCAGCCGGGCGCGCCGGCCGGGTCGAAGCTGCCGGGGTGCCAGAGCAGCGAGAACGCGCCCCCGTTTTCCTGCGCCCAGTCGAGCAGCGCGAGCAGGCGGGGCTCGGCCTGCCGAGCCGAAAGTCCCAGATAGTGCTGCTCGGCCAGCGTGGCGTCCATGACGGCGAGCGGAATCTCGATCAGGTCGAAGGGGCGCTCGCTCTCGAAGTTCCAGGGGTGAAACGGCTGCGCGATGCCGGCGCGGAAACCGGGCTGGTCGGGAAAGCCGAGCGAGCAGTCGTAGCCGAAGCCGAGCTTTTCGATCACGGGCAGGTTGCGCTGCATGTCGAGGCGCAGGTAGTGAAAGCGCTGCCCCGAAACCGGTCCGGCGAGGTCGCGCAGCCGCTCCGCCTCGAGCGCGAGCTGGCTGGGATCGTCGGCGGCGGTGTAGCTGCCGTGCAGGGCAACCTCGGCGCCGCCGGCGAGCAGCGTCTCCACCAATCTCGGGCGAAGCTGGTCGTAGAGCTCGGGCGCGGGGCCGTCCGCCGGATGACGATGCCCCGCCATGACGAAGAAGGTCGAGCGGGCGCCGTGGCGCTTGAGCTCGTCTGTAACTTGCTCGAAACGCCAGTAGGGGTCGCTACCGCGCAGCTTGTGCAGCGGAACGCCGGCCAGGGCTCTCGCTTCCCCGTACGCCGGCCGAAGCCGGCCCCGTAGAGCGGCGTTCTTGAAGCGCGCCGCCGAGCCGACTATGGCGCGGCGCCTCCAGCGCCAGGGAACGTCAACGTCGGTCGAGAGAGCGACCGCGAAACGAGCGCCGCCCCAGCGGCGCGGCTCCACGCCGAGCTTGCGGCGCAGGCGCTCGAGCGGCGGATCGAACGGGTCGAGCGAGGAGTAGGCGGCGAGGAAGCGCCCGTGCTCGTCGCGGCGCCCGTTCAGCTCCTCCACGCGAGCCAGGTCGAAGAATGCGGCGGCGAGATCGTCTCCCTCGGGCCGCTTGCCGCGTGCCACTTCTTCCCACGCCCGCTCGTCGTAGGGGAGATCGTCACCGAAACCGAGCCTGGTCGCCCCGATCGTGTCGAGCACCCAGCGGGCCCGCCGCTCGATTTGCGCCGGTATCACCGGCGTCCTGCTCCCCGGATCGCCACACCGCGATGCTAGCTGCTTCTCCCGCCCGATCTCCACACGCGCCTCAAATCGCCGTGGGCTCGCTCGGCCGGATTGCGGGCCGGTTGTAACTCAGCCTTTCGGCTTGGTCAAGCGGCCTTGATAAGCGACCAGCCGTCCGTTCAGCGAGAAGAAGTAGTGCCGGTCGGTCGCGATCCCCGGCGAGTACTTGCCCATGTGGATATGCCAGACGATCTTGCCGTCTGTGGTGCGGGCGGCGTATGTGTTGCCCTCCAGCGTCGAGAAGAAGACGAGCTTTCCGACGACGAGCGCGGGCGCGAGCAGGCGGCCCGAGACGCGCACTTGCCAGAGAAGCGCGCCGGTCGTAGCCCTGAGCGCGCTCAGATGGTCCGCCAGATCCCCGACGAAGATGCGGCCGCCGGCAACGGCGGGCGTGGCGTACGCTTGCCCTCCGAGGCTGTGAGTCCAGAGAATCTGCCCACTCGCGACCGAGAGCGCGACGACCTTGCCCGAGCGAGCGACCGTGAAGATCCGCCTTCCATCCGATGATGGGCTGGCGTAGAAGCTCTCGTATCTGAGGTAGTCCCGCCGCACCTTCACGGCCCAAACGCGGTGACCGTTACCGCGACGCACGCAGACGATCAGCCCGTTGTAGTTCGTGATGCAAACCCGGCCACCGACAACCGAGGGGCTGGAGTTGATACGGCCACCCGTGTCGTACACCCAAAGCGGTCGTCCGCTTCGCGCTTTCAGCGCATACAGCTTGCCGTCGTGACCGCCGACGTAGACGATGCCCCTGACGACAACGGGCGAAGATTCGATCGGCATGCTCGTCTCGAGCTGCCACAGCAACTGGCCATCCGAGCGCCGGTAGGCGGTCACCGTCCCGGCGTAGGAGGTGACGAACAGGCGCGGCCCGGCGATCGCCGGGGTCGAGGGCATGAAGCCCTTGCTCTTCCGCGACCAGATGATGCGACCGGTCTGGGCGTCGATCGCCAGCGTTCCGTCGCGCTCGAGGTTGACGTAGAGAAACCCGTCGCAGTAGCTCGGCGGGTACTCCATCAGATCGTGGACGCCGCGCGTCCAGAGGACCTTGCCGGGCAGCCCGAGATTCACATCCGGCCTGGCGAGCGTCCGCATCGGGTCTCCGCCGAAGTTGTTCCAGCAGGTTCCATCGACTCGCACGCGGGGGGGCTTCTTCGTTGGGTGTGACCGTTTCGTCGAGGTCGTGGGCCTCTTGATCGTCACGCTCCCCAGCGAGGTGACCGAACCACCGACGCCGGGGCTCTGAAAGTGGAGCGCAAGCGCGGCGCCGAGCGCTCCGAGCACGAGCAATCCAGCGATCCCCAGTGGTATGAGAAATCGCTTTTTCTTGATCCAGCTAGGCAGCCCCGGCAACGCGCCGAGTATAGCTGCGGCCCGAAAAGTCAATTACTCGGTCGGGGCGGCCGGGGGCAGGCACGCCGCCGCCAGCGCCAGCGACCCCCAGGTGATCGGGTCCTCGAAGAAGCCACTGTAGGAAAGGGAGTGCACGAACAACACGGCGAATACGGCGGCGAGCGAAAGGCCTATCGTCGGGTCGCGCTTCCAGGCCCTCCGTAACGTGACGAACGCGCCGGCAAGCCAGGCCAGGTAAGCCGCGATGCCGAGAATTCCAAGCTCGGCCGCAACGGTCAGCGGCGTCGTGTGCGAGGTGTCTTTCTTGAGGGAGGCGCTGGAAGCCGATTTGTTCTGGGCCGCAAGCGGCTGCGAGCCGACGCCCACTCCGACCAGGGGATGGTCGGCAAATACGTCAAAAGTGATCGAGGCAAGATGCGAGCGCCCGCTGGTCAGGCGGCGCAGAGAGTGGCCCTGACCGCCCACGGCTGCAATCCCGGCGCCGACGAGCGCAAGTGTGAGGGCGCAGATCGCAACCATCCTGCGGGTGCGCCGGCCCGCCACGACCAGCGTGATGCCAACCACCACGATGAAAAGAGCAACCAGGCTCGACTGGGAGTACGAGTAGTACAAGCCGATCCAGATGAAGGCGATCAACGCCGCCGTGAGCGCCAGGAGGCGACGCCTCTGCCACATCAGCACGACGAGCACGCTCAATGCCAGAGCGAGATGGCGCCCGTAGATATTCGGGTCGGAGAAGAGCGAATTGGTACGGAAGAAGCCGGTGTAGATGTTCGACACCTCGAGCTTGCGCGAGAAGTAGATGTGACCGGTGGCTTCCTCCCAGAGGCCGAAGGCCGCAAAGGCGACCGCCTCTCCGATCAGCACGAAGGCCAGGGCCTTCGGTAGCCACGACCGGGCGGGCTCGTGAACCACGACGGCAACGAGCGCCAGGAAGGGGAAGAGAAAGGCGGCGAGCTCGATCGAGCCCGCCTTCACGTCCTTGGCCCAGAGCAAGGAGAGCGCATACAGGAAGATCAAGACCGCGCTCGGAACGGCGAGCGAGCGAGGGATGCGACGTGCCGGCCCATTCCGCAGCAACCTCCAGGCGAGCGCAAGCCCAGCCGCCGCGAGCACCCCGTAAAGGGGCAGGAGCAAGTTCGCGTGCTGCGAGCCGAGCGAGACTCCTATCCGGAAAGGCGCGGCGACGAGCAACGCGACCGGCGCGACTCCGGGGTGCCGGTTGAACAGGAAAGCGACGCCGACAACGACCAGCCCCGCTCCAACGAGCGCCACGGCCCGCGTTGGCGAGGTGACCAGAAGCTTCAAATCGTTCCCCGGAACGAGCGCAAACGCCATCCACACCTCGGCCGCGAGCAACAGGCCCAGGCCCGCGAGAATCACTCGATTCCCGCCCAGCAACACCGGGAAGCAGGCGAGCGCCCCCAGAACTGCGGCCACATAGGCCAGGTCGGCATGAGCATGAGACATAGGCTTGCGCCGCAGACACTAGCGGCTGAGTAATGGCCGCAAGCGCACCCGGCGCGCTCGCTCGCTCGGCCTTATGCTGGCGCTGTTCGCTCACGCAGACTGCGAGATCTTCAGATGGCCACCAAAATCCTCATCGTCAGCTTCTACTTTCCGCCGGCGGGTGGCGGCGGAGTTCAGCGCTGGTTGAAGCTGGCCGGCTATCTGCCTGGACAGGGAATCGAGACGCATGTCCTCGCTCCCGACGATCCGCGCTGGCTCCAGAGCGACCCCGAGCTGGAGATTCCGGCGGACGTGCACGTTCACCGAGCGCGCTACCGCGGCCCGAGCGGAATCCGCCCTGGCGAGAAGCTGCTCGGGCTGAGCGGGCTGCCGCGACTGTGGCGCAGAGCGCTACTCACGCCGAGGCGCCTGCTGGTTCCCGACGAGAATGTCAGCTGGCTTGCCAGCGCACTCCCGGCGGCGCGACGAATCGTCCGGCGCGAGGGCATCGACGTCGTGATCACCACCTCGCCTCCGACCTCGCTGCACATAATCGGCGCGCACCTGCGACGTCACAGCGGAGTGCGTTGGATCGCCGACCTGCGCGACTCGGTCGTCGCCAAGTCCGACCGGCACTACGAGCGCGCGCTGGTGCGCCTAAAAGAGAGAGCGAACCGCAGGCTCGCCCGCACGATCGCCCACCGCGCCGACGCGATCGTCTGCGTTACGCCGACGATCGCGTCACAGATGAACGCGCTCGGCGCCCACGGCGAGACGCTGGTGATCCCGAACGGAGCCGATTTCGACGACTTCGCGGAGATCGCATACGAGCCGGGCGAGCGCTTCCGCATCACACACACCGGCAACTTCTTCGGCAAGCGCGATCCACGCCCGTTCTTGAGCGCGCTGGCGCAGATCGACGCGCCGATCACGGCTCGCTTCATCGGCGAGTTCAGGACGGCCGACCGCTTGTGGGCCGAGAGCCTCGGCCTGGGCGAGAAGCTGGAGCTGATCCGCTTCCAGCCGCACGCGGAGGCGATTGCCTCGCAACGGAACTCGGAGGCGTTACTGCTCTTGATTCCCCACTCCGCCGGTCGCGGCGTCGACGTCACCTCGGGAAAGATCTACGAGTACCTCGCGGCCAGGCGCCCGATCCTCGCCGCGGTGCCCCCGCAGGGCGCCGCCGCCGATTTGGTTCGCGAGGCCGGCGCCGGTCTCGTCGCGGCGCCCGACGACAGCGAGGCTATTCGCGCAGCTCTCAGCGAGCTGGTCGAGCGCTGGCGCAACGGGAAGCTCAACGACGTGGAGCTATCGCCCGAGCTGGTCAGCGAGATCGATCGCAAGGAGCGGATGCGCGAGATCGCCGAGCTGATCGAGCGGATCGCCGCGCTCTGAGCGCTGGCTCGGGGTTCGGGCGCCTTTGCCCACCCACCACCCCCACCCTCCCACGGGGCGGGGAACGGTAGCTAGAACAGACCCACACGGACGCCTTGACTTCGTGCCGAAACAGCACGTCCTTCTCTGTGCGCGTCGGGGCGGAGGACTACCGGGCCACCCGAGACGTTCTACAGCCGCCCGAAGTTCTTGAGGTAGCGGTAGAGATAGACGAGCGCCGGCTTGGGATCGCGCAGCGAGAGAATCGGCTCGACGAAGGGCGGCCTGGCGATGACAGGGCGCTCGCCCTTCATCAACGTGATCGCCCAGTGCTTTCTGCAGCCCTCGCTCGTGCTCGGCTGCGGCGGCCGGCCGGTCAGGTCGAGGTAGGCGATGTAAGGCAGATTCACTCCGCAGGCGGCCGCAAGCGTGTGCCACATCCAGAGCCGCGGGTTTATCTCCATCAGCTTGTAGCTACCGTCGCGAGGATCGCGCTTGAACTCCACCTGCGAGATGCCGCTGAAGTCGCAGGTCTTTAGCAGGCGCAGCGAATCCTCGACCAGCTCGGGCATCCAGAGCGCCTCGCCGTGCCGGCAGCTGCCGACGCCGCGCGGCACCAGCTTGCGGCTGCGCGGAGTCTGGCGAAGCTTGCGTCCGCAGAAAACGCCGAGCGCACGGCCCTCGCGATCGACGTAGCTGCCGACGGTGTAGAGCTCCTTGTCGCCGCCGGGAACGACCTCCTGCAGCATCGGGGCGTAAGGCTCGGCCATCGTGTAGGCCTCGTCGAGGTCGGCCATCGAGTCGCAGCGAAAGACGCGGCGCCTGGGATACACCTTGCGGAAGGCGATCGGCTCCGACGGCTTGACGAAGAGCGGAAAGCCCAGCTCGCTCGCGGCCGCGCGGGCCTCGGTTGCCGAGCCGGGGTAGAGCGTTCGCGGCGCCGCGACATTCGCCTCGGCGGCGCGTGCGAGCTGCCAGCTTTTCTGCTGAAGGACGTCGAGTTTCTCGGCGTCGGGAGCCGGGCAGAGCAGTTTGCCGCCGAGACCGGGCAGCGCTCGCGCGATCGAGGCCAGACCGTCGTCGTGGGTGGCGAAGATCGGCGCGGGCGCGGGCAATAGCTCGGCCAACTCGGAGAGGAAGGCGGCGAAGCGCTGTTCCTCGGCATAGGGATCCGGACAGAGCAGCGGCAGGCAGTAGCGCGAGCGAAGCCCGATCGCGAACGGGCGATGGTCGAGCGCGAGCACCTTCACGCCCGCTCGCGCCAGTGTTTGGATCGCGCCGAGACCATTCACCCAGCCAACCTCGAGCACGATCGCCGGCGGCGCCGACGAGCCCTCGAGATAGCGCTCGATGCGCGAGCGCGTCTCCTGATCGATGATCTTCTCGCCCATCGAGGGCGATCGTACCGGCTGCCCGAGCCTCGTCACCCGTGGAACTCGTCCTGTGACGAGGCGCTCGCGAGGCAGGCCCGGAGGTCGTCCTCGCGAAACGAGTTCCAGAAACTCCAGATACGATCGGGCGCTGGCGCGGTGTTCTCGGCGCCCTGTATCGATGCGTGCGACGAGCCAAATAGCGACGAAGCTCGAGCAGAGATGACCACTCGATGATTCGAAAGCAGATAGGGCGCCTGGCCAAGCAGTCCCTGGTCTACGGGATCGGGGGCATCGTCTCGCGCTTTGTCGCGATCTTCCTGCTTCCCGTCTACACGAGCTTCCTGGTGCCGGGGAGCTATGGAGTGGTGGCGCTGCTTCTGGCCACCGAGGCAGTGATGGTCATCCTGCTGCGGGCGGGAATCCAGAACGCCTTCTTCCGCTTCTACTACCTGACCTCGGATCCGATCGAGAGGCGGACCGTCGTTCGTACCTCCTTCTGGTACACGATGATCGCCGCGACCATCGGGCTCGTGCTCGGGCTCGTCTTCGCGCCGGAGATCGCAGCCGTGTTCAAGCTGAAGCCTGGGCAGACCAACCTCGTCCGCGCGGCCTCGGTGTTCCTCTGGTGCGACATGAACTACCAGCAGCAGACCGCGGTCTTCCGTGCCGAGCAGCGCGCGCGCTCCTATGCGATCGCCAGCGTCAGTAACGTCCTCATCACCATCTGCGCGACGTTGCTGCTCGTCGTCGCCTTCCACAAGGGTCCGCTCGGCCTGATCGTCGGCAACTTCACCGGCACCCTGTGCGTGTACTCGGTACTGCTCGTCTACCGGCTCAGGCTGCTCGGCTTCGAGTTCGATCTCCGCCTCTACCGGGCGATGGAGCACTTCGGGCTACCGCTGCTTCCATCGGCGCTCGCCCTCTGGGCGACCAGGTTCTCCGACCGCTTCTTCATCAACCACTACCTCGGCCAAACCGAGGTCGGCGTCTACTCCTTCGGCGTCCAGATCGCCTCGGCGCTGGTGCTGGCGATCACCGCCTTCCAGCTCGCCTGGCCCGCCTTCGCCTACTCGATCGAAGACGACGACGAGGCTCGCCACACGTACGCCTACGTACTGACGTACTTCCTCTACTTCATGACCTGGGCGGCCGTCGCGCTGTCGCTGCTCGCGCCCTTCCTTGCTCATTATCTCGGCAGCAAGGCCTCTTACCACCCGGGCGCCCGATTCGTGCCACTGCTCGCTTTCGGCAGCGTGATCTTCGCCGGCTACTCGGTGGTCGTGATCAGCATCGGCCGCGTGCGCAAGACCGGCGCCAACTGGATCATCACCGGGCTCGGCGCGCTCGCCAACGTGGGCTTGAACATCGTGCTCGTACCGCGGGTCGGCGCCATCGGCGCCGCCTGGTCGCTACTCGGCGCATACGGCGCGATGTTCATCGCGATGAGCTGGCTCGCGCAGCGGCGCTTCTTCGTTCCGTACCAGTGGCGCCGAGTAGTGACCTTGCTGGGCGTCGGAGCCGGGCTGGTTCTCGGCGGCAAGGCCCTTTCGGTCTCGGCGCCCCTGGCGCTCGCTTTCGCCGTCGCCTACCCCGCGCTGCTGTTCGTCTTCTTCTTCTACCAGGCCTCCGAGCGCAAGCAGATTGCCAGGCTCGCTCGGCGCGTCCTTCACATACAGCGCGCCTAGGCGTCAGCGCACGATGACGAGCGTGCTGGCCCGGTAGGGCCCGGAGCGAACGATCGCCCGGTAGCGGCCGGGCGCCGAGGGAGCCTGCAGCGTCAGCGAGCGGCTCGTGGCCGGTCCGATCTGTCCGTTGAAGCGCCAGCGCACGGAGGTTCGATCGGTCGAGATAGTGAGCCGGAACGTCGCTGCGGCGGCCACGTGAATGACCTTCGGTCGCAGGTTCAGGATGCGGACGCGTACAGGAATCGGCGGCGTGGTCGCAGCCGATTCGTTACCTACCAGATCCACCGCCCGCAAAGTCAGATTGTGCCAGCCCGTCAGGAGGCGCCCGTCCAGCATTCCCTTCCAGTCGAACTTGCCCGGTCTGGCGGCGCGGTCTCTCGTCGTCTCGGCCAGCTTCCCGTCGACGAAGAGGAGGATGCGGGCACGCTCGTTCAACCGGTAGCTGATGTGAAGAACGTCCTTGTTGTGATCGCCGTCCGGCGAGATCGTGTGCGGGCTGACGGAGATCGAGCTGAGCTTGGGTGGCTGGGTGTCGAGCTGAATGACGTTTGGGAGCGGAATCCACAGTCGTTCGTTCGCGAGGTGGACGCGCACGTGGTAGTTCCCGTTCGGGGCGAGTTGACCGCTGTTGTCGCGCCCGTCCCAGATCACGTGCAGCGGCCCCGACGGCTCGTCTTCACCGTCGATGAGTCGTCTGGTCTCGCCCTTCGGCCCGGCGATCAAGAGCGTGACCCGCTCGCTCCGGCGAAGCGAGAACGCGATTCTGGCCTTTGACGTGTCACAGCGGCAGGTAGGCGAGAACTCCTTCGTAACGCGAGTGCTCGTTATCGGCACCGGCTCGAGCTTCAGGTGCTCGGTCACCGCGAAGGCGATAGCTGTCGCCACCACGAGGAGCGTGACGAGGGCAGGAGGACCGAAGCGCTTGAACACGGGCGGACTGAGTTTACGTGCCGGCCGCTCGCATCGACAGAGATACGGGTGCGACCGAGGCAGGCGCACACGCGCCGCCGAGCGCGGTCAGGCGGTGGAGTGCTTCGTTTGAAGCGAGCCCTTGGGGCTTCTACTCACTCGACAGGTAAGTTGCCTCGTGGTAAACTGAGACTCGCTTTCGAGCTGCCGCCATAGTGACTTCCACCGCCGCCACCGTTCTCGTCTGCGAAGACGATCCCAGTCTCCGCCTTCTGTTTCGGCTGACCATCGAGCCTCACGGCTATAACGTCGTCGAGGCCGGGGACGGCCGATCGGGCATCGAATTGGCGCGGAGCAGCGAGCCTGACCTGGTCATCGTTGACATGGGTCTACCCGATTGCAGCGGTATCGAGGTTGTGCGAGCGATCAGAAACGGGGAGCCTGCGCTCGCGAAGACGCCGGTCTTGATGGCGACGGGGAGCATGCAGCCCGGCGACCGGCTAACGGCGGAGGATGCCGGCGTAAATGCCTTCCTCTACAAGCCCTTCAACATGGTCAGGCTGATCACCGAGGTTCAGCGACTGTTGGGTAAGCGCGAGACCAGTGATCCTGGCCTCTCGCTCCGGCGCCTTCACTGAGCGCCGTTATCTCGTAACAGGCGCGACCGCGTTGCATTGCTCGCAGTGCTGCTCGAACGGCACTGCGTGAACACAACACGGCAAAGGTATCGACCAGGCGTGAAGACGCGTTGCGGTGTCAACCATTCGCGTCGTGACTACGGCTCGGGACATCTCGATCGGAGCGGCATACTTCGGGGGTTCACTCATGAGGAGGCTCATGCGGGAGCTTCTCCTTGGGGGCTAGGTTTTCTCAGAGCCCGTAGCGACTAGGCTCACTTCGTAAGCTATTCCCTCTGAAAACGTTTTCCTAGCGCCAAATCGGGGATTGATATCCCTCTAATGGGGGTTTAGGTCGAAATCGTTTTCTCTATTAGCCGGGTCCTTGCCAACGCGATCGCGTTGAAGACAGCTGAGTGCGATCAACTCGATAAGTCGACCTCGTCCCTCTAATTCCGGTCTCGCCCGCCGAAGAAGAGAGTGCGGTTCATTTCGGCGGCGCAGGTTGAGGAGGGCTGACAGATGGTGATTTGGATAGTCGCGGTGGCAACGGCTTTCATCGCCATTGGTTTCATTACGGTGGAGTACCGAGCGCATCAGCACTGAGCTCTGGCTTCTCATTTGGAAGCGTGAACGGAGCAGCGACCGCGATGGCGAGGAATCCCCACGTCATCGGGTCCTCGAAGAAGTCCGCGTAGAACAGGCTCTGCACGGCGATCGCCGTCAACGCCAGCGCGCAAACGAGCTGAACGCGCCCCGAGAAGGTCGGGCCGGCGCGCCTGAATGTCACGAGTAACGAGCTCGCGAGCAGCCAGAGAAAGAGCCCGAGGCCGATCAATCCTCCTTCGGCGGCGACGGTCACCGGCGTGGTGTGAGAGGCGGCCCTACGCAGGTCTCGTCCGGACATCCCGGTGAGATCGGCGTAAGCGCGCCTGAAGCCGCCCAGGCCAACTCCGATGACCGGGTGACGGACGGCGATTCGTATCCCGTGCTCGACCAGGGTCGAACGCGCCGAGGTGATGCTGTTCAGATCGGTCTTCGGGCCGGAGAGCATCTTCGCTCGAGCCTGAGGCGTCACCAGCGCGACGGGCACGAGCAGCATCGTCGCGGCCAGAAGTGGAATGGCCGCGCGCCCCCGCCAGGCGACTAGAGCGGCAGCCAATGTCCCGACGACGAGCGCCGCGAAGCTCGACTGGGAGAACGAAAGCGCAAGCCCGATCCAGAGCGCCCCGATCACACAGGTCGCGACGGCGAGCCAGGGACGGCGGGCGAGCGCAGCGACGAGCGCAAGGCAGGCCAGCGCGGCGAGCACCAGGAACGGCCACCACACCCACGACAGAAAGCCTGTGACGTTCGACCGCGCGAAGGAGAGAACGAGCCCGATCCAAAGCGCACCGAGAATGGGGACCGAAACCGCGAGCCCGGTGCGACCGGCCCGGGTGAGCACGAGCGCGAGACAGGCCAGTATCGCGAGCACCAGGAAGCGTCCATAGATGGACGGGTCCCAGAACACCGAGTTGATCCTGAAGAACGGCGAGTAGGCGTTGGAGTTGATGACCTTGGGATTCCAGAAGATGTCGCGGGTCGCGTACTGATACGCGCCGACCAGCGCGAAAACGAGAGCCATCGAGACGAGCTGCAAGAGCAGGCCTTGCAGCAACCGCCGCGACCAGCGCACCCGGGCCAGCGTCAGGGCGAGGAAGGTGAATGGCAATAACGCGGCGTCGAGCTCGGTCGCCCCCCTGCGAACGTCGATGCTCCAGATCAGCGACACCGCGCTCCAGACGACGAATCCGGCCAGCGGCCACGCGAGCTGGCCCAGCTCTCGCGATCGCTTGTCGCCCCGGTAGAGCTCCAGCGCGAATACCAGAGTCGCCGCCGTGATCACCACGTAGAGAAGAAGGAACAAGTTGTAGATCGAGTCGCTCAGCTTGAACGGAAGACGGGCGGGAACGCAGGCCAACGCAAGAAACGGCAGCAGCGCAGGCCAGCGCCGCAGCACGACGATGAGGGCTACGACGATGACCCCCACGATCGCGGCGATGGTCGCCAGCGCTACCGGGCCGGTGTTGGGTGCGAACGCGTTACCCGCGAGCCCGCCTCCGCAAGCCGTGAGTGCGAGCCCGAAGAGGCGCACCCTTCTCTCTCTACCGAGCAGTAGTCCGATTACTCCGAGTGCCGCTAGCGGGCCGCCGATTTGCGCGAGCGTGTCCACTACCTTCCCGTCAGCTTCCACTCAGCGCTGAGCGAGGGCCGCCGCCGCGTATTGCAGGGTAAAACCTTCAAAGCCGAGCAAGTTTACAGCGGTGGGTCAGCCCGCCGGCGACGCGCCCCGCCGAATGCTCGTAGAGCATTGGCGCCTAGGTCGAAAGCTCCTCGGCCGGGCTCGGCCCCGAGCGCCGAGAAAGTAGGTGGGCAACCCCCCAAGCGGCGAACACGAGAACGCCCAGCCCGAGGCCGGTAAGAACGGCGATGTCCGTCCAGTCGCCCGGTAGCGGCTTGAGCATCTTAAAGCCGCTGAGTAGGAGAACGATCGAGAAGGCGACGCGAAGCACCCTGTCCGGGATGCCGATACTCACCTGACTGCCGATCAGGATGCCGGGAATCGAGCCGGGGAGCATCCAGAAGAGCGCGTGCCAGGAAACGGTACCGCTGACAACGTGACCGAGCCCCGCCACCCAGCAGAGGGCGGCGGCATGGAAGATGTCGGTGCCGACGATTCGTCGCGCCGTGAGCGGAAAGGCGAGCAGCATCACCAGGCCGAAGAAGGTGCCGCTGCCGACGGAGGTGAGACCGACGATGAAGCCGCCGGTCGATCCCAATGCGAAGGCGATCGCTCGATCGCGACGGCGAAGGAGAAATGCCTCTTCGCTCGCTTCGACACCTCCCTTGATGAACGTCTTGAGCAGGAAGCCGATCCCACCCAGGATCAGCGCCGCCGCGATGATGCGCGTCTGCAGAGTGATGGTGCCCTTGCCCAGGAGATGAGCGCACCAGACGCCGAGCAGCGACATCGGCAGCGAACCGACGAGCATCCAGAGGACGAGTCGCTTGTGGATCGTCCCGAGAACGTGATGGCGGGCGGCGCCGAACGACTTGAAGATCGCGCCGTGCATCAGATCGGTGCCGACGGCCTTCCCCGGATCGAAACCGAAGACGAGGATCAGGAGCGGCGTCATCAGAGAGCCGCCCCCCATCCCGGTCATGCCAACCAGCGTGCCTACGCCGAGACCCAGCAGAACGAACTGCCAGGTTCCTCCGCTCACGGGCGATAGGCCTCTATGAGTACGTCGGCCACTTCGGGCCGGGTGAACTCGATCGGAGGCTCCTCGCCCGCGGCGAGCATCTCGCGCACCTTCGTGCCCGAGAGGAAGACGTGATCGTCGGCGCCGTGCGGGCAGGTCTTGTTCGAGGCCATCGAACCGCACTTTTTGCACCAGAACGAGTGCTCGAACATCATCGGTTCGATATCGAGCTCGTGCGGCTCGAACTCGTCGAAGATGAGCTGTGCGTCGTAGGTTCCGTAGTAGCTGCCGACGCCGGCGTGGTCGCGTCCGACGATGAAGTGCGAGCAGCCGTAGTTTTTGCGGCAGATCGCGTGCCAGATCGCCTCGCGCGGACCGGCGTAGCGCATCGCGGCCGGGAAGGCGGAGATGACGACTCGATCGGCCGGGTAGTAGCCCTGGAGCAGCTTGCGGTAGCAGTCCACGCGCACGGTCGAGGGAATGTCGTCGGACTTCGTATCGCCGACGAGCGGGTGGATGAGCAGACCGTCCACCGTCTCGAGCGCGACCTTGGTCAGATACTCGTGCGCCCGGTGAATTGGATTGCGGGTCTGGAAGCCGACGACGCGACGCCAGCCACGCTCGGCGAACAGTGCGCGCGTCTCAGCCGGATCGAGCGCCAGCTCGGGGAAGGGTGGCGTCGGGCGATTGAAGACCGTGACCTCGCCGGCGAGATACTTGGGCTTCTGCGCCATCAGCACGGCGACCCCTGGATGCGCCTCATCGGTCGTCCGGTAGCAGAGCTCCGCCTCGCGCTTGACGTCGTAGTCGAACACCTCGGCAACGTCGAGCACGGCGTAGAGAGTCCCGTCCTCGCCGGCCAGGGCGACTCGGTCGCCCTTCGGCGCTTCATCCACCGCCAGGCAGACGGGGAGCGACCAGGCGAGCCCGTTCATCAGCCGCATGCTCTCCAGCACCGACTCGTAGTCGTCGCGGCCCATGAATCCGGTGAGCGGCGCGAGAGCGCCCGCCGCGATCATGTCCAGATCGGCGAGCTCGCGCGAGCTGATCGTCACCGTCTCGAGCGATTCGACGCTGTCGGGGCGCGGACCGGTGCGGAGGACGATCTCGCCGCCGTGGGGTTTGATCAATCTGTCGAGAGCCGAGGTCATGCGCTTGCCTCCGTTCCGATCAAGCCGAGCTCCTCGAGCTTGGCGACGACCACCTGGGCCGCCTGCTCGGGTGTCAGCTGCTCGGTGTCGAGCGCGATGTCGGGATCGGTCGGGATCTCGTAGGGGTCGTCCACACCGGTGAAGTCCTTGATCTCGCCGGCGAACGCCTTGGCGTAGAGGCCCTTGACGTCGCGGCGCGCGCACTCCTCGACCGAAGCTCCCACGTACACCTCGACGTAGCGGCCAAACTCCTCGACGAGGGCGCGATTCTTCTGCCGGATCTCCTCGTATGGAGAGATGGCGGCGGCGATCACCGCGGCGCCGTGGCGGGTGAGACGCGAGGCGACCCAGCCGATGCGCTCGATGTTGGTGTCGCGATCCTCCTTCGAGAAGCCGAGGCCCTTGG
>Ga0209638_1000900_pt1 | contig 19451 bp, 21 predicted proteins | sample BarGraNGADG00211_FD_184490 | JGI IMG/M metagenome (GOLD analysis project Ga0209638, IMG submission 184490) | Arctic peat soil microbial communities from Barrow, Alaska - Barrow Graham LP Ref core NGADG0002-211 (SPAdes) (version 2) | ecosystem: Environmental > Terrestrial > Soil > Wetlands > Peat...
GTGGGTCAGCCCCACCTCGTGTTTGAGCCGAAGAATCTCACGCAGTTGTCTCATCCGTAACCTCCTTGTGGGCATGCCGCCCTCCTTGTGGTGAAGGGGGTAGCATGCGGCAGAGGCTCCTGATGGACGACCAGTGGCAGGCAGGATGTCCGGGTGTCGGGCCGGCAAGGGCCCTCCCCCGCACGTCCGATCACCATCACCGGAATCCGTGATCACGAAGCCGGACTCCGCGTTCGAGATCCCGGATTCCGTGATCACGATCACCGCACCGGCGATCATGATCGCCAGAACGGTGCCGAACACCCGCAATCAGATGCCGGGGATCAGGTGGGTCGAAATGACGACCACCATCATCAGCACGATGATCATGATCAATCAGAAAGTGCGATCACGATCGACCGGCGCCATCAACTGGCTGGAACGCCGCCTCGAAGAGGTCAACGTGGGGCGCGCGAAGAAGCGCCTCGAACCGAAGGTGTTCAGCGCCTGGGTCTTCCCGTCCCGCTGGTACGCGGACGATTCGCTCGAATGGACCCGCAAGGCCACCGGCAGGCTTCGGGATCTGGCCGACCTCGACTTCCGACCGCACGATCTGCGGCGAACGGCGGCCAGTCTGATGACGAGCAGCGGTATTCAGCGGATCGTCGTGCAGAAGATCTTGAACCACGTCGAGACCGGGGTGACCGCCGTTTACGATCGGTATTCCTACGACAACGAGAAGCGTGTCGCCTTGGAGACTTGGGGACGTCAGGTAGCGGCGATCGTGGCCGGGGAATCCTCTGCAACCAAGGTGCTGGCCTTTAGCCGAGTTTGATCACTGGAGCTCCGGGAGATCCTGGGCCGGAACCGCTGGTTCTTCGCCTGCCACACGGGTCGCCGTCGATGATCCCGTCGCTGACCGTCACGACAACGAGGAGAGCCAGCCCCGAGGGGGCCGCTCCCCGTATGCTTCCTTGACACGATGTGTTGCCAGGAATAGACTGTTGTCCACAGTGGGCAACACACCTAATTCAGGCAACACGCTGACAGACTCCGTGGTGCGCCGGCTGGCGGACACACTGCCAGGTGGGTGGCGGGTCACGGCACGTCCACCCTCCACCCGCCCCCCGTCGGGGGACGCCATCCTTCGTGTGAGCGGCCCAGGGTCAGTTGCCGCGTCGATTCTCGTGGAGGCCAAGCAGCGCGTCGAACCGAGAGACGTCGACCACCTCGCGACGGACCTGGCTCCGGGGTCGGACCGTCCTATCATGATCGTGGCTCCGTTCCTCAGCGCGCGGACGCGAGAGCGCCTGACCGCGCGAGGTTTCGGCTATGCCGACCTGACCGGGAACGTCCGACTCAGTCTCCGCAGCCCGGCGCTCTTCGTCGAGACGCGGGGAGCGGACGAGAACCCGACTCCGGCGCTCCGGGACCGCCGGTCACTCAAGGGCGCGAAGGCGGGCCGTCTGATCCGAGCCCTGTGTGACTGTCGACCGCCGTTTGGCCTGCGGGAGCTGGCGGTCCGGGCCGGCGTCGACGCGGGCTATGCCTCTCGAATCATCGCCTACCTCGAGCGAGAAGCGCTCGTGACGCGGGGCCGGCGTGGGCCGATCACAAACACGGACTGGCCGGGCTTACTTCGTCGCTGGTCCCAGGAGTACTCGCCCTTTCATCCCAAGCGCGTGAGTTGGTACCTCTCTCCGCGGGGCCTGGTGCCACTCATCGAAGCCCTTCGCGCGCGTGCCGCCCGCTACGCGGTGAGCGGTTCCTGGGCAGCCGCCCAGTTCGCACCGGTGGCCCCGCCACGCATTCTGTTGTGCTACGACGACGACATCAGGGGCCTGGTAGAGGCGACGGCCTTACGACCAGTCGATGCCGGCGCCAACGTTGCACTCGTCGAGCCGTTCGACCCGGTACTCTACGAACGGACGTCGCGGCAGAAGGCCATCACCGTGGTGGCTCCGAGCCAGATCGTGGTCGACCTGATGACCAGCCCCGGGCGCGGACCCAACGAGGCGGAGGTGCTCATCGAGTGGATGGGCGAGCATGAAGATGCGTGGCGAACCTGACCCCCTCGACGTCGCGGCCCGGAGCGTGCTGCTCGATGCGCTCGAGGCCCTTGGCCCCCCGGCGCGACGCGATCGTGTCGTCGGCGCTCAGGCGATCTACGTGCACACCGGCGCCATCGAGTTCGAGGTGGCGGAGTACACGACCGACGCGGACGTGTGCATCGACCCGCGGTTGCTCACCGAGTCTCCCGAACTCGAGTCAGCCCTCATCTCCGCTGCGAGCCCAACAGCAACAGGACACTCGATGTCGCCAATCTCGGTGAGCGTCCGTGTGAGATGTGCGCCCGGTCTTGGTCACTCAATCCGTTTACTTCCTCGTGCGCCGGTGACGACGGTGAATTCGAGCCTGGAGATCCCAGTTACGAGCTGACCGCCAGCCCAGCTTGACGTCCTGTACGCAAACAACTACCATCTGTAGTTGTTAGTGTCTAGATCGTCAAATGAATACTGCCGAATTGCTCGCCTCGGAACAGGTGTTCTCGCTCGAGGAAGCCACGCGGCTCTTGAAGCCGGTGGGCGGCCGGCCCGGAGCGGTGCGGCGGCTCGCTCGCTATCTCGCCGCAGGACGCCTCGTGCTGATTACCCGCGGCGTCTACGCGGTGGTCCCTCATGGAGCCGCGAAGCCCTTCCAGCCGGACCGACTTCTGGCCGCCGCGGCCGCACGGCCTGACGCGGTGTTCTCGCACCATGCCGCGCTCGAGCTGTTGGGTAACGCTCATTCAACCTGGACCCATTGCACGGCGTACTCGGGCCAGCGTCGACGCTCGTTCACCCTGACGCGCGAAACGGTCACGTTCCTCACCCATCCTCGGGCACTGGCCGCAGACCCGGCGTTCGCCACGCGGCGAGTCGAGCGGCGCGGTCGGTTGCTCACGACGACGGGACCCGAGCGCACGCTGGTGGAGGGCTTTCGTCGTCCTGCCCTCGCGGGGGGGCTGCAAGAACTGATCGACTCGGCTCGTGGGTTCCCCGTGCTCGACCTCGAACTGCTCGAAGAGGTACTGGCCCGATACGACGTGGCGAATCTATGGGCCGCCGTCGGATGGTTCCTGGAGCGCCACCGAAGCGAGTTTCACGTTCCGGAGCCGACCCTGGTCCGCTTCGAACGGCAGTGCCCCCGGTCGCCCCAGTACATGGTGCGCGGCCAACGAGGCGGCACGTTCGCACCACGGTGGAAACTGATCGTGCCGACGTCCTTCGTTCAGAGCGGAGCAGTCGATGAGCCCTAGCCTGACCTTCCTTGAACGATGCCGTGCCGACACGGGCTTCCAGGTAGACGTCCTCGAGAAGGTGGTCCGCCTGGGCGAACTGGCGGCTGACGTCGCGCGCCACCCGTTTCTCGGCCCGTCGCTGGCCCTCAAGGGCGGCACCGCGCTGAATCTCGCGTTCGGGGAACCATCCCGGCTCTCCGTCGACCTCGATTTCAACTACATCGCGAACGTCGACCGCGCGGTCATGCTCCGTGATCGTCCTCAGGTAGAGGCCGCCGTCACCGAGCTCGCTCGACGACACGGCTACAGGGTTCAACATTCGAGTGATGCTTTCGCCGGTCGCAAACTCCACCTCACGTACCGTTCTGTCCTCGGGCCGGACGACCGTATCGAAGTGGATCTCAATTACCTCATGCGGTTGCCGCTTGGTGCACCGGAACAGCGGTCGCTCTGGCAGCCCGGGGGGCTCGACAGGCCGACGGTTCTGGTTGTCAGTCTGAACGAACTGCTGGTGGGGAAGTTGCTGGCCTTCCTGGACCGAGCGGCCCCGCGGGACGTCTGGGACGTCGCCCATCTTCCCGCGGCAGACGCAGCCGGCGTGGGTACCGCCGAGTTCAGGCGCTGGTTCATCGGCATGGCGGCGGTACTAGCGAGCCCGCTCTACACGTACACCCGAGACCGACTCGAAGCCCATATCACCGAGCGCGTGTTGACGGAGCAGCTACTCCCGATGTTGATCGCGGGCACGCCAGTAACAGGGGCCATGTTGATCGACCAGGCATGGACAGCGGTGGCGCCACTTCTCGAGCTGACCGAGACCGAACGAGCCTATCTCGACACGTTCAACTCCGGGGACTTGAGGCCTGAGGCTCTGCTCTCATCCGACCCGAGCGCTTCAGCCGTGATCGCCGCGCACCCTGCGATCCAATGGCGGCTGCAGAACATCCGGGAGCACCGCGCACGTCAACGCTCACACGCCGACCGTGCGTGATCCGCAAACACTGGTCAATCGATGACGATTCTCACACAACAATCGTGCTTGCGCGACAGCAACCTCTTGAAGAATCGGTCCTGGACACGATCCATGGACGCCGGACGGGTTGGCTGGTCACTCCACGCCGCTGGTGGTCGACCAGAAGCCCTGACGTAAGGCTCGTTCACCCAACTCCGCGGCGTGTCGGTTCGACCTTGGTAGCCGGCTACCGATGCGCGATGACGCACGTGTTGTGGGGACGATAGCCCGCGGCCTCCGCGTCCCGGCGGCTGGAAAACACCTGGGTGCAGTTGCGGCAGTTGTAGTCCCGGCATCCAGCCGCGTGATACACGCGGCTCGACACGTTGCCGTGGTATGGACCAGCAGAGAGCGGCGCTGCGGGGGAGCGTGGCTTTAGCGACAACTGCGAAGCAGCCGAACGACTGCTGCGATACTGCCAGGGTGGGACGGCGGATCGATCGGCCCACAACCCACGACGCTGCTGCCTGGCCTCCTGTTCGAGCGCGGCAAGCCGGCGGTCGGAAGAGTAGCGGACGAAGTGCCAGGCGAGTCCTGCCTTGACCATCTCCTCGCTGAGATCGCGCCCAGCGACGATGACGCGGGCAACGGTCCGGCCGTAGCGATCGCGATCCTGGACAAGAGCCGTCGCTGGCTGCGAGAACGCCAGGACGCGCAGGTGCTGACGCGCCTGTTGGCCGAATGCCTGGCCTCGCTCGGGCGCATCGATGCCGTCGAGGCGAATGGTGTAGGCCTGCCCGTTCGAGGTGATGTCGAGCGTATCGCCATCGGCGACATGCGTCACGATACCCGTGAGCTTCCCGCGACCCTGAGCATCGACTGGCGCTTCGCCCTTGAAACCCGACAGCGCAAGCAAGATGGCGAGAAGGAGCACCGAGCAATGACGGCTATTCTGGGTCATCGGCCTTTGGCCAGGCAAAGGATGAACAACCGGCCCGGCTTGTTGCACCCACCGAGGATCGCGGAGAGGGCGGAGCGGCCATCCATCCGTTCACGATTCCCGTTCAGCATCGGTCTGCTTCCCAAGTCAAAGCACGGACACGAGCACGGTGCTTGTCCCGTGCACGAGTGCGATTGTCCAGGGACGGCGTGGAGTATAGCCCGGCGCTGTGACAGGTGGGGTCATACCTGGGCGCCGCAGGCGCCTCCGAGAGCCCCTACTACACCAACCTATTGAGGCCTTCGACGCGGCCGGAGATCGGTGAAGGCATCGGCCCCCGCATGCCCCCCCCCCGAAGACGCAGTGACCTACCCTGTCATGGTGGCGGCGTACGCTCTGGGCATGAGTAACGACACGCTGTCTTCTCTCCGCACTGATGTTCCCGTCGTTCCCGCCGGCTCGCCGGTGACCCGACACCTCCTGCTGACGCTGACCGCTCCCGAGGCGCCGCGGACGGCGGTTCGGCCGTCGATGCACGTCGCGTTCGTCCTCGACCGTTCGGGCTCGATGGGCGGCAGCAAGATTCGCCTGGCCCGTGTGGCCGTGACGCAGGCCCTCGGGATGCTGCGGTCCGACGACCGCTTCGCGCTGGTCGCGTACGACGACCGCGTGGACGTGGTCGTCGAGTCCACGAGCGCGTCGGCAGAAGCCAGGCGTCACGCCCTGCGGAGCCTGCAGGCGATCGACGCGCGGGGCTCCACGGACCTTGCGGGTGGCTGGATGGCCGGGTGCGAACAGGTGGCGCCGCACTTGGCCGAGGAGCCGGCGGGGCGCTGCCTGCTGCTCACCGACGGCCAAGAGCGACAAAGCAGCGGCCGCCGACAAGATTGCGGTCGAATAGCGGTCGGGCCAGTGCGGGCCGCTTCTCCGCTGGCAACATCCGGCCGGCGGCCCGAATTGCCGCACCGGCATGATCCTCTCCCCCCCTCCCCGAGATCGCCAGTCGAATCGGTGTGTTTGGATCGGTCTGTCCGCTGACGGGGACTCTCCGGGAAATGTGAGAAGGGGTTCGCAATCCCGGCGGCCGGCGATCTTGGACAGGAGTCTGAGGAATGAGGGGCGAGGATTGAGAGGGGACATTTCTAATGAGAGAGGTGGGAAGGGGACATTATCATCGAGGCACAACAGGAGGCTGCGGCCCTGCAGTGACGTGCCGGCGGCGTGTCGCCGGGACCGGTGCCTTCGGCGGTGGTGGCTTCATCGTCGCAGTTCGAGTCGATGGTCCGTCGCCCGGCACTCGCTGCTGGCCATTCTCAATGTCCCGCTGAACGTGGTCACGATCGCGTCGGAGGCGACCATGCCCCTCGCGGTGCCTGAGTAGGAGAGGTCGCCGCCGACGAAGCTGAACTCCGCCAGGAAGTTGTCGGTGATGTCGAAGCGCACGAGGTTGCCTTCAAACGCACCCGTGAATCCGGAGTTGCCAAAATAGGCGATCAGGTTCGGGCCGGAAAGCGTGACGATCAGGTCCTCGGACCGTTGGGTGTTGCGTCCCTCCTCGACGAACGCGGAGTAGGCTCTCGGCATCGCCGCCCCGGGCAACGTGCAGGAGGGAGAGGCGGTGACCGTGAGCCTGTACGCGCCGCGAATTCCACTGCGCGTGTCGACGGTCCGCAGGTCGACGTCGATTGCCGAGTCCTGCCCGACCGTCACCTGCCGGACCTCGGGCTCGAAGCCGTATTTCTCCGCGCGCAGCGTGACTGCGGCGATACCCGGCACCACGTAGTGGCCTTTGGCGTCGGTCAGGGCGTCAAACGCACCCATGGGCGAGGTCGCTGTCACCCGGACTCCCTCCAGGCCGGCTCCCGCATTCCTCACGTAACCCGTGACGAGGAATGCGCCCTCCGGGAGCACCCGCACAGGGAGCAGAAGCGCTGCGCTTCCGTAGGAGATCTTCAGCTCGCTCCGCCCGTATCCGGTGGCGGTGACCAGCTCCTTCCACACCGCAAACACGCCCTGGTCGTCGGACCACCAGGTCGCCGCGGCCGTCACGTCCTTCGTCGTGCCGTCCGTGAAGGTCGACGTCAGTCCGAGTTGGGCCGATTCGCCAGTGCGGCTCAACAGGGCCGACCCGCGAACGGCGATCGACACGACGCCGGGTGACGGCGCCAAGGGACCGGGCGAGCGGTCGCAGGCGATGCAAGCCAGCAGTGCGCCGACGATGAGAGCGAATGCTGCCCCGTTGCGCATTACACACCTCCAGCGGTTGGGCCGGCGCGGGAAGGCGCCGCGCACTCGCCGCGCGTCCCGAGCTCCTCTTAACGCGCCTATAGTTGCGCCCCCGGCCAACGGGCCGGGAACCCGTTCACCTCCTCATGGGCAAACGAAGGTCGGAACACCGCAAGACCAGTGTCACCCCCGAGCCGCGCAAGGCGGCTGTAGAACGCCTTGTAGGCGACCTGGACGCCGTATTCGTCATTGCAGGTGCGGAGCAGATCGGCGAGGAACTCGACGTCCGCGCCGACCAGCGCCGAGACGATCGCCAGAAGCAGCCGGCCTAGAGGTCGGTCGCTAAGATCCTACGTATGAATCAGTGCTATGCTGGCCCAATCGCGCGCCAAATCCCGCCGCATCGCACACTTGCTCTCATAGACGAGCGTTTGACAGTCGGCCCGGTCCATCCCGGTCCACACTCGAGGAGGAAGCGATGCAGACAGGAATGAAGCGCGTATGTTGCTCGGCGGCGTTCGCTGGTGTGCTCACAGCCGTGCTCGCAGGCGCGGTGCAGGCGCAGGGCACCGATCCCGTCATCGGCACCTGGACGCTCAACGTGGCGAAGTCGACGTACAGCCCCGGGCCCGCCTCGCGGAGCACGACGCTCAGGTACGAGGCGGCGGGGCAAGGAATCAGGATCTCGGTGAACTCAGTGAACGCCGACGGCACCGCCGCGAAGTGGGGGTTTACCGCCAACTACGACGGCAAGGACGTGTCCATCACTGGCAACAATCCGAACGCCGACAGCGCCGCGCTGAAGCGCCTCGACGCGACCACCAGTGAGACCACCTACAAGAAAGGCGGCACGGTCACGACCACGAACACTCGCGTGGTGTCGGCTAATAGAAGGACGATGACGATCACAACGAAGGGCACCGACTCCCAGGGACAAACCGTCAACAACGTAGCGGTCTACGAGAAGCGGACCGGCAGCTAGCGTCCCGAGTTAGAGATTCGGTGACGAAGAGTCCGGGAACGGTGCCGCTCGGGGGGGGGCGGCGACCCACGAGCTGTGACTCGGAGCCGGTCGTTCCATTCTGACTATCGTCGGTTCAACACCCCATGCAGGAGGTATGTCATGACGCTGACCGAGGTCCTGAAGCAGGAAGCAGAGTCCATGTACGGCGTGACCGAGGCGCTGTTCCGGCGGGTCGAGCCGGGCATGCTCGCGTGGAAGCCGGCCACCGGGCAGAACTGGATGACGGTCGGCCAGGTGCTGATGCACTGCACCAGCTCGTGCGGCATGTCCATGAAGGGCTTCATCACCGGAGACTGGGGACTGCCGGAAGGCGTGCGGTTCGAGGACATGAAGCCCGAGGACATGCTGCCTCCAGCCTCGCAATTGCCCGCCGTCGAGAGCGTGGAGCAGGCGCTGCAGCTCCTCGCGCAGGATCGAGAGCTGGCGATGAGGCAACTGGGCGCGCTCGACGAATCGAAGCTGCTCGCGGACCGTTTCCCTGCGCCGTGGGGCGGCCCGAAGGTCACGCTGTTCCAGCACCTCTACAACATGGTCGGGCACCTGGGCCAGCACAAGGGGCAGTTATTCTACTACCTGAAGTTGTTGGGCCAGAACGTGAACACGGGGGACCTATACGGAATGTGAGGCGCAGGGATCCCTCCTGCCTTCCTCAGGGCGTCGGGAATGTCCCGAATCGTGGAGTACTAGCGGTCAGTCCCCTCGTTTGAGGGGATCTTGTGAGGACCGAGATCTGTCGTCTTGCCGCCGTGACGCGTTGCACTTTCCCACCGCGGACCGCGAGCTCAACTGTTGTGTCATCTGGCCGTCTCCACCTGCCGCCCGACGCCGACCTACACGGACGTGACGGTGACGAGCCGCGTGACGGTGATCACTGCCGCGCAGGTCGAGGAAATCAGGGGCGCTCTGAGAGGGATTTGGTGAGGAGCAGCAGAGCCTCGACGCTACCGCGTCTCCAGCCCTGCCGCAATGTCCACCTTCAGCTTCTGCGTCTGCTTCGTCTTCCCGTGCGTGAAGGTCACCTCGTAGTCGCCGGGGCGCACGAACTTCCCGCCCTCGCCGCCATACTCCACGAGCAGGTCCTTCGTCAGCCGCAGGTCCCACGTCACGCGGCCGAATCCCGGCGTGCCCGGCGCGCTCAGGTTGGCGACGGTCGCCTTGGCGGCGTTCGTGATGGTGATCTTCACCGGGTCGCCGGTGTACTCCTTCACGTAGAAGTCGATCAGCGCGCCCTCGGGAGGATTCGCGCCGCGATACACGCCGGAGGTCCCCTCGTCGTCAACCCACCCCGGCAGGAGGATGGAGCCGAACGCCGGACGGATCGAGAACAGGTGCGCGTTCGACGCGGCCACCTCGCTGGTGAATTCCTGGAGCGGACGGATGTTGTCCGCGATGAACAGGCTGCGGCCGTGCGTGGCAATCACGAGGTCGGCCTCGCGGGACTGGACGGCGATGTCGTCCACGGCAACCGTCGGCAGACCGGGGTACTTCACCCAGCTTGCGCCGCGATCGAGGCTCACGAACAGGCCGAACTCGGTACCCGCGTACAGCAGATTCGGGTTCTTCACGTCCTCCCGGATCACCTGCACCGGGCCGTCGGCCGGCAGGTTCGCCGCGACGCTTTGCCACGTCTTGCCGGCGTCCGCCGTCCGGTACGCCAGAGGCGCGTAGTTGCCCGATCGGAAGGCGCTGACCGCGAGGTAGGCCACCTTCGCGTCGAAGTGGCCCGGCTCGATGCGCGTCATCCACTGCCCCTTGGCGGCGGGCGGCAGGCCTGCGGTCAGATCGTCCCAGTTCCGACCGTCGTTCTCGGTCACCCAGAGCTTGCCGTCATCAGTGCCGGCCCACAGCATGCCGGCCTTCACGGCTGATTCGGCGAGCGTGTAGATGATCCCGTAGGTCTCCGCCCCGCTGCCGCTGGCGAGGATGCGCTTCACGTCCTCGGTCGTCAGATCCGGGCTGATCACTTTCCACTGCTCACCGCGGTCGGTCATCGCGAACACGCGGTTGCCGGCCAGATAGATCGTCCCCTTCGCATGCGCGCTGGCGAACAGCGGCGAGTTCCAGTGGAAGCGGAACGCCGGCTGTCCCTCGGGAGGCTGCGGCCGCAGCGATTTCATCTCGCCATTCGTCAGGTTGATCCGGTAGAAATCGCCCGACTGCGATTCGGCGTACAGCGTGTTCGCATCCGACGGATCGAAGACGCACGAGAAGCCATCACCGCCGCCGATCATGACCCAGTCGCTGTTGAGGATGCCCGCCTTCGCGCGCGTCGCGCTCGGCCCCATCCAGTTCGAGTTGTCCTGCAGGCCGCCGCACACGCGGTACGGCGTGCTGTTGTCGGTGGTGACGCGGTAGAACTCGCCGGCCGCCACGCGACTCTGGAGGTCCCACCGCTTGCCGCCATCGTAGCTCTGATACGTGCCGCCGTCGGTGCCGAGGATCAGCCGCTTCGTGTTTCGCGGATCGAAGGCCAGCGCGTGGCAGTCCGGGTGCACCTTCTGGAAATACTCCTCCCGGAAAGACTTGCCGCCATCGTCCGACACGTGCAGCATGAAGCCGAGCACGTAGACGCGCTGGTCGTTCTCCGGATCGACGCGGATCTGGCTGAAGTAGAACGGCCGCGGATTGAGCGGGCTCGTTCGCGCCCAGCTCTCGCCCCCGTCGTCGGAGCGGAAGACGCCGCCGCGCTTGCTCATGTTGTTGTCGATGTTCGACGTGCCGCCCTCGTAGCTCTCGACGATCGCGAACACCGTCTTCGGGCTCTTCGCGTAGACCGAGAGGCCGAGGCGTCCGGTGAGGCCGGGGAGGCCCTTCTCGAGTTTCTTCCAGGTGGCGCCGCCGTTGGTGCTCCTGAAGATGCCGCCGAGATCCTTGCCGTCGGTCACATCGGGCCCCGAGGTGAACGACCAGGGAGTGCGCACGCGGGCGTAGAGCGCAGCGTACAGGATGTCCGGGTTGGACGGATCGATGACCACGTCGCCACACCCAACTTTGTTCGTGTAGGCCGCCGGCGCCTGGAGCACCGCCTTCCAGGTTTGCCCGCTGTCGGACGTCTTGTAGAGGCCACGGTCCGGGCTCGGGCTCCAGAGGTCGCCCATCACCGCCACCCATGCGGTCTTCGGGTCCTTCGGGTGGACGACGATCCGGGAGATAGTCTTGCTGATCTTGAGACCGACGTTCTTCCAGGTGTCGCCGGCATCCGTGGAGAGGTAGACGCCGTCACCCCATTGGGAGCTGTTGCGGTCGTTCGCCTCGCCCGTGCCCACCCAGATCGTCTTCGGGTCGGACGGCGCCACCGCCACCGCTCCGACCGCGGCCACCGCTTCCTTTTCGAAGACGGCGTCGAACGATCCGCCGTTGTCGGTGGTCTTCATGACGCCGCCGGTGCCGAGGGCGACGTAGTACGTGAACGAGTCCTGCGGGTCGAACGCCACGTCCGACACGCGACCGCTCATGATCGCGGGACCGATACTCCGCGGCTTCAGCGAGTTCAGCAGGATGGCGTCGAGCTTCGGCCCGGCGACAGCCGGCGGCGCGGCCGGCGCGGCCTTCTTCACCCTGGTGCTCTGCGCAGCCGCGGGAACGATGATGCCAGCGAGCAGAATGACAACGAGGAGCGCTGATCGCGTGAACATCTCAGCAATCTACCATGCGCCACATTCTGCCGGCGAGAAGAACTGCATCCCCGGGGTTGACAGGACCACATCACGAGCGTAGCTTGGTCGCATCCTGCCCTGGATTCGGCGACTCGGCCCGCCCATGCCCGAACGATGCCGACCTGATCGTCCCGAATCGAACAGTCGAACATCACGTCGTGATTTTCTCCGCTCGGCTCTTGCCGCAGCGGCGGCACTGCCAGGAGGAAACGAAATGTTCGCCGCAAAGAACAAGCGCGACGCCGTGCTGGCGTTGCTGGACAGGAACGCGCGCCAGGACTACATCCTTGCCGCCTTCTTCATTCACTTCGACAAGGCCTTCCACTTCGGGCCGCCGGCTGTGCAGAAGCACCTGGAGTACTTCCGCTACACCGGCATGGACTTCGTGAAGATCCAGTACGAACGGACCTTCCCTCCGATTCCGGACATCAAGCGGCCGGAGGACTGGAGGAACATGCCCTCGTACAAGCTGGATTTCTACCAGCCGGAGCTGGAAGCCGTGCAGTGACTCGTCAAGGCGTCACGTGAAGCCATTCGACCTGGTTCTGATGGACGAGATGAACCGGTCGTGTCCGTTCAACATCCTTCACGTGTGCGACTACAACGAACCTTATTCCGACCTGTCTCCTTTCGTCGATTACCCAGGCCACGTGGTGAACTGCAATCCCCAGCTCACGTCGGGGAAACTGTCTTGGAAAGACATAGCGCGGATGTTCAACAGACCCTACATGGGCGGCATGGACCGTCACGGCATCATCGGGTCGAGCACCGCCGAGGAGGTCGGCAAGGCAGCGACAGAGGCCCTGAACGCGGCCTCCGCTCCGTTTGTCCTGGGTGCGGACTGCACGCTGCCGAGCGACATCCAGTGGGACAACATCCGCGCCGCGGTCGCCGCGGCCCACGCCTTCCAGGTGTGATTCGTGCCTGGGGCCGACGCGAAGCCGGTGGCTCGGGTTGGTATAATCGCGCCGAACGCTCATGGTGATTCGCCGAGCCCCATCGTCAACCCGCGCAGTCCTGACGGTTCTGGCCTTGCTCTGCCTGGGCCTCGTCCCTTTCACCTCCGCCGGCGTCGGCGCCGGGAGCACGGGGCCATTCCTCTTCAGCTACTTCCTCGACAACGGCCAGGACGGCCTGCACCTGGCCTTCAGCCGCGACGGTCTGACGTGGACGGCTCTTGGCGGCGAGAAGTCGTACCTGGCGCCGAGAGTCGGCGGCAAGCTGATGCGAGATCCGTGCATCGCGCTCGGGCCGGACAGGGTGTACCACGCGGTGTGGACGACGGGCTGGTGGGACCAGGGAATTGGGATCGCCCACTCGCGGGACTTGATCGCGTGGTCGGAACCCGAGTTCCTGCCGGTCATGGCTCACGAGCCCACGGCCGCCAACGTCTGGGCCCCCGAGATCCTGTACGACAGCGAGACCCGACAATATGTGATCTACTGGTCGACGACGATTCCCGGGCGGTTCCCCGAAACGGAACACGCCGGCGACATTCGTAGCGCGGACGGCGTCGAACTGAACCATCGCATCTACCGCGCGACCACCCGCGACTTCAAGACCTACACGCGAGCGGAGTTGTTCTACGACCCCGGCTTTCCGGTGATCGACGCGTCGATCCTGCACGACGGCGCGCGCTTCGTCATGTTTCTCAAGGACGAGACGAAGCGGCCGGTACCGCAGAAAACCATCCGCGTCGCGTTTGCCGATCACGCGCTGGGTCCGTACGCGCCTCCGTCGAAACCGATATCGGTCGAGAACTGGGTCGAGGGTCCCACCGCCTTCCGTGTCGGCGGGGAGGTGTTCGTCCTCTTCGATGCGTACACTCGAAAGCGCTTCGAGGGGCTGAAATCGAGCGACCTGAAGAGATGGGAGCCCATCACCGATCGGCTCGTCATGCCTGCGGGCGCCCGCCACGGCACGGTGTTCCCGGTGCCTGAGTCCGTGCCCAGCAATCTGCTCGGGCGGAAGTAGCGGTCGGTGTCGAAATCCTGCGCGTGAAGTTCTCGCACCGCCGCGAGCGTCAGGTACGGCAGTTCACTGTAGTTCACGACCTTGTAGCCCGGCCCGACCCCGGTTGTGTCGCCGGCCAACACGAATGCGGAGAGTGGCTTGCCGCCGACGGTTTCGGCGTCGCCACGACGTCTTCGACGCCCGGTAGTTGCGTGCAGCGGCCCACCGGGTCGCCACGCCACGTGAGGCAGTTGCGCGCTCACCGAAACCGCTCTCAGAAGATCCCGGTACGGTTCACCGGGTGATCCTTCAGCAGGTCCGCGTACGACACACCCACCGACGCGCCCGGTGACATGTGCAGCGTCCGAAGAAGTTCGTCCATGAGCCGGCGTGCCTGCGTGGTTCCATGCCGGACCATCACCTCGATCTCGACAAACGCGCCGAGACCGGAGACGTGATCGAGGTGGATCCTGGCGTTCTCGACCAGGAACACCTGCCTGGTCTTGCGCACGACGATGTCGATGCCGAGGGCGCTGGTCAGCAGGCGAATGAGACCGCCGGGGTCGGCGACTGGCCACTTTGAATAGTGACTATTGCGTGCTCCACGCCGCCTCGCCCTCTCGTAGAAGATCAGCTCAGCCCCGCCGTTGCTCACAACGCGGAGCTTGAGGTAACCCCGGCGCCCGTGGAAGTAGTGATCACGCTGCCGCAGAATGGGCAGGCGCCGACAGTGGGGAAGCCCCAGCAGGCGGCGACGGAACGGGACCAGGGATGGCACCCTGACCTTGATCTCCAGATTCGTGGGCATACTCGCTACCGGCCTCCGAGCCACTCTACCCCGTGGCGAGCGTTCAAGGTAGATGCTGTTCGCCGGCGACGGTCGGCCCCGCCGTCGCGTTCGCTCCCTCGCTCTCACCCGTCAGCCACCGTCTCACCATCTCGTAGGTATGGGGTGAGACCTGCCGGTTGCACACGCCCTTCAGCTCGCTGATCCTCCAGCGACGCTCGTCGCGGGTGAGGCTCAATGCTCGTGCAACTACGTGACCTGACTCATGCGATCGAAGACCGGGAGCGCGGCGCGCGGGCGAAGCAGCCGCCATCCGCGCAGCGTGTCGGCAATGGCAGCCCCGAACGGCGCCGCCGTGTCGTCCTCGGACGCGTGCGACAACCACGAGAGCAGCCGGGCCGTCACGTGGCCACCGGCGGCCGAGGCCGCAACCAGCACGTTCGAGTTGATCCGCCGCAGGTGTGACAGCCTGTCTATTACCTCCGGCTCCGCTCTCAGCGTCGTCCTTAGCGTCACGAGCCTCGCGACCGACAGCGCCGAATGCAGGATCTTGCGTGAGGCCCGTCGCATCTGATCGGTCCCGGGGAACCCGAGGTGTCCGAGGAGTTGCTTCTGGGGGCCATACGGCCGTGCCGCCCACGCCGGCTGCGGGCGTTCGGGCCGCGCCGAGAAACTCGCAGCCCGGGCCAGCATGTAGGCGAGGCACGGATTGGCCTTCAACAGGTCGTCGGAGTACGCCCCACAGCGAGCGGCCCAGGAGAGGAGCGCCCAATGGCCGTCCGGGTAACTGGCAATCATCTGCGCCAACGGGCCCGGCACCGAGGCGGTAAATCGTCGAAACGCGTCTTGCCACTCGTTCAGCGGAGCCACGTCGGGTCGCAGGTCTACCCGAAGACTCACCGGCTCGAACGCCTGCCAGTCGTTCTGCCCCACCGTCCGTCTGAACGCACGCATCGTCGGCCACGGTAGGAAGACACCTTCCTGGCCACGTTCGCAGAAGTGCCCCCCTGCGCTGGCATCGCTACTCGATGTCCAGTCACAGGTTGCGCCGCGCCGCTGAGACCGGCCTCCTCGACTCCGCGTCAACCCAGCTTGACGGTTCGCAACCGTCGTTGACATCAACCCTACAATTGACGCCTTCCATTTATCCACGGATAACCGGGCAATTGGCGCTGGCGCCACTTGCTGGTCTGGGAACCGGTCAAGGCGGGGAACCACGTGTTGGCACAGGCGTTTGCCCCCGGACGATATGACGGAAATCATGCTCGTGAGTGGTGGGTGGTTGTCCGACGCACGTGGAGGCACTCCGGGCGTCTGACCGGCAATTTGGCGCCGTCCACCTATATGACGTTAGCCGGACTGATTGGCAGGAATACGCGACATGATCCGATTCACCATGGATGGCGGCGAAGTGAGCTGCGTCGCGGAGCTCGGAGATCGCGTGGGCGTGTACCTGGACAACGACGTCGTCTCCGAACTCGCCAGGCCCGGCGATCTCGGTGCGCGATTCGTCGACGCGCTACGTCGCCGAGGAACGCTCCTGTTCTCCTTCGCAAATGCCATCGAGGTGTCAATATCGGACAACGTCCGGTCGTTCCTCGACGCGCTTGGACCTGAATGGATACCGTTGGCACTCAATCCATGGGACGTGGTTCGACGCGAAGAGGCAGGCGCGGGGCCGGGCGCGCCAGTTTCTGAGCGGTTTCTTACGGCGTTCTTCCAAGAGCGTGCGTATGATTGCGACGCTGGATCGGCAATGGAAGCGGCGCGTTGACGGCCTTCCAAAGCCCAACGGACTGGCGAGCGTGTACTATCGCGCGGAGACCGAGGCATTCGTGCAGAGGTTCGAGGCACTCGTGGAAGGTCGAGGGCGATAGACACGCCGGCTAACAAGCGGTCGCACCCGACGGCGCCGGCCGAGTTCGGGTGGCGCCGCGGATGAACCGCTACCGTTAGACGGCTTTCCCAGCAGGCTGCTTCGCAGGACACAGCGATGCAATCCAGGAACTGGAACAGCGCGAAGGACCAAATCGTCGATGCGTCAGGAGCGCCCCTGACGGCTTGTGCAAATCCGACGGATCGCCCAGAACGGCTCTTTCATTTCACGGATTCGGCCGGGTTGGTCGGCATCCTCCAGAGCCGGTCTCTGCGCGCATCCCTGGCAACGTCTCTAAATGACCCTTCGGAGATAGCCCACGGGATGCAGTGCTCCCGGGAGGTTCTGGCGCGAGGCGTTGGGTCGATCTCGAGGGAGTTCCTCGACACGACGAGCCGACTGCTGGACCCAGCGAACGTGCGCCAAGCATATCGGCTGGAGTGGCGGGCCTATGTCATCTCGTTCTGTGCGTCCGTCGACAATGTACTGCACTGGCTGCACTATGGCCGCTCCGGAATAGGCGTTGCGATCGGATTCGACGCCACGGCGGTCCGGCGGGCGCCGTTTGATCTCTTCAAGGTCGTGTACGATCGTGCGGAACAGGATCGTCTCGTGGCGTCGGTGATCCAGGGAACGGCAGGAGCACTCGAACACTGCCTCGTCGACCTGGAAGCAGCAGAAGGCGATGCGCTGAAAGAAGTCGCTGCACACATTGCGGCCGGCCGATTGTGGGCCCTGGCATCGCTGATGAAGAACCCGGTGTTCGCGGCCGAGGGAGAGTGGCGTCTGGTCACTCACGACCTCAGGGGCGAACGGATCCCGAACGAACACATGGTGCCGCTGCGGATGGACTATCGCGCAACATCAGGCCGGGTCGTGCCGTTCCAGGAACTCGTGTTCGACCACCTGCCTGCCACGGAGATCGTGCTCGGGTGGAGCGCGGCAATGGAGCCCAATGACCAGGGCCTGGATGAATTGATGCACAACACTTGCGGCACCCTGACGGTGAGGCGTTCAACCGTTCCCGTTCGCCCATAGACGCCGTCTAACGGCTTCCACCCGACGGCGCTTGGTGCGATCGTGAAGCGCCGCGGCTGAAGCGGCACGTTCGGCACACCGTGGCGAGTAGAATCAGCCGAGGATGTCCAACACCACAGACGCCTTTGACGCGCGGGGAAATGCCCCTGGACCGTGGTGGTGGTTCGGCAAGAACCTGCTGGTCGCGGCGGACGTACTGCAGCAGCACAGGCTGGGTCCAACGGCAGTCATGACCGCGGAACCACGCCAGCGCGGCACGAGCATCGCGGTGTTCGGACCGATGCTCATGTTGCGGGCCTGTGCGATCGAGTGCCTGCTCAAGGCGAAGTACCTCGATCGTGGAAACACTCTCGCGAAGGGCGGCCGTTTGCAGAATCCGCCGGCGCGAGACCACGACCTCGACGCGCTGGCTCGTCTGGCCGGGCTACGCCCATCGCCAGAGCTAGCGGCATTGCTAGTGAAGCTCCAGAGATACATAACCGGCGGCTGCTATCCGATCGAGAAGACGTCGGATCGCACGTATCCGACTGATGCCTCTGGTCACGCATGGTCTGAGGCCGACGAGGCCGAGTTCACACGCCTTCGGCTAAGGCTATTTGAGGAAGACGAGCGACTCAGCCAAGAATGAGTTGCGAGGCTGCCGAACAAGGGGATGAAGCCGACAAGGCCTGAGCATATCGGAGCCTTGCAGCTTATCCCCGATGTCCCAGGACCGATAGCTCGATGTCGGTCGCTGCCTCGCCAATTGACCGATTCAGCATCAGGCTCTCGACCAAACCTGCCAGAACCGGCGTCCTTTCGATTCCGATCTCGGCAGGTGTCTCACTAAGCCCACCTGCGCCTGGATGTGGGAACTCGCAGAAATCGAACAGATCCGCATCGTGCCGCGAGTCGTTTGGTGTCTCGTCAAACATGTGATTCCTGAGACGCCAAGCAATCAGCCAACCCGTATTACCCGGTCGAGCCGGAACGAATGGCGTCCGCCGGATCAGCGCGGTCTACGATCCCCAAGTGAGCAGCACACTCGCCATCGCCCCCCGCCGGTGCCCCCCGCAGATGCCGCCCCGCCCCGGCACGGCGGTCATCACCGCGACCGCGCCGAACCCAACGTGTCTCGAGTCCGGCGGCGGCACCCGCCCGGCGCGGGCCAGGAGGCTTGTCTGCAGCCATTGCGCGTGCCAGTCCTGCGGACGTGGGCAGAGATTGCCTGCCCGAACGGCCCGGCCGGCGCATATCCTCCGTTTTCCTCCGGTATGCCGACTGGCATCCTCTGTGCGCCTGGCACGGCGTGAACTCCCTGTCGACGGCGTATGAGCCGCGGATTCCCTCGCAGGGTGTCGTGTACCAGGTGGTCCGCGATCACTTCGAGACCTTCCGCGCGCAGGCCGCCGGTCTGCGCAACGGGGAAGGCCTGCCTCGGTTTGTCGAGCAGGAGTTTCGCGAGTTTCTGCGCTGCGGGTGCCTGGCCGGCGGCTTCGCGCGCTTCCGCTGCGAAGAGTGTGGTCTCGATCGGGTCGTGGCCTTCAGCTGTAAAGGGCGGGCGGTCTGCGCGAGTGGTGGCGGGCGCCGAATGGCGGACCGCGCCGCGCACGTGGTCGACCACGTCCTCGCGCCGGTGCCGGTGCGGCAGTGGGTGCTGACCCTGCCGCATCGGCTGCGCTACCGGCTGGCGTGGGCCCACGACCTGTGCCGCGCGGTCGTGGGCGTCGACGTCCGGACGGTCCTCGGCTTCCTGCGTCA
>Ga0209638_1000901_pt1 | contig 19443 bp, 18 predicted proteins | sample BarGraNGADG00211_FD_184490 | JGI IMG/M metagenome (GOLD analysis project Ga0209638, IMG submission 184490) | Arctic peat soil microbial communities from Barrow, Alaska - Barrow Graham LP Ref core NGADG0002-211 (SPAdes) (version 2) | ecosystem: Environmental > Terrestrial > Soil > Wetlands > Peat...
AGCGACGGCATGGACGATGCCCGGAGCTAGAAGCGCGGCCGGAAAGGGGATTGTCGGTCTCATCTGAGTAAGCGATCATACTGATGATCAAATACTTGGAGACTGGCGATGCTCGGAGAACGGGGAGCCCAGCGCGGTCTGTTCGAGGCGGACCATCAGTATCTGGAAGCGGTCGGCGCTGACAGCTTCTACGGCTTCCTCGCCAAACTGCGTGGGAAGCTGTTCAAAGACGAGGACTTCGCCCGGCTCTACAAGAAAATCGGCCGCCCGAGCGTCCCGCCGAGCCTCCTGGCCACCGCCCTGTTGCTACAGACCTACGACCGCGTCTCGGACGAGGAGGCGAAGCGGCGGGCGGACTTCGATGTCTGCTGGAAAGTGGCCCTGGGCATCGCGATCGAGGAGCGCCCCTTCGCCAAGAGCACGTTGCAGTTCTTCCGGGCCCAGCTGGTGGTGAACGAAGAGGCGGGCACCATCTTCCGCAAAAGTCTCGGGCTGGCCCGCGAGCGGGGCTTCATCGTCCGCAACCGGAAGATGAGGGTGGCCCTGGACACGACGAACATCCTGGGCCGGGGTGCGGTGAAGGACACCTACAATCTCCTGGGCGACGGCATCGTCCTCGTCCTCCGGCAGTTCGCGAAGCTGGCCGTTGAGACGCTTGAGCAGAGCGCTGAAGGGCGCGGGCTGAGCAGTTACGTGAGCGGGCGGAGCCTCAAAGGGGAGGCGGAACTGGACTGGGACAATCGCAAAGAGCGCACCCGGCTCTTGCGCGGGATCGTGGCCGATGCCGATCGTCTGCTGGCGGAAGTGCGCGAGGTGCGGGCCGGCCTGGCCGAGGGCGGCGCTGAAGACGCGGCGCTGACAAAGGCGGCAGACATCCTCAGCCAGGTGCTGCTGCAGGACATCGAACGGAGCGAGGAGGGGCCAGAGCTGCACGATGGGGTGGCGAAAGACCGGATGCCTTCGGCTCACGACCCGGAGATGCGCCACGGCCGCAAGAGCGCGCAGAAACGTTTCGACGGGCACAAGGCCCAGATTGCGGTGGATACGGAGAGCCAGCTGATCGTGGCGGTGGATGTGCTGGCAGGCAACGCCCCGGACAACACGGGCGCCCTTGCCATGGTGAAGGAGGCTGAGCAGAACATCGACGGCGAGGTCGCAGAGACGGTCGCCGACTGCGCCTACGGGGATGGGGCCACGCGCAAAGAGTTCGCTGATGCCGGGCGCGAACTCTTCGCCAAAGTACCGGCGATGGTCAACCGCGGCCGCTTCCCCAAGACTGATTTCGTCATCAACCTGGATGAAACGACCTGCCTCTGCCCGGCCGGAGAGAAGGGCGTCGCCAACTACTCCCGGCCGACGGAGGAGAGCAAGGAGCGAACCCTGCGCGGCTTTCGCTTTGCCGTCGAGCAGTGCGCACCCTGTCCTCTGCGGCCCCAGTGCGTGGGCGGCCAGGGAGGGCGAAGCATCGCCGTCCATCCCCAGGAAGCGCTCCTCCAAAAGGCTCGCGCTTTTCAACAGAGTCCCGACTTTCGGCCCTACAAACTGTCTCGTCAGGTGGTCGAACACAGGCTGGCACGACTGGTCCAGCTCGGTCTCCGTCAGGCGCGTTACGTCGGAAGGGCGAAGACCCTCTTCCAGCTCATCATAGCGGCGACGGTGGCCAACCTGACCCTCCTCGCGGGCCACGCCAGGCGCGAAAAGGACATCTTGGAGAGCTCAAACGGCTCTTTCCGCTTCATCCTTGTCCTCGTCGCCCTCTATTCGCTTGTCCGAAGGCCACTTGGGCCCCAGAACGACCAGAGGGTCCGTCCAGTCCCGCGAATCGCCTCAAACTCAACCTCGCTCGGATCGACGTTCTTGCCGTTCCAAACAGCCGTTTCCCGGCCGAACTTCTAGCACGCGGCCACCCATTCTTGCGGCAATTCTGCGCTTTTCCTTACGCGCCGAACTTCACGCCCTCGAAGGAACTCTCCTCATGCGTCTCATCAAAGACCAGCGGCTTGATCTGAGACTGCAACGAAAGGTCGCGCGCCTCCGAAGCCATACGATTCGCATCTTCCACCGTCTCCCAGATCGACAATCGCCCAACCTTCGGCGCTCCCGCGTGTGGGCCCGGCTTCAGGCGATACGCCGTGATGAACCCCGGCCGGCCCTGGTACAGCCCGAGTAGTTCATCCAACAGGTCTTCAACCTGCTTCTCATTTCCCGGTCGCGGGATCATTACTGAAAACCTTAGAAATGCCATCTTCCGACCTCCTCATCGATGGATCCTGCCCAGCAGTCCCAAACAAATGCCCCTGTTCGTATCAGCAGCGCCCACCGGATAGCTGCGAATAAGCGGAGCTTAGCCGCATGTCAACGCCACGGAAAGGTGCTTCCGGCTCATGTTTGTGTCACGAGACGGGTCCCTTTACCGGGATATCCCGATGTATTCATGGCACTTCGAGTTCAATACCAATGGGACAATGGTCCGACCCCATCACCGACGATTCGATGAAGGCTGCTTTCACCCCTGGCATCAGATCCCGGTCAACGAACACATAGTCGATTCGCCAGCCAACATTCCGCGCGCGCCGTTCCCGCCACGAATCCCAGTATGTAAAGGCATCCTCGGTGTCCGGATAGAACGCCCGGAACGTGTCGACGAACCCGGCCGCAACAAAACGGCCGATCCATTCCCGTTCAACCGGCAGAAAACCCGTGCCCTTCACTGCCTCTGCCGGTCGCGCCACGTCGATCTCGCGGTGGGCGATGTTCACATCGCCCATGAACACCACGTGCTTTCCGACCGCGCGCAGCGCACTCACCTTCTCGAGAAAGCGCTCGAAGAACTCCAGCTTGAAGGCTAGCCGATCACCCTTCCCCCCATTCGGAAAGTAGACAACGAGCAGGGTGAACTCCGGGAATTCCGCCTCGATCAACCGTCCCTCGAGATCGAACGCCTCAACCCCAATACCCGTCTTCACAGAAAGCGGAGGCCGCTTCGCGAGAAGCAGCGTACCGCTGTACCCCGCCCTCTCCGCGGTGTGCCACCACGCCTGGTAGCCCCGGCTCTCCCACGCCGTTGGGTCCACCTGCGCGGGCGTCGCCTTCACTTCCTGGATCCCCACGATGTCCGGTGCCCTGTCAGAGAGCCACGCCTGGAACTCGCCCGTCTTGAGCGTCGCCCGTATCCCGTTGATGTTCCACGAGCAGATCTTCAAGGTCGCCATCGCGCTACTTAGACGACGACGCGCGTAAACACGACCGCGGCGGTCGCGACCGTCGCCACCAGCAGGTACTCCGCCGTCGTGCTGAGTTCCAGGTCGTGGTCGAGCAGGTGATGGACGAGCCCAGTCGCGAGATAGAACCCAATGATCAGGAGCGCTCCCGCGAGCAGGTCATCGAGAGGGAAGAAATAGAACGCCAGCCTCAGCTCCGCGAGCGATATTCCGATCGCCAGTCCCGCAAGCAGTGAGCTGGGGCCAAGCAGCCGGCTCTCGCGCAACAATTCGACCGACAGCGCGAGACTCACCAGCCCTGTCAGCCCCCCCGACACTACCAGCGGCACGTCGCGACCGTAGATGACCGTGAAGAGCGCAAACGCCGTGAGGTAAGTGGCGATCGCAAGGGCGAGCCGCATGGGCCCGTAGAGGCGCGATCCGTAATCGACGGTGTGGTACTCGCCGAGAACGACCGCGCCGACCATGGCGGCTCCGGCCAACCCGGACAGGGGCCGGGCATAGCCCTGGACCGCGTTGTTGATGAAGAGCCCCGTGCCGAGCACCGCCAGCGCCGGCAATACGACGTAGATGATTGACCCGTAGAGCGAATCGTCCTCCCACCGCGGACTGCCTCGAACCAGCCCGTCCACGGCGAGCGCCACAAGCCCCACCGTCAACCAGAGGATCCAGCCCTCGGCCGGGCGCAGAGTCAGATAGGCGATGATGCCCGCGCCGGCCACACCGGCGGCGAGCGACGCCCCGGTGCGACCGCTGACGGCAGGCATCTCTCGGCGCATGTTGGTAATCAGGCCCTATTCCTCCGCGAAGGTCGGCGTTTCCACGCCGTAGATCTCCGCCGCATTCCGCCACCAGAGCCGATCCCTCTCGTCATCGGTCAGTTTCAACTGGTCGAAGATGACCTCGAAGCGATCGATATGCTCGCGGATGTCGTCCATGTTGCAGTCGCTGCCCCACACGAGCTTCTCGATCCCGATTTCCTTGCCAATCAGGCCCCGCTCGACAGCCTGCCGCTCGATCGTCTCACCACCGCTCATGTCGAAGAAGACGTGGTGCCGCCAGCGGGCGACCGATGACGCATATTCATAGTTGCCCTGGTTCCCCAGGTGCGCGCCGATGATCCGCAACTTCGGGAAGCGGTTCGCGATCGTGTCGAGGTGCAACGGACTCATCCGCGAAGCGGACGCGTTCCGCGGACCCTGGCGCTCGGCCATCGCCATCATGCGCTGGTAGCTTGCGGCCGCGCGGGGGTCACGTCGCGGGTGGGTGATCGAATAGTCGAGCCCGCCCCCGATCACTCCCATGTGGAAGAGGATCGGCATGCCCAAGTCCTGCGCCTTCGAGTACGCCGGCATGTAGTCCGGCTCATCGTAGTCTCGGGCGACGCCGATTAGCTTCAACCCGCGGTACCCCATCTGGTACAACTCTGCGACTCGATCTCCGTCCGTCTCCTCCGGGTCGATGACCGCCACCGGGATGAACAGATCCAGGTAGTTCCTGATGATCTCGATTCCACGTTCGTGGCCCACGCCCATGCGCCCGCCGGTAAGCATGCACGCTTTCGTAATCCCGGCCTTCGAAGCCACCTCGGCCAACCGGTCGACCGCCGGCGCCGGGTCTTCACTCGGGTTCTCGAAGTTCCGCGGGAAGTGGACGTGGACGTCGAATATCTTCATGGGGACTTCCTGGGCAGCAGTGCTGGAAGTGTAACAACGGGTCGGCGGCGCGACCACCGGCCCCACCAGCGCAGCGCTATGGCACGATAGCGCTGTGAACGCCCCCGAATTGCGGTACGCGGAAGTCGCGGTGAATGCCGCCCAGCCGGCACGCACAACCTTCACCTATGCCGTCCCCCCGGGCATGGAGCTCACCGCTGGCCAGGCAGTCTTCGTCCCCTTCGGTGCCCGCGTCCTCCAGGGTATCGTCCTCGAGATCTCCCGCTCGACGTCGCTCGAACAGGTCCGTGAAGTAGCCGCAGTCGCCGATGGCACGCCGATCCTCGACACGCTCCACATCGCGCTCGCTCGCTGGCTCAGCGAAACGTACCTCGCGCCGCTCTGGGAATGTGTCGCCGTCTCCCTCCCTTCCGGCTACGGCCAGCGGTCCGTGACGATGGTCTCCCCGGTTGAGATCCCTCCCTTGCTGCCCGCCAACCCCCGCGACCAGAAGATCCTCCAGCACGTCGCCGCGCACGGGCAGGTCACCCTCGACGCGCTCCGTGAAGCGCTGGGCAACGTCGCGCTCGCCCGCCTGAAGGCACTCCAGGAGGGTGGCTATCTGTCCGTCGCCGAAGGGCTTACCCGTCCCGCCGGCCACGCGAAATTCGAGCGACGTGTGAAGCTCATCCGCCCGGTGCAGGAGGCACTTGCCCGCGCGGATGAAGTCCAGATCCACTCCCCGCGCTCCGTCGAGGCACGGCTCTTGCGCCTGTTCGCTACCAGCCCCGACCGGTCGCTCGCCGACCTCCGCGCGGCTGGTTCCGCGCCCGGCCACATCCGCCACCTCGAAGAAGGAGGCTGGGTCGTCGCCTACGAGGAGCGCGTGGACCGCGATCCTCTGTCCGGCCGCACCTTCGATCCGCGCCCTCCGCTCGTCCTGACCGAAGCGCAGCAGGCAGCGGCCGATCGAATCGCCGCCCAGGGCGGTCTTCACCTGCTCTTCGGCGTCACGGGCTCCGGCAAGACCGAGGTCTACCTCGACCTCGTTCGCCGCACGCTCGAGGCGGGAAAAGGTGCCATTCTCCTGGTCCCGGAGATCTCTCTCACCCCACAGGCGATCAGGCGCTACGGCGAGCGCTTCGGCAACACCCTCACCGTGCTCCATTCAGGCCTTGGCACCGGCGAACTCTACGACCAGTGGTACCGCATCCAGTCCGGCGAATCGCGCGTCGTCGTTGGCTCCCGCAGCGCGATCTTCGCGCCCGTGGTCGATCCCGGCCTCATCGTTCTCGATGAAGAACACGAGTGGACCTACAAGCAGGCAGACCCGCAGCCGCGTTACCACGCCCGCGACGTCGCTTTCCGCATCGCTGAGCTTTGTGGCGCGACAGTCGTCCTCGGCAGCGCCACGCCCGACGTTGTGACCTTCCACCGCACCGAGACCGGCGAGGTCCACCTCACCGAGCTGCGCGAACGCGTGAACCCGACGGACAACGGCGATACCAGCGTCGGCGCGATGCCGGACGTCACCATCGTCGACATGAGGGAGGAACTCAAAGCCGGTAACCGCAGTGTCTTCAGCCAGCCGCTGCGCCGGGCCGTCCGGGCCGCCCTGGCCCGCCACGAACAGTCCATCCTCTTCGTGAATCGCCGCGGCTCGGCTCGGTTCTTGCTCTGTCGCGACTGCGGGTACCTGCCCCTCTGCCCCTCCTGCGAAGTCGCGATGAGCCTCGATTCCCGCGATCCCTCCCGGCCCCTGATCATCTGCCATCATTGCGCCCGCTCAAAGAAGCTCGAAGACCGCTGCCCGAAGTGTCATGGCAATCGCTATCGGCCGTTTGGCGTCGGAACCCAGCGCATCGAACAGGAGGCCATTCGCGAGTTCAGCGGCGCCCGCGTCGCCCGCTGGGACAGCGAAACAGTCGGCCGCAAAGGCAGCCACGAGCGCATGGTCGAAGCGCTCGAGTCACGTGAGATCGACATCGTGGTCGGCACCCAGATGCTCGCCAAAGGCCTCGACCTCCCCGAGCTGACAGTCGTCGGTGTCGTTGATGGCGACGTCGGGCTGAGCCTCCCGGATTACCACGCCCACGAGCGCGTTTTCCAGCTCCTCTCCCAGGTTGGGGGCCGCGCCGGGCGCCGTGATCGCCCTGGCCAGGTCTACATCCAGACCTACGAGCCGGAAGCAGCCCCCATCCGCGCCGCCGCGACACATGACTACCGCCCGTTCTATGAGGAAGAGATCGCCCACCGCCGCCGCGCCGGCTACCCGCCTTTCTCCCATCTCATTCGCCTCACCCACCGCCAGTCGAACCATGAGGCCGGCCTTGCTGAAGCGTCGAGGGTGGCCTCGGAACTGCGCCTCATCCGCGACTCAGCCGGTCGAGCCGAGCCCGACGTCCTCGGGCCGACCCCTGCCTACATCGCCCGCGTCCGCGGCGAATACCGCTGGCAAATCCTCATACGCGGCCGTCAACCAACCGAATTGCTATCCATGATTCGCCTCGGCGACCGCTGGGCCATTGACGTTGATCCCGTCAGCCTGCTCTGACACGACGTAACGCGGTATTTCCTCATGCTGGGCTCTGGTATCCTACACACGGAAGAGCTTCGCCTGACGGTGAAGCACAGAGGGTGGATTAGGGATGGACCAGGTAATGAAGCCCTGGTGCAAGCTCGCAATCATCTTCCCGGGGCAGGGTTCACATTCCGTTGGCATGGGAGCCAGCCTCGCGAAGGTCTCAAAGGCCGCTCGAGACGTCTTTCAGCGAGCTGATGAAGTACTCGAGGCGAAACTCTCGAAGCTTTGCTTCGAAGGCCCCGCCGACGAATTGGAACAGACCATCAACCAGCAGCCCGCGACGTTCGTCACTTCGATCGCCTGGATGGCTGCCCTCCGTGAGCGTTGGGAAGCTCTCGACCGGACGCTGGAACCCCAGTTCCTCGCCGGGCATTCCATGGGCGAATTCACCGCCGCAGTCGCCGCCGGCACGATGAGCTTCGAAGAGGGGCTCCTCCTCGTCAAAGAGCGCGGCGTCCTCATGGAGGAGGCCGGCAAGGAGCGCCCCGGTGGCATGGCTTCGATTATCGGCCTCTCCGAAGAGCAGGTCTCTGAGATCTGCGCCGAAGCCTCCAGCGAAGGTTATGTCGGGATGGCCACCGCCAACTGCGAGGGTCAGAACGTCATCTCCGGCGCCCTGAAACCACTGGCAAAGGCAATGGCGCTGGCCGAGAAGGCTCGCGCCCGCAAGGTCGTGCGCCTTCCCATCACCATCGCCTCGCACTCTCCACTCATGGCATCTGCCAGCGAGGGCATGAACCGCCTGCTCCAGAGACTCCCCCTGCGCGACCCGAGCCGTCCCCTGGTCGGCAACGTGAACGCGGACATCCTCGAGACCCAGCCCGCTGTCTATACCGAGCTTCGCGACCAGCTCACGCACGGCGTTCGCTGGCAGAAGTCGGTCGAAGCGATGCGCGCCCGCGGCGTCGACATGTTCATCGAGGTGGGCCCTGGCAACGTCCTCACCCGCCTCGTACGCAGGATCGACTACGAGGCCAACAGCGTCGCGATCAGCGACGAATACGAGGGTTTGCTCAGCGAGAACTTCCGGCAAATCGAGGCAGCGGCCCTGTGACCCGTCGCGTGGTCGTGACCGGCGTAGGCGCCGTCACCGCTGTAGGCCATTCCGCTGAAGAAACCTGGCAGGCCATGCTCGCTGGCAAGAGCGGCATTGGCCCGATCACGCTCTTCGACCCCGCGCCCTACCCCGTCCGTATCCAGGCCGAGGTGAAGAACTTCTCGCTCGGCGACCGCGTTGATGCGAAGCAGCAGCGCTACATGAACCGCGGTGTCACCTTTGGCGTCGGCGCAGCCCTCGAAGCCCTGGCGGATAGCGGCCTGGCCATCACCGAGGACAACGCCGACATGGTCGGCGTCATCTTCAGCTCCGCCGGTGGCGGAACCGACATGGTCGTCGAGTATCAGCGCATCCTCGACGAAAAGGGCCCCCGCCGGATCACTCCTTTCCTCGTCGCGAACTTCATTCCCGATGCCGCGAGCGGCCACATTGCCATCGCCACCGGTGCACGCGGCCCGAACATGGCCGCGGTTGCCGCCTGCGCGACCGGCGGTGTCACGATTGGCGAAGCCTTCGAGACGATCCGCCGCGGTGACGCCGACGCGATCATTACCGGCAGCTCAGAGGGCGTCCTCCTCCCGATCTACCACGCAACGTGGTGTTCCATGCGCGCCCTCGCGGGAGACAACGAGCACCCCGAAAAGGCTCTCAAGCCCTTCGACCTCAATCGCGACGGCTTCATCGCCGGCGAAGGCGGCGGCGCGATGATCCTCGAGGAGTACGACCAGGCCAGGGCGCGCGGCGCGAAGATCTACTGCGAGATCATCGGCTATGGCAGCTCCAACGACGCCTACGACATGATCTCCCTGCACGAGACCGGGCGCGGCCTGAAGCGCTCTGTCAACGCCGCCATTCGTAAGGCCGGCATTGACCCCTCCGAGATCGACTACATCAACCCGCACGGCAGTGCGACCCCGCTCAACGACCGCGTCGAAACCCTCGTCTTCAAGGAAATCATGGGGCAGGCCGCTTATCGAGCAGCCATCAGCTCCGTCAAGCCAATCACGGGACATTGCATGGGCGCGTCCGGCTCAGTCGAGGCGCTCGCTTGCGTCCTGGCCATCCGCGACCAGAAAGTGCCACCCACGATCAACTACACCACGCCCGACCCCGAATGCGACCTCGACTACGTTCCCAACGTAGCGCGGGCGCAGCGCGTCAGGGTGGCCATGTCGACCTCTGTGGGATTGGGCGGACACAACTCCTGCCTCATCCTGCGTGAAGCAAATTAACCTGGGGAGCATTCTGTGACCCGAGCACTGGTGACCGGGCTGGGCGCGATCACGCCCATTGGACTGACCGCCCGCGAATTCCTCGATAACCTCGCCGCCGGCGTGTCCGGGGTTGCCGCAATCACGCGGTTCGATACGACTGACCTTCCCGTGAAGATCGCCGCCGAGGTGAAGGACTTCTCCGTCGGCAACTACATGGACGTGAAGGACTCGCGCCGCATGTCGCGCTCATCCCAGTTTGCCGTTGCGGCCGCCAGGCTCGCGGCGGATGACGCAGGTCTCGTCCTCACCGACGACGAGCGCCCCCGTGCCGCCTCCAGCATCGCAACTGGCGCTGGTGGAGCGGTTGAGACGATGGAAGAGATGCAGGTGCTGCTCGACCGTGGTCCCGCCCGCGTCAGCCCGTTCTACATCCCTGTGATGGCCCCCAATATGGGCGCCTGCCAGGTCTCGATGCACCTCGGCCTGCGCGGTCCGGCACTGGCGAGCGTCGCCGCCTGCGCCTCCGGCCTCTATTCCTACATCGAAGCGAAGATGCTCATCGAGAGCGGGCTCGCCGACGTCGTCGTGGCGGGCGGCACCGAGGCTGCTCTGCATCCCCTCCCGATCTCCGCACTTGCCAACATGCGCGCCCTCAGCCGCCGCAATGACGACCCACAGGGCGCCAGCCGCCCCTTCGACGCCGATCGCGACGGTTTTGTCTTCGGCGAAGGCGCGGTGGTCATGGTGATCGAATCAGAGGCGCGGGCGAAGGCTCGCGGCGCCCGCGTCTACGCCGAATTGATGGGCGGCGGCCTCAGCTGCGACGCCTTCCACATCACCGCTCCTCGCGAGGATGGCTCTGGTGCCGCCCAGGCTATATCTTCGGCCCTCACTGCCGCGAAAATGAGCGCCAGCGACATCGACTACATAGTCGCCCATGGCACCGGCACGCCTTTGAACGACGCAGCCGAGACCCTGGCGATCAAGCTCGCCTTCGGTGAAGCCGCCGGCCACCTCTCAATCAGTTCTCCCAAGTCGATGGTCGGGCATCTGCTCGGCGCCGCCGGGGCAGTCGGGGCACTCGCCGCGGTCGGAGCCGTCTACAACGATCTCGTCCCCCCGACCATCAATCTCGAGACTCCCGATCCGCACTGTGACCTCGACTACACCCCGCTCAAGGCGAAGAAACGCACCGTTCGCGCCGCCGCCGCCAACGGGTTTGGCTTCGGCGGGCAGAACGGTTGCGTGATCTTCCGGAAGTACCAGCCCTAGCGCTGGACGAGCTGGGTCAATACGCCACCCGTTACCGAAGGGTGGATAAACACCTGCCCCTTCACGGGGTTCCCGGGGCCCGGGTCACCCACGAGACGGATGCCTTTCTCCCGCAACTCGGCGACGGTCTTGTCGACGTCGTCCACCTTCATCGCGATCAGGTGGATGCCTTCACCGCTGTCCGCGAGCCGCTTTGCGATCGGTCCCTGGTCGCCGATGTTCGACACCAGTTCGATGTATGAGTCGCCGAAGCGGAAGAAGGCCATTGCCATCCCGGCTGCTGGAGCCTGCTGTCGCTCACTGACGCTCGTCCCGTAGATCGCCTCATATCGTCCAACGGCCGCATCGAGGTCTTTGACTGCGATGACGACGTGATCAACACCCTTGAACATGCTGGGCCTCCGTGTTTGATGTGGTGCACAAGACTACGCGCCGGGCAGAGGTGTAACAACGGCGCCAACTCCCCCTGTGCTCCTTATAGCCGCTACCGATAATCACTACAGTCGCCACCCAAAACGCGGCGGCTGATCGAGTCGACGATGGATACCGCACCTCAGGTTCCTGATTCCTTTAAGGATCGAGCGCGCGGCTTCTCGTTGAGCTTCCGCGGATCTCAGCTTGAGTTGACCGTCTTCCCCCCGACAAAGGACGCACGCCCCGTCAGCGCCGATTCAATCCTCGAAGCCGCCGCCGACTATCCAGTCGAGGTGGCCCCTGAACGCGTCATCCTGGCGGTGCGGCAACACGCGGGAATCTCGGTCCCGATTGGCGAAGTCCGCCCCCAGGAAGAATCCCGCGAATGGGAAATCCAGATGTCGGCCAACCGAATGGCCGCCTACCTGGTTCCAACCGCCGTCCTCAACAACGCAGCGCCGCCGATCGAGATCGACGCGGAATCCTTGCGTAAGGCGGTGGCGGCCGCTGGGGTGGTCTATGGGCTCCAGGAGGACACCTTCGAGGACTTCAAGCCCTCCGACACAGTTAGCCACATCGTCCTCGTCGCCCGCGGAGACCGCCCGGTGCACGGCACTGACGCCCGCATCGAATTCACCTTTACCAATGAGCAGTCGCTGGCCCCAATCATGCGAGACGACGGCTCAGTCGATCACCATGCGGCCAAGAGCCGCAGCGTCGAGGCGGGATCCGTCCTTGCGGTGCGCCATCCGATAAAGCCCGGCACGCCCGGTACCGGTGTCATGGGCAATCGCATCCCCGTCGAAATACCAGTCGACCACCCGCTGGCGGCCATCGCTGGCGCGGGAACCCGCGTGGAGGGTGACACCCTCGTCGCCGATCGGGCCGGTGGCCCGGTCCTCAACGGCGGCAAGGTCGAAGTGCTCGTTCTCTACGAGGTCAAGGGCGACGTCGACTACTCCGTTGGCAATATCCAGTTCAACGGCGACGTGATCATCGGCGGTGACGTCTACCCCGGCTTCAGCATTCACGCCGAAGGCTCGGTCACCATCCGTGGCGTCGTCGACCGAGCCACCATCGAGGCGGGCCGCGACATCGTTGCTCGCGGAATCGTCGGTGATGGCCGCGGCCTCATTACCGCCGGCGGCAACATGACAGTCGGATACGCCCACCGGGCGAACATCGCGGTCGGCGGTTGCCTCACCGTAAATCGCGAAATCATCGGCTGCACAGTCTTCGCCGACAAGGTACTGACCTCACCGAGTGGCCGTATCGTCGGCGGCGATCTCACGGCTCGGGAAGAGATTTCTACCGCAATGATCGGCTCCATGCAGGAGGTTCCGACCTCGGTGACCATCCTCCGCAGTGCTGACCACCAGGAGCCCGTCATCCGCGCCTCCAGGGCCGTCCACGCCGGGACCACGATCACCCTCGGAAAGGGCATTCTGAAGGTCACCGATGACCTCTCCGGGTCCTCCTTCTGGGAGCTCGAAGGCGAAGTTGCACGACTCGGAGCAGCCGCTACGTCGCCAAAAGCGGCCTGATTCCAGGCGACCATCCGTGGCGTGTTGAATCAGCCTGCCGTAGCATCCCTGACGATTGGCCGGACAGCGGGGGCACTATTTGTCCCCGACATGCGCCACTTACAGTGGGGGATAGTTGAATGGCGACATTGTTGGAACAGGTCCGCGAGGTGGTTGTTCGTCAGCTGAAAGTCCAGCCTGGTGAGGTCACACCTCAGGCCAACCTCGTCGATGATCTCCGGGCCGACTCGCTGGACATCGTCGACCTCACTATCGCAATCGAAGAAGCCTTCGCGGATCAGTCCGAGTTCGAGATCCGCGACGAAGACGCCGAGAATATCCACACCGTTCAGGACATCCTCGACTTCCTGACCGCTCACGGAATCAGCTAGGACAGGTCCTGGCCACCTGCCGTCCGGCACCGGGACGTTCTGCGCAAAGGACGCGCCCCCCAAACCCATGGAGAATGCCCTGTGACGACCCGCATTGATGGCCGCCGGCCAGAACACTTGCGACCCGTAAATATCGCCCCGAACATCCTCGATTTCGCCGAAGGCAGCGCCATTGTCGAGTTCGGCCGCACCCGCGTTCTCTGCGCCGCGAGCGTCGAGAGCCGTCAGCCCGGCTTCCTCCGCGGCACCCAGAGCGGCTGGGTCACCGCCGAGTACTCGATGCTGCCTCGTGCGACCCACACCCGCAACCAGCGCGAAGTCGAGCGTGGTAGGCCCGGTGGTCGCACCCAAGAGATCCAGCGTCTCATCGGCCGCTCCTTGCGCGGAGTCGTCGACATGGAACTCCTCGGGCCACGCACCATCACCATCGACTGCGATGTCCTCCAGGCCGACGGCGGCACCCGCACAGCTTCAATCACTGGTGGTTATGTCGCGCTTAGCATTGCCATCCGCAAGCTCGTCGCCGAAGGCCTCGTCTCGCCCGCCGTCATCACATCGCCCGTCGCGGCCGTTTCCGTCGGCATCGTAAAGGGCGTCACGATGCTCGACCTTTGCTACGAAGAAGACTCAACCGCCGAAGTCGACTTCAACGTCGTCATGACCGGTGAGGACTCGTTCGTTGAGGTCCAGGGCACGGCCGAGGGCAAGCCCTTCAGCCGGTCGGGCATGGACGGGCTCATCAGCCTCGCCCGCGATGGCATCTTGCAGTTGTTCGACGCCCAGAAAGTGGCCCTGGCCGCAGCTCAGGCGTAGGGACCGAGGTGGGTACCGCCCACGATGTGGACGTGCCCGTGCTCCTGGCTCTGCATCGCGTCATATCCGAAGTTCGATAGGAGCCGGTAGCCCCCCGGGCAATATTGCCCCCCGATCTGGGCGGCGACCTCCGCGACGTGGCCAATGTCCTTCCAGAGCTCCATCTGCGTCCGATGCTCCTTCGTCATCGCGAGCAGCATGATCGGCGCCCAGCGCAGGACGTTCTGGATGACCATGATCTCGTCATCCTCATAGATCACATTCGCCGGCTCGTTGCCGGCAGCGATGTTGCAGAAAACACAGTAAGAACGCATCAAGTGGAGTGATTCTAGGTTCCGGGAGACACTGGCTCAAACCACTTCCGATTCACCCATACGAAAGGCGAGGCCTGATGCCCCAGATCCTTCCCATTCGCGGTCTCCGCTACACGCCGGCAGCCGGTTCAACGGACGACCTCCTTGCCCCGCCCTACGACGTGATCACCCCTGCCCAGCAGAAGGCGCTCGAAAGTCGCAACGCCCACAACGCCGTGTTCCTTGAACTCGCCGAAGGTGGCGAGGACCGCTACGCCCACGTTGGCGAACTCCTCACCACCTGGGAGGCCGCAGGCCTCCTCCACCGCGACGACCTTCCGATGTTCTACGTCTACGAGCAGACGTTCATCGAGGCCGGCCAGGTCTACCACCGCCGCGCCCTGATCACCGGGGTCGAAGCGCAGCCCTGGGAAGAGGGCTCGATCAAGCCCCACGAGTTCACCATGTCGGGCCCGAAAGAAGATCGTCTCAAGCTCCTGGAGGCGACCCGCACCCAGCTCAGCCCGGTCTTCATGATCGCCAGGGACCGCGCCGGCCAGCTCGCCCGGTTCCTCGAATCCACGATCGCCTCTCGACCCGCCGACATCACCGGAACCACCATCGATGGCGACCAGCACGCGGTCTGGCTGGTCGAAGCCTCCCGCTATGAGCTGCGCCAGCTCGCCCCGCTGCTCTCCGAGAGCTTCTATATCGCTGACGGTCACCACCGCTACGAAACCGCGGTCAACTACCGGAACGCCCTCGCGACCCGCGAAGGCAGCCTGGCCGCTGACCATCCCGCCCGCTTCGCCATGACCGCGATCGTTACCGCCGACGACCCGGGCCTCGTCATCCGCTCGATCCACCGCATCGTCCCCCGCCCGGCCCCGGCCAACTGGCGGGAACTCCTGGATCGGCACTTCGACCTGACCCTGGTCCAGACGAGCGAGCCTCCCTCGGCCGCCACGCTCGAGAAGATTCTCGCCGACACCCCCGGAGCGATCGTCGCGCTCAACCTGGCCCCTGGTGGCTTCCAGGTCCTGCGTCCCCGCGAAGACGCTGTCGCAAACCTCCCCGTCCCCGCCGGCCACAGCGCCCGGTGGGCCGAGATCGCGCCCAACATCCTCCGCTACGGCGTTCTGGAGCCCCTCTGGGGCATCACGGACGACGACGTCCGCGCCGGTGCCGTCGAGTACACCCACGACGCCGCTGAGGTTGTTTCCCGCCTCGGCAAGAACCCGGGCGAGACCGCATTTCTCCTCGCTCCGGTCACGATCGGCGTTGTCATGGCCCTCGCCGATCAGGGCGAGCGAATGCCGCAGAAATCAACATTTTTCCATCCGAAGCTCGGCACGGGACTGGTCTTTCACCCGCTCTATCCCTGAGACCCTTACCTCGGCCGTCTCAGGAATCCTGAGCAAAAGACCCCCTTCCGGCGAGCCGTGAAGGGGGTCTTTTCGTATGTGGTTGCCTCGGCCGGAGGGAGTCGCTTAGAAGCGCACCAGCCGGACGTTGTGGATCCCGTCGATGGCTTCCACGCCGCGGATGTGGGCCTCCGAGGGTGGCTCGTCGATCGCGATAATCATGAGCGCCCGCTCACGCCGCCCGCGACGCCCAACCTGCATCGACGAGATATTGATGTCGGAGCTGCCGAGCAGCGTCCCGACCCGCCCAATCATCCCTGGGCGGTCCTCGTTGTCACAGGCCAGCAGGATCGAACCCTTCTCCGGGCTCAGGTCCACGTCCAGCCCGCTGATGCTCACGATTCGCTGCTGTCCATGCTCGACCGTGCCGGCAACGTTGATCTCTGCTTCGGTCGTCTCGACCTTCACGTCGATGAGGTTCACGTAGACGTCGTGCATTGGCCTGAGCCGCTCTTCGATCTTCCAGCCTCGCGCCTGGGCGATTAGGTTCGCATTCACGATGTTCACGGTCTCGTCGCTGATTGGCCTGAGCAGACCCTTGATCACCGAGGCGCGCAACGGCGCGACGTCCTGCTCGGCGATTTCGCCGTAGTAGTCGATCTCGATAGACCGGAGCTTGCCCGTGACCAGTTGCGTCACGATCGCGCCGATCGACTCCGCGACCTCCATGTACGGGCTCACCACCCGCAGCGTCTCCGGAGCCAACCGCGGGGCGTTCACCGCATACCGCGCCGGCTTCCCCGAGAAGACGTCCACAATCTGGTCGGCCACGTCGACCGCCACCCGCTCCTGCGCCTCAACCGTCGACGCTCCCAGGTGAGGCGTCGTGATGATCCGCGGCACGTTCAGCAGGGGGTTGTCGGGCAGAGGCGGCTCACTCGTGAAGACGTCGATCGCGGCACCCGCGACCTTCCCGCTCTTCACCGCCGCAGCCAGCGCCGCTTCGTTGACGATCCCGCCCCGCGCCACGTTGATGATCCGCACGCCGTCCTTGCACCGTGCCAGCTCAGCCTCGCCGATCATTCCTTCCGTCGTGGGGGTGAGTGGCAGGTGCACGGTCAGGAAGTCCGACTCCGCATAGATGCGTTCGAGTTCTGCCGATTCGACGCCCAGTGCGCGGACGCGCTCCTCTGGCACGAACGGGTCCCACCCGAGCACTCGCATCTCCATCGCGACGCACCGCCGCGCAACTTCAGACCCAACGTTGCCCAGACCGAGTACTCCCATCGTCTTGCCGCGTAGCTCGGTACCCACGAAGTCCTTGCGCTTCCACTCCCCCCGGCGCATCGAGGCATCAGCCTGCGGGAGATGCCTCGCGACCGCGAAGAGAAGCGCGATCGTCTGCTCCGTCGCCGCGATGGTGTTCCCCTGCGGTGCGTTTACGACGATAACGCCGCGCTCTGTCGCCGCGACCAGGTCGATGTTGTCGACCCCCACACCGGCCCGGCCGACCACCTGCAGCTTCTTCCCTGCTTCAATGACCGCCCGGGTGACCTTCGTCTCGCTGCGCACCACGAGCGCCTCATAGTCCCCGATGATCGCGATGAGGTCGGCGGGGGGGAGCCCCGTCTTGACCTCGACCTCGGCCACGGTCCGCAGCGGTGCGAGACCTTCCTCCGGGATCGGGTCGGCGATAAGGACGCGCGGTCGTCGGTCAGCAGTCATGGATTTCTCTTTCTCCTTGAGCGCGGCAAGCGCCAGTTCCGTGGTTGCGGGGATGCGCACCTTGCCGCCTTCCCAGCGACTGATCGTGGCCTGATCTACGCCCAGGATCGAAGCGATCCCCGACTGCGATAGGCCCAGTGCGTTTCGAATTGCGGTGAACTCAGCGGCATCCATTGCCATGCATTATGCATGCTCGAAACATAGATGCAATATGCATAGGGCTGCATCTTCGGCGCGAACAAGAGAAAGGGCCCGCGCACACCGCCATGGTGCATGCGAGCCCTTTCGAGCATTCCTGGGCTGGTCGCTATTTCGCGACTTTTGCCTCGTTAAGCAGTCGCTCGACTACGTCGAACGCCGCAACGATCTCCTCATGCGTGAACCACCCGAGGTGGCCAACGCGGAAGATCTTGCCTTCGAGCTTGCCCTGCCCGCCGCCGAGGACAACCCCGAACTCTTCGCGGGCGCGCTTGCTGATGCCCTTCCCGTCGACGCCTTCCGGCCACCAGACGGCGGTCACCGTATTGGAAGCATACTTCTCCTCGACCGGCACCAGCTTCAGGCCCATCGACTTCGCACGCTTCCGCGAATACTCGCCGGCGGCGGCATGCCGGCTGAAGATTCCTTCGAGCCCTTCCGCCCGCATCAGCTCGAAGCCCTTGTTCATCGCGTAGTACACCGACATCGCCGGGGTCCACGGGTTTTCGAGCTTCTTGAGCGAATCACGCGTCCGCGCCGCGTCAAAGTAGAAGCGGGGCATCTTCGCCTCGGCATTCGCAGCCCAGGCGCGCTCGCTCATGTAGACGAACGCGAGGCCGGGAGGAACCATCCAGCCCTTCTGCGAGCCACTGACAACAACATCCAGGTCCCATCGCTCGACGGGGCACGGCACGGAACTCATGCTGCTGACCGCGTCAACGATGATCAGCCGATCGCGCTTTCGCACTTCCTTCGCAATCGCCTCGAGCGGATTCGTCACGCCCGTCGACGTTTCGTTATGCGTCACAAGGACGGCCTTCAGCGACTTGTCGGCATCCAGGCGCCGGCCGATCTCCGCCGGGTCCGCTGCCTCGCCCCATTCAAGGCTGTAGGCTTCGGGCTCCGCCCCATATGTCTTTGCAATACTGCGAAGCCGGTCTCCGAAGGAACCGATCGACACCGCCAGCACCCGATCGCCAGGGCTGAGCGTGTTCACGATGGCGGCTTCCAGGCCACCGGTACCCGAGGTCGTGTACGAAAGCACGTCGCTCGATGTTTCGAACACCCAGTTCAGTCCATCGGTGACATTTCGCAGGATCTTCGCGAATTCGGGGCCGCGATGGTTGATCATCTGTGCGGCGGCTGCTTGAAGCACTTCTTCCGGACAAGGAGTGGGACCGGGGATACGCAGATTCACAAAATGACTCCAGGGAGGGTCGTTTTATGGTGGGCGCAGATCCCGGAGCGGTCAACCGCCGGTACGCCGGAGTCCGCAGCGCGGAATCGTTCAACCCCAACGGAAGCACACACTCGAAGGTAAGACCCCGCCCGAACGCATTGACCGTTCGGTAAATCGGATGGTACTCTTTCGCAAGTTACGGATTTCACAATCGGTCCCTCGGTCGACCAAAATGACGCTAGAAATACCCCGCGTTGTCATCAGCCGGCTCCCGGTCTATGCCCGCGCACTCGCAGCCCTCGCTCAGAGCGGGGAAACGGTCGTCAGCTCACAGGCGCTGGGTGAACAGCTCGATGTAACGCCCGCCCAGATCCGAAAAGACCTCAGTTACTTCGGGCGTTTCGGCAAGCAGGGCCGCGGTTACAACGTCCGGGGACTCCTCACAAAACTCCGCGAGATCCTCGGTTTGGACCGCCAGTGGCGCCTGTGCCTGGTTGGCGTCGGACGCCTCGGTCAGGCCATCGCCGAGTACGGCGGC
>Ga0209638_1000902_pt1 | contig 19439 bp, 17 predicted proteins | sample BarGraNGADG00211_FD_184490 | JGI IMG/M metagenome (GOLD analysis project Ga0209638, IMG submission 184490) | Arctic peat soil microbial communities from Barrow, Alaska - Barrow Graham LP Ref core NGADG0002-211 (SPAdes) (version 2) | ecosystem: Environmental > Terrestrial > Soil > Wetlands > Peat...
TCCTCCTCAATAATTTAATATCAAACTTGATTATCGGTAAAAAGTCCCGGCCGGTAATTGGGCGACGTGGAGCGCTTTCGTAATCCTTTGAAGAATGATCCGAATTATACGCTTCGCCGGCCAACAAAGAAAAATAACCGTTTGCGGGCATTTACGATTTCGTTAAATATTTACGAAAAGAACTTTCCGGACATCTGCAACTATAGAGGAAATGGTTTTTTATGTCAAAGAAATTTTATCGCCGGCAGAAAAGCCCGCTGCCAAGTCCGGTTGCCGCAAGGGCGAATGGCCATGCTGCTGTTTTATCTTTTTGTAAGGAACTTATTTTTAACAATCAAAGCATCCACCACTTTTGCCCCGGCGGCAGAAACAACCAGCGGATTAATGTCCAGCTCTTTGATAGTTCCGCCATGATCGGTTACCAGAGCCGAGACCCTTAATATAACGTCTACCAGGGCATCAAAATCTACCGGCGCTTTGCCTCTCATTCCCTGCAATACACTGTAGCCCTTTATTTCGCGCACCATTTCTTCCGCGTCTTTCCGGCCCAGCGGTGTAATCCGGAAAGAGACGTCTTTCATGGCTTCCACAAAAATACCGCCCAGACCGAACATGAGAACATGGCCGAAAACGGGATCCCGGGTAGTACCGATAATCACCTCAACGCCGTCTTTCAGCATTTCCTGAACCAGAACACCCTGAATAAGGGCCGGAGCATTCCGGAGATAGTTTTTGGCGCGAGACAGGATATCCCTGAAACCGGCGCGAACCTCTCTGTCGGAAGAAACATTCAGCACGATGCCACAGGCTTCCGTCTTGTGCATAATCTGCGGTGACTGTATTTTCAAGGCTACGGGGTAGCCGATCTCGCGGGCCAGCCGGACTGCCATGTCCGCGGAGGTGGCCAGGGCTTCACGGGTGACAGGTATTCCATAGCCGTCCAATATTTTTTTGGCATCGAATTCCGTCAGGGCATCCGGTGTCTTGAGCAGTTTTGCAGTTGCATCATCCGGGTGGATTTCCAGCTGTGCGGTTTTTATGTCTTGGGCCTGCTTGACCTTGCCTGTGTACCAGGACAGGTTATTCAAGGCCTGTATGGCGTGCAGGTGATCCTTCAACACCGGAATACCCGCTTCCTCGATGGATTTAACGGCCTTGGCAATGACCTCGGAAGTTGAAAAAATATTAGCGATCAGGACGATGGGCTTGGTCGTCGATTGATAAATATCGATGAGATCTTTGGCCAGAATCGCCGCCATATGCGGCATGAAGCCCGTGGCGACCGCTATCATGTGAACATTATCATCAGCTACAATAGCTCTCAGACACTTCCCCAGCATTTCCGGCTCGGCGACTGCCACGGACGTCAGATCCACGGGATTCTTGGCGGAACCGAAGGCGGGCAGGTACGTCTCCAGTAAGCGGCGCGTCTCACCTTTGAATTCCGGCACATGCAGGCCGAGACTTTCGCTTTTATCGGCCATCATGACTCCGGCGCCGCCGGAAATGGAAAGAATGCCGATATTGTTTCCTTTCGGGATGCGGCCGCTGCGGTGGATAATGACAAATGATGTCAGTTCGCTCAATGTTTCGATGCGGATAATTCCCATCTGCCGGAAAAAAGCATCATATATCTGATCGTCTCCGGCCAGTGATCCGGTATGGGAAGAAGCCGCCCGGGCGCCCGCGCCCGTCCGGCCGACTTTCATGATCAAAATCGGTTTCTTGACTTTCAGCGCCTCCTTGGCCGCCCGGTATAATTTAACCCCGTTTTTGGCGCCTTCGAGATAACCTCCGATCACGGTAGTTTCGGGAGTAGTCAGAAGATAAGACAGAAAATCGGAAAATTCCGTATCGGCTTCATTACCGACACTGACAAACGAGCTGAAGCCGACGCCGGCCTGAACCGCCTGAGCGAAGATCAAAGTTCCGAAAGCGCCGCTTTGCGTGACAAATCCCAGGGACATCGGATAGACCGGCTTTAAATCAACGATATTGGCGAAGGAAGCCATTACGGAATTACTTAAGTTGACTAGTCCGACGCAATTGGGTCCTAATATCCGCAGATTATTTTTTCGGGCCAGTTGTGTGACCCGCTGCTGCAGTACTTTTCCTTCCGGGCCGACTTCGGCAAACCCGGAAGAGAAAATAACCACCGCCTTGACCTTCTTGGCGACACACTCTTCCAGGCACTCCAGCACCGATTCCGCGGGAATACTGATGATGACCATATCCACGTCGCCGGATATGTCCATTAGTGACGGGTAACATTTAATCCCGTTTATTTCCTGGTGATGGGGATTGATCGGATATAATTTACCTGCGTAGCCCCATTTCATAAGAGCGTTCAGGGACCGGCCGCTTGGTTTGCGAATATCCTTGGACACCCCGATGAGCGCAATAGAACGAGGGTTAAAAAAATAATCCAGAGCCGCATTATCACTTATTTCATCTCTTTTATCCATGCCTGACAATTCTCTCCTCCGGGACAATATTTGTTTTCTATAGACTATAACTGGCAATATCTGCAAGATAAATCAAAAATTAGAGAGATTAGGGACATCCATGATAAGAAATGTCAAGAAGGAAAACGGAAAACACTTTTAATTGTGGTCACTATTCCCTTGACAGGCAAGCTCAAGTTTCTTATAGTCTGGCCATGAACAAGAAATGTCTTATCAAATATACATTGCATGTCAGTATGTCTTCCGCTTCCTTCTTTAGCGGTTGTCGTATCCAGAATAGTAATTCTTTCCAACGATGATCTTCTATTATATATCAGAGCCATTGACTTGTTCTTAGTTCCTTATTATCATGGGCGTAGTCCTGTTTAAACTTTTATATAAGAAAACATTTTGGTCACGACGGCAAGATCATCCATTGCCCGTAGATGTTTCCAGAATGAAAAAGGAAGCAAGACTTATGAACGATAAATTTCATATCCGGTCAAGACCCGACTTATGCGTCTTGCGTTCCATCAACGATGTCGCCGTGTTTGTGCGCGCTGCCCGTCATTATGGGATTGATGCCCGCGAGCTTCTGGCCGGAAGCGGTATTGAAATTGGGGAACTGGATGATCCCCATCGCATCATCACCGCTGAGCAGGAAATTATGGTCGGCCGCAGACTGGCTCAACTTGCACCTGTGCCGTGGATAGGTCTGGAATTAGGTCAGTATCACCATCTCATCTCCAAAGGCAAGCTGGGCATGGCGGCCATGTGCTGTGAAACCGTGCGCGACGCCATCAAACTGATGCTGTCCTATATAGAGCTGTCATCCACTTATGTTCAATTTGATGTAACAGTTAAGAACAATCTGGTGTTTACCCGCATCAAAGAGTTGGTTCACATAAAAGATTTCCGCCGTTTTATGTGTGAAACGGAAATTGTTTCGATGCACACAATATGCACCCTTATCATGGATGATATAAATGTCTTCAAGGAAGTACACCTCGCCTATACGGCGCCGGATTACGCGGCAAAATATGAAGAAATCTTTCACTGTCCGGTGGTGTTTGACGCCCCTGAACATCTGATTATTTTCGATGCCGCGCTTCTTGATAAACCGATGAAACTTGCCAATTTTCTCACAAGGAAAGTTCTGGAACAGGAATGCCGGCAATTATGTCAGCGCCTGAAAGAGCAGAAAACCATTAAGGATAAAATCCGGCACGAACTCTTGTTTATTGGTACAGATTTCCCAACTCTTGATCAACTGGCCAGGCGTATCAACATGCCCGAGCGCACCATCAGGCGCAAGCTGACCATGGAAGGGACTTCGTACAAGGATATCCTTGCCGAAATCCGCAAAAATCACGCGCTGGAGCTCATCCAGACGACAGATTTTTCCATGGATAAAATCGCAGGACTACTGTGCTACAGCGATGTAGCAAGTTTCTATCACGCCTTCAAGGCATGGTCAGGCACTACTCCCGCAAGTTTCCGGAAAAAAAATTCATAGTAACTATATCTCCTTGCCGCTTTAAATCCGCATATCGTTGTTAATCTTATAAAATTAATTCTGTATGGCCGTTCTTAACAATAAAAATGGCCGCTCATCTCATTGTCACGCTTTAGCAGATAAGATATTTACTTTATAATGAGAAAGTTTTCATGCTGACAATAGGTTTGGACATCGGTTCCATCACTACTAAAATTGCTGTTATGGATAGTAAAGGCCTGATTGATACGAAAGTTTCGTTCACCGGGTACAATGCTGAAAAGGCCTGGCGAAATATACTTAAGGAAACGCTGGATCGGCTGCACCTGAAAGAATCATCGGTGGATCGAATCATCGCTACGGGATATGGTCGCAGTAGTGTCAGTATTGCAGACAAAACGGTTACCGAAATCAAATGCCATGCCGTAGGGGCTCGTTTCTATATGGACAATGTAAAGTCTGTAATTGACATTGGGGGACAGGACAGCAAATTTATCCGAATCGACAAGGACGGAAACGTGGCCGATTTTGTGATGAATGACAAATGCGCTGCCGGAACCGGCAGATTTCTTGAAGTGATGGCCAGAGCGCTTGAAGTTGATCTGGCTGATTTTGGCAAACTTTCACTTATGGCAAGAAAGCCATCTCCTATCAGCAGCATGTGCACGGTATTCGCAGAATCGGAGGTGATTTCATTGGTCTCCAAAGGCGAATCTCGTAACAACATTGTTGCAGGGATCCACGAGTCTATCGCCAACCGTTTGGTGTCCATGATCGGTTCGAGAATAGAGGAACCGGTTGTCCTGACCGGCGGTGTCGCTCAAAATATCGGTATCCAAACCGCGCTGGAGAAAAAACTGAAAATTAAAATTCGGGTTCCGGAAACGGCACAAGTCAATGGCGCTATTGGAGCGGCTATCCTTGCCCGAAACATATAACAAGGAAAGGGGTAATATTCATGAAAACATTTGCATATTTTGATTCCGGCCACGAGTTTCCCGAAGAAATTATCATGGCCGCCGGCTTTTCGCCGGTGAAAATTCTTGGCAACGTTCATACAGGAACGGCTGCCGCGGATGAGTATTTATTTCCTTTTTTCTGTCCGTTTGCCCGGGGGTGTCTTGCTGACGCTTTGGAGAACTCGGGAAAATGGGACGGTATTGGAGTTGCGCATGGCTGCGATGCGACCGACCACCACTACGATATGTGGAGAGCTCATATTATTGGAATTCCAATCTTTTTTGTCAACACGCCCATGAAAACCGATAAGGCGGCACAGACTTTTTACCGAAGAGAACTTCTGCGATTTATCGAAAACCTGAACAAGCAGTACTCCATCAAAATCGGGGATAGCGAACTGAAAGACGCCATTCGGCTGTCCAATCAGATAAAATCTTTGATGCAACAGCTTGCATCTTTGAGAAACAAAAAAGATATTCCCAACAGTGACTATTTTAAGATGACCCAGAAGGGCGTGCAGATGCCCAAGGAACTCCTGGTGAAAGAGCTGAAAAAAATGCTGGCGGATTGGGAGAGTCGGGGCCCATTTCCAGCGGGGAAGATCCCTGTTCTTTTAACCGGATCGGATGTTACCTTTGTGGAATACATGGAACTGCTCGATAAGGCGGGGCTCAGGGTTGTCAGAGATGATTTGTCGCTGGGTGAAAGGTACTTTGCGACAAGCATTCCTGACACAGCTGACCCGGTGGAAGCGCTGGTTACATACTCTATCAACATGCCGCGATCAGCAACACGGGTGCCTTCGGATGGCCGCTTGGAATATATACTGGGAGCGCTCAAAGATACAAAGATCGATACGGTTGTATCCCAGAACATGAAATTTTGTGAACCATACGCCATGGATGCTGTATGGACTGTCGCCGCGCTCAAAGCAAAAGGTTATAATGTTATGCATTTGGAAAGGGATTATACGCCGGCCGACAATCAGCTGCTGACGCGTCTTGAAGCATTTAAAGAAACAATCCAGCAAAAGGGGGGACGCCACAATGTCTAATAAAACACCTAATATGCCTAGTTTGGGTAGTTTTTTCCTGAAAAATCCAGGACTGTATTTTAAAGGAATGAAAAACCAGTTGAAGCAGGGGGTACCCATGGACCTTCTGTCACTGATGGGGGACTTCATTAAAAAAACAAAAAAAGCCGATTTATCACCCACGCAGTTAGTTGCAAATTTTACAGCCGGCTTTCCCGTTGAGTTTCTGCTCGCGTTTGACGTTTGGCCGGGATTCCCGGAATCCTCTGCCTGCACGGCCGGTATGTGTGAAATCACCCAGCCTTTGATCGAACATGCGGAAGGCATGGGTTACTCGCGTGATCTCTGCGCCTATATGAAAACCAGTGTTGGCGCCTTTGACAAAGGCTATCCGTTGGATTTCGGCGGCAGCCCCGTTGCCGACATGTATTTTGGGACCAATGGGGTCTGCGACACGCATGCCAAATGGTTTGAAAACGAAGCGCGCAAACATGGACGTCCTTATTTTGCCATAGATGTTCCCTGCGTGGTTTCCGGTTCAGATGATGCCAGACGGGAAATAGATTACGACTACATCGTCGCTCAACTCCATGAGCTGATAAAATTTTTGGAGAAGCAGACCGGAAAAAAATTCGACCAGGAAAAATTCATGAGCATCATTGCCAAATCCCAGGAATGCAATCGTCTCTATCTGGAATTCTTCAAGTACCGCCAACGAATGCCCGCTGCGGAATATTTTGTCTTTATGAGGGTGTTCATGTTTGGGGTCTTTGCCCAGTGGGATCAGGATGCCGCCATCAAGTATTATCAAGGTGTTCTGAAAAAAATGGAAAAACGTTACGCTCAAGCCCCGGAGAAGGTCGGCCAGCCGGAGAAATACCGCCTGATGTGGGAAGGCATTACCCTCTGGTATGGAACCGATTTTTACAAAGAAATGGCCAAAAAGGGAGCGCATGTTGTCTATGAACTCTACACCGAATCATCGGCATTTCGCAAAAGGAAAACCTCTACGTTGGATGAAACGCTGCGACAGATGGCCGTAGAATTTACCTCAGCGACGTACGTCTTAGACCAGGAACGTCGTATCCCGTTTATGGAACAAAAAATTAAAGAATACAGCATTGATGGCGTCATTCTCCATGCCAATATGAGCTGCCGTCCTTCAGCGGCAGGACTGCAGGACGTGAAGACAGCGATCGAAAAAGACATGAAGATACCGGTTCTGATATTAACCTGCGATATGATTGACCCGCGCGCTTTCAGCGAAGCACAGGTTCGAACCCGCATCGACGCCTTTATTGAGATGATGGAAGAAAATCAAATACAAAAACAAAAACAAATACTGTCGGGGGGTACTGGACAATGGCAAACAATAAACAGATAAAAGGCAAAACCGTTCTAATCAGCGGCGCGGGATCGGGAATAGGGCTCGCTTTGGCCAAAGAGTTTGGCCGCCTGGGTGCCACGGTTATCGGTACGGACATCCATCAGAATAGATTGGATAGTATGCTTGCCGAATTGAAAGGAAGCGGAGTAAAGGCTTTTGTCTACAAAGTGGATCATTCGAATTTTACTGAGGTGGAAGCACTTGTTGAGAAGGTGCAAAAAGATGTGGGGAATGTGGATATTCTCTGCTGTAATGCTGGTATAGGCATGGGAGGGAAAATCGATGCCGTTACCTTAGATGACTGGAAGTGGATTATAAACATTAATATCTGGGGAACAATCTATCTGATTAATTTGTTTTTGCCGTCCATGGTTGCCCGTAAACAGGGAGATATAATGATCACGGCAAGTGGCGCGGGTCTTTGCCCGCTGGGCGCTATGGCGCCATATTCCATGACCAAATCAGCCTTGGTTGCCCTGACCACCGTTATGCGAATGGATCTTGCCGTCCACAATATCAATGTCTCGGCCTTATGCCCCGGTGTCATCAAAACCAATATTATGAAGGATGGCAAGCTGTTCGGGGAAGAAAACACGAAAGGCGCAATAGAGTTTTATGAAACCAAGGGTATCGACCCAGGCTTGGTGGCCAAAACGGCAGTTAAGGGGTTAATGAAAAATAAAGGAATCATCTCCGCACCGTGGGGTCAAGTGGCAATTCCTTTTCTGCTATATCGTTTATCACCTAATTTCATCGTATGGCTTGGACGTAAACTATTCAAACACGGACGGAACTTACTTGGCCCGTATTTTAAGGGCTGATTAAAACTAAATGACAACAGCAAAAGGAGGATAAAAAATTGGACCAGAACCGCCCATATTGGAATATGGAAATTGAGCCGCTCCTGAACACACCGGAGATGAAAAAAATTCAATTTGACAAGCTAAAAACAATGCTGGGCCGCCTTAAAGCAAACGCCCCGTTTTATACAAGGATGTTCACAAAAAGTGGTTTGGATCCCGAAGCGCTAACCAGTTTTGAGGAGTTCAAGAATAAAATACCACTTTTTAATAAGGAAGCACTGAGAAATCTCGTGATGGAATGCGGCGGTGATATCATGAAGGCAGTCGAACAGATCATTCCGGTGTCCCTCGATGATCTGGCTTATATGGGGACAACCACGGGAACCACAGGCATCCCTACCCCATATCCGTTAACACGGAGAGATATCGATAACATCTGGGGCGAAGTCATGGTTAGGGGAAGCTGGCGGGCAGGCATTCGTCGCAGTGACAGTGTACTTTACTGTTTTGCCCTTTCCATGGTAATTGCCGGGGTTCCGTCGATGATCGGCATTCAAAATCTTGGTTGTATGATCCTGCCTGTAGGGGCAGAAGCCAAAAGCGAGCGAATTCTCCTGATGCAGGCATTATTTAAGGGAACGATTTACACGGGTACACCCTCTCTTGCAGAATACCTGATCGAGCAGTCACCCAAGGTATTGGGAAAACCGGTCGGTGATTTGGGATTTCGGGCATTGATATGTGGAGGGGAACCGGGAGCCGGCATACCTGAAGTAAAGGCCAAACTGGAAAAAGCGTATGGATGTAAGCTTTATGATTCCGGCGCCGGTTTCGGCTTTTCCTGTGATCATGAAGAATACCAGGGCATGCATTGGTTGGGAGATGATGTTTGCTATTATGAATTGGTTGACCCGGATACGAAAGCCCCTATTCCTTTTGAAAACGGCGCCGAGGGGGAGGCGGTTTTCACCAGCCTGGAAGGCGACGGTATGGCGCTCATGCGCAATAGTTTGGGCGATATTCATCGGATTTATACAGACCCCTGCCCTTGCGGTCGTTCCGGATTCCGTTACAAAGTAATTGGCCGCTCCGATGACATGCTCAAGGTAAAAGGCGTCATGGTTTATCCTGGTAACATCAAAGGTGTCATTAATGAATTCGTTCCCCGGGTGACCGGCGAAATGCGAATTGTATTGGATGAAAGACCGCCTAGAGTGGTTCCTCCCATAAAAATAAAAGTCGAATATGCCGAAGGTACGACGCCTCAGCAACTGGAAATCCTGAAAAATGAAATTACGGAAAGTATGAGCAAGAGAATCAAAATCAACCCTGAAATTTTGTGGGTTGAGCCCGGCAGTTTGGAGCGAAGTCACTACAAAGGGAAGACCTTTGAAAAACTGTATGAAAATAAAAAATGAAAATGAACAAAGAAAAAGGAGTAGAACAATGCGTAATGTATTAGTTGCCGGCGTCGGCATGACCCAATTTGCAAAGCATCTGGATAAGTCGATTAAGGATCTTACCAAGGTTGCGTTGGATCGAGTCGTTGCCGATGCAGGTGTAGAATTAAGTGACATTGAGGCTGCCTGGTTCGCCAATTCCGGCTGGGGCTTTAGCTTTGGACAGGATTGCATCCGGGGACAGGTTGCCTTAAGACCTGCAGGATTGGAAGGAGTTCCCATTACCAATGTAGAAAATGCATGTGCCGGTGGCTCCACCGCCTTCCACCATGCATGGCTGGGAGTAGCTTCGGGCCTCTATGAATGTGTATTAGCAATCGGAGCGGAAAAGGGTTATCTCGAAGACAAAGCAAAAATGTTCAAGGGTTTCTGGTCAGGCTTTGATGTAGAAAATGCAGAGGCTCATATCAAAACACTACAAGCGTTATCCGATAGTATCAAACTGGGGGTTCCTGAAGATACAGGTGGCGCCGGTAAAGATCGCAGCGCCTTCATGGATATCTATTCCGCATTTTGTCGTTGGCATATGGAGCGCTATGGAACGACCCAGAAACAAGTGGCGGTGATTGCCTCCAAGGATCATTTCCATAGTTCCATGAACCCCTATGCCCAGTTTCAGAAAAAGATGAGCGTTGAGGAAATTTTAGCTGCCCGCCTGGTGTCCTGGCCCTTGACTGTTCCAATGTGTGCCCCGATCGGAGACGGCGCTGCGGCAGCCATTGTCTGTTCCGAAGATTTTTTAAAGCGTCTGAAAAATGCGCGTCCGGTCAAAGTTCTTGCTTCGGTTCTGGGCTCAGGTACCAGCAGGCCCATAGACGCTGAAGATCTGGACATTGCCGTTCGGCTGTCCCGAAAGGCCTATGAAAAGGCCGGTGTTGGACCGGAAGATATTAACGTTGCTGAAGTTCATGATGCGTCGTCTTTTGGAGAATTGCATCAAACTGAAGCATTGGGATTTTGCAGATTTGGAGAAGGGGGACCCTATGCCGAGTCCGGGGCCACCACTCTGGGTGGGAAAATGCCCGTTAACACATCCGGTGGCTTGATATCCCGCGGCCATCCCATTGGAGCATCCGGCCTAGGCCAGATTTTCGAATTGGTAACACAACTTCGGCATGAAGCAGGCGACCGTCAGGTAAAAAATTGCCGTCTGGCCCTGGCTGAAAACGGCGGCGGCAACCTTGGTTTTGAAGATGCTGCCATGTGCATTCACATCCTGGAACGCGTCGGCTAAATTGTACGAATACGAACGAAAGGAGAGGGAGGGATGATTGATCAAGAACAAAAAAACAACGAAACAAAGAGTTTGGAGCAGTTGAAAAATGTACGGACGGAAACAGAGGATGTCATATTAAAAAGACGCAGCGTCCGCATTTTCCAGAAAAAGCAGGTTCCGGAATTTCTGATCAAAAGGATGCTGGAGGCCGGCCGTTTTGCACCGTCGGCCGGAAACTGCATGCCCTGGAAATTCGTTGTTGTCCGTGAACCGGAAATTCTCGATGGGATCACCCAAACAGTAATAGAAGCCTGCAAAAAGTTTAAAGGGCTGATTGATTACCGGTATAACGGGTCCGTCCTGCGCAAGATAATTGCCAACATCATAATTCGACTCAAACCCAATGATCTTCACCCGGTTCCCTTTGGCGCCATATCACTCATTGCCGATGGTAAACTGGGATTATTTCACAATGCTCCGACGGTCATTCTTATTTTTGCGGATGTTCGCGGCATTGGCTTTCCAACTCTCGATTGCGGTATTGCCGGGCAAAATATGGCGCTGGCGGCGCACAGTATGGGGCTGGGCACTTGCTTTGTCGGCTTTCCCAAACTTGCGTTTGAGAGCACCAGTATCTGGAGAAACCGGTTAGGGATTGACTATCCATACAAATTTGTTTCGAGCCTGGCTGTCGGCTTCCCGGTTGGAAAGCCGGACGGCATGGTGGCGAGGCCGACTCATGCGGTGGATTGGTATGAAGAAGGAATGAAAAAAACAATATATTAAATTTTGCTGACTGTGGAAATGATGATATTTAAAAGGAGATAGGGAGGGTAAAATGGGCAATTTGTCTAATTCAGAGAAGAAAAGAATCCCAAAATATGATGATCCATCTCAAATCGAAATGGGTCTGATCCAATTTAACCTGGATAAATGTAATGGTTGCGGTTTTTGCGTTAAGGCTTGTCCGGCCGATGCCATCAAACTTCAAGATAAGAAAGCAAAACTGGTTGACCATCCTGAGTGCATGGCTTGCGCTGACTGTGTAGCCATTTGCCCCGAAAAAGTGATCACGTTAATCAAAAGCTATCGATACTCTGGAAGGTATAAGACCATTGATCAGGGGGGACTGGAGCTGCCTCGACTTTAGAAGAGTTATGATGGTATCAATTTATTTGTTAAGGCGTTCGAGGACGAACTTAATTGACACTTTCATGGAAAAGGTGTTCAAGAATGAACCTCCCCGAGTTTAACGGGGCAATTAGGGACAGATGTCCCTAATTACCCTTGGCAGACAAGGACTTTATTCATTCATGGTCAGATTCCACTGGTGTATTCTATTTCAAATATTCAAAGACGACTCAGGCTACAAGCTTTTTCGTTAGGAAGGATAAAATGAAAGATCTAAATGGAAAGGTAGTGGCAATCACGGGGGCCGCAAGCGGTATTGGTCTGGAGCTGGCGCGGGGTTTCGCTAAGAAAGGCGCAAAACTGGCCCTTGCGGATATCAATGAAAAAGGTTTGCTGGCGGTCAAGAATGAGTTGGAATCCTCGGGAAGCAAGGTCTACGCTCAGACAGTTGATGTGACCAAAAAGGAACAGATCAAGGAATTTTGCGATAACGTCTACAACAAGATGGGCAGGGTTGACGTTCTGTGCAACAATGCCGGGGTCGGCTGGGGGGGAAAAGTTGAGGATTTCCCGCTCGATGCATGGGATAAAATTATCGATATAAATATCAAAAGCGTCATTTACGGTTGTCACTATTTTTACCCTCGCATGATAAAACAGGGTGGCGGCGGACACATACTCAACACCTCCTCGGGGGCCGGTCTGGCCCCAAATCCATTGTCGTCCGCTTACTGCTGTACAAAGTTTGCGGTACAGGGCTTTACCGAAACCTTCCGCGCGGAAGCCGCACTTAATGGCATAGGTGTCACGTCCCTGAATCCGGGAGTCGTGAAAACAAATATTACCGTAACGGGAGTGAGCTATACAAGGACTGCAAAATCCACACCGGAGGAATTTACCAAAAAAGTGGATGCTCTCTACATCAAGCGAAATTATACTCCGGACCGCGTGGCGAAAAAAGCAATAAAGGCGGTACAGAAAAACAAGGCCGTGTGCAGGGTATGCCCGGAGACATATCTGAGTGACTGGATCCATCGCATAAGCCGAGGTCTGTCCATATTCCAGGCAAAGAAAACGGTAGAATACTTTATGGCAAATCTTTAATATCTCTCACGCAAGAACAGAGGGATAAACGTAGTTGCCGAGCGCGCTCTTTAAAGAATACATAAAAAAGCTGCATGTCCATTCATAAAGAAAGGAGGCATAAAAAAATTATTAACGGGTTATTTGTCATTCTACAGTGATCTGGACCGTTTCTTGGGAGAAGGTAAGCTATGCTGAAGAGATCCTGTTTGGAGTTGGGAACTGAGGAATTTAAATCATTAAATCCTTGCCAATATAAAATGAAGGTGATCCGTTAATAAAAGATTAGCAGTGTGGCGCTTTAGCTAGAGCACCTTAACACGATTTCCCAAGTAACGAATCGTGATGTCTAGGAGCGGAGGGGGTATCGTTCACGATGAACGAGATTTTTAGTCAAACTAGCAAACAAAGAAGGAGGAATTCACAAATGAAAAAGTTGCGTGGATTAGTAACAATCATCTTGGTGGCATTCATGGCGATTGGCATGTTCGGCATCGCCAGCGCGGCGGCGGAGGAAATGACCTTCATCAATGTCGCAGTCATTAGCCCGCTGAGCGGTCCGGCGGGACCCTGGGGGCAGACAGGCGCGCCTCTCTACGACGCATGGCTGGAACTGTTCAACAAGGAGGGCTTCCGGGTTAACGGTAAGCTTTACGGTTTCAAACATATCAATTACGACTCCATGAATACGCCGGAGGGAGCCGCAGCGGCAACGAAGCGAGCCATCTTCGAAGATAAGGTCAAGTTCATTGTTGGACACTGGGACGCGACCTTCACCACCGTGCAGGCTATCAGCACCCCGGCCAAGGTCATCATGCTTACCCGAAACGGGAATGAGGCCGTCGCCGGCGGGGTCTACGATGCCAAGAAGATGCCCTACGTAGTTTTCGCCACGCCAGCCAATGAGATGTTCGTCAATGACATCAAGGCGATCGTGGCAGCCTACCCAAAATACAAGAGGATCGGTCTGGCTGATGCGACTGTCGGGAAGGGAGTTGGCGTGGATCAAATTGACAAAGCTCTCGCCAAAGCAGGCATCCGGACCCACCGTGAATGGTATCCGCAAGGAACTAAGGATTATTCACCTTACATCACCCGGTTCAATGAAGCGGGCTGTGATATTATTTACCTCGCGAGCGATCCTATGGCGACGATGTTGATCTTGAAACAGCGCTGGGATATGGGATTCAAGCACATAAAAGTCGGCGCCACCGGCGGGATGCTTTCCCCCGGTATGTATATCAGCGTGAGTGGCAAAGACGCTGCTCAGGGCTTAATGGCCGAGGATGGCGATATCACGTTAATAAAGAAGACCAAGATAAACCCTAAATATATCAAGATGTACAAGGATGCGATGGCTTTGGTGTCGAAAAATACCGGGAAGCCGTATTATTATACCGACTGGACGGCTTATGGCCCGACTCATATACAGATCCTGGCGCAGGCTATGGTGAAGGCCGGAACCGTGGACGATCCGGATAAGATCATGAAAGCCATCCGCGGCGGCACGTTCGATACGATGGTAGGGAAATACACCATGTCGGGCGCCAAGACGTACGGTTCGCCCATCGTCTTTGGAAACCCGGGGTTAATGTCCAAGATGCAGGGGGAAGAGCAAGTCTATTTAAGTGAAAGCCCCTGGGTACCAGTTCCATAATCATTAATCATTAGTCGGGAAAGTTAGGAGAAAAAGGTATGCCCCCTGTAGAAATATTAATCGAAGGATTGACCCAGAGTTGCATCTTGATGACCATGGCCTTCGGCATGGTGTTGGTCTACAGCATTCTGGGTATTTTGAACTGGACACACGGCTGGCTTTACATGCTGGGTGCGTACGTGGTCTTTTTTGCCACAACTGCAGCGGGCATACCATTCCCTATCGGCATCCTTTTAGCGGGTCTCGCGATGGCCGTGATCGGCATCTTGATCAAGAAATTCATTATCGATCATGCTGGAAACGAATTATATGTCGGCGTGGCGACGCTGGCCCTCATCGGAGTCCTGGAAGGCGCCGCCACCCTTCTTTTCACCGGCGACGACCGGGGCTTGGCCACGATCCTCCCCGGCGTCCTGCGTCTGGGAGTAGTTGCTGTAAGCTATCAGAAAATGGCCGTGATCGGTTTCACCCTGGTCGTGATGGCAGCCATGTATTTTGTGCTGAACCACACCAAGGTGGGGCTAGCCATCCGGGCGGTCGCCCAGCAACCGGTGGCGGCGAGCCTTTACGGCATCAGCACCGCACGATTGTCGCTCATCGTCATGGGGATCGGCTGCGCCCTGGCGGGCATGGCGGGGGCCATTACGGCCCCCATCTACTCGATCAACCCGTTTATCGGGATGTCACCGCAGATCATGGCTTTACTGGCCATCGTCCTCGGCGGACTCGGCAGTCTGACCGGGGCGATCGTGGGAGGGCTCATCATTGGATTTATGAATAGTGTGATGGCTTATTACATTTCCTACGTATCAGAGGTTGTGCTCTTCGCCCTGATTATCTTGATCCTGCTGGTAAGACCGCAGGGGTTATTCGGAGCGTCTGCAAAATGAAACATTATTTTAAAAAGATTTCTCTTCTCGATTATAAGAATATTGTTCCCAAGTCCGTCATTGGTCTTTTCATCATCCTGATCCTTTTGATCCCCGTCTTCACCCAGAGTGTGGTGATCGTCTCGACGCTCACCCTGACTGGTATCTGGGCGGTAGCCGCCATGGGATTCACATTGGTTATGCGCACCGGGCAATGGAGTCTGGGACAGTCGGCATTCATGGCCCTGGGCGGCTATACATCCGCCATTCTCACGGTTCAGATGGGGCTGCCCTTCTGGCCCAGTTTTTTCATTTCGGGACTGGTTTCGGGACTGATCGCACTCCTCATCGGCATGGTTGTCCTGCGGGTCGGCGGCGTCTATTTCGCCATTATCACGCTGGCTATGGGTGAAATCGTCAGGATTATCGCTCTGGAATGGGAACCTGTCACCCGAGGGAGTCGCGGAATCATCACGTCCGCCCCACCACCCATCGTCCTGTGGGGGCATGAACTGGTCAATTTCGACACAAGCCTGGCGCCATATTTTTACTTCATGATCTGTCTGGTGGCCGTCACCGCAGTGGTTTTCTGGCGGATCGGCGAGAGCCGCCTGGGAAGGACGTTTTACGGGACTGCCCTCAATCCGATCATGGCCGAGCATCAGGGTATCTATCTGATGAAGTACCGGGTCATTGCGTTTACCGTGGCCGGAATATTCACGGGCTATGCCGGCGCCCTCTATACCCACTTTCTGCAAGTGATCACGCCCTTTGTTTTCGGGTTTTGGCAGTCGATCCAGATTACGATCTGGAGCATTATCGGCGGCATCGGTTCTCTCATTGGCGGACCCATTCTCGGCACTGCTTTGCTTTACAACGTGGGTGTGTACCTGGGGCGTACGGATATCCCCGGTCTTCAAGCATTTCTGTTCGGTTCCATAGTTGTTATCGTGATCATGTTCCTGCCCCAGGGAGCCGGGCTGGTAGACCTCTGGAAGCTATTCTGGACGAAAATAGTATGGCGGGAAAAGGAATATAAAACTGACGAGCCAGAAGATTAACAGGGGAATTTATTGATTATGTCTTATTTGGAACTAAAAAACGTCTCAAAACACTTCGGCAGACTCACCGCGTTGGATGATGTGAGCCTTCAGGTGGAAAAAGGAGAAATTCTGGGGATTGTGGGCCCCAATGGCTCCGGCAAAACCACACTAATCAATGTCATCAGCGGCTACTACTCTCCCACCCAGGGCACAATTGCCTTTGAAGGAAAAAAAATATCCGGGTTGCGGCCCGATAAGATCGCCAAGCGGGGAATAGTCAGAACTTTCCAGTCGAATGTCCTGTATGCGGGGACGACGGTTGTGGAAAGTATGATGATCAGTTCTTATCTCCAGTACAAGACGAACAACTGGCAGTCTTTTTTAAATACAAAGGCCTGGAAGAAGGACGATGAACGGGCCGTCGGCCGGGTCGTCGAACTGTTGAAGATGCTTGATCTCCAAAACGATATGAATTTACCGGCAGATGGGCTATCCCACGGCTACCAACGGCTTTTAGGCATCGCCATGTCCCTGATCGCCAACCCAAGCGTGCTCCTCCTTGATGAGCCGACGACGGGGATGAGCCACAAAGAGGCCATGTTTGTCGTCGATAAGATCAAGAAGATCAGCGAGCAGGGTATCACCGTGATCCTGATCGAACACAATATGAAGGTGCTCATGGGCGTGGCGACCCGAGTCATCTGCCTCAGCTTCGGCAATAAGATTGCCGACGGCCTGCCCGAGGAAGTCATGAATAAGCAGGAGGTCGTCGAGGCCTACCTGGGAACGGAGATTTTATAAAACGTGCTGGAACTAAAAAATGTTTGGGTAAGATACGGTAAAAAGGCGGCCGTGCGGAAGTTGTCCATGTCCTTGAAAAAGGGGGACTTCGTCACGATCCTGGGCGCGAACGGCGCGGGCAAAACCACGACCATAAATGCCATCAGCGGCATTCTGCCGGGACAGCCGGATCACGGCGAAATCCTCTTCAAGGGGGAGAAAATTAACGGTTTGACACCCGGGAAGATCGCCTCCATGGGTATTATCCAGATCCCGGAAGGCCGGAAGCTCTTTCCCCTGATGACCGTGCGGGAGAACCTGCTGATCGGCGCCTACCTGCGAAAGGACAGCCGTGAGGTGAAACGATCCATGGATTGGGTGCTGGAACTCTATCCGGTCCTCGGGGATAAGATCAACGCCCAAAGCCGGGCCCTGAGCGGCGGGCAACAACAGATGGTGGCCATTGCCCGAGGACTCATGGCCAATCCGGAATTGCTCCTTCTCGACGAGCCCTCCTTGGGTCTGAGCCCGTTGCTGCGCAAGCAATTGGCCGAAACCATCAAGGAGATCCACCGCAACGGCGTGACCATCATCCTGGTGGAGCAGAATGCCCGTCTCGGCCTCATGCTTGCCTCTTACGGCTACGTGCTGGAAAACGGGGAATTGTCCTTACAGGGCAAGACAGCCGATCTGATGAATGACGAGAATGTGAAGAAGGCGTATCTCGGCATATAATTTTCCCCGTCAGATCTCCGTTATTGCGCTCAGCCCGGCAAGAAGAACTGCCGCAGGCGTCCCAGAAATTCAACGTCATCAGGATGGCCGATAGATTCCCCGCTGGGGTGATGATTTCGCTGTCCTGCCGGTTATATCTTTTTGCGGTATATTTATATGATCAGCCATTGAATTAATGGCGAGCGTCTACGGCAGAACCGACAATAAATTTATAATCCACATGGTAATCAACCCTCTAATTTCCTGCAAATCTTATGGTAATCTCTTTTCCGTAAATTGAATCAATAATATTGTTGACAAACGATAATTATTTTGTTTAGGATTTACATAACAAACCATGGAGTATGGTTGTTTTTATGAATCCACTGGTGATACTCATAAATGTAAGTTTCAATTACAAAAAATAATAATTATATCAAGAGGATATAATTATTTATCATCTACCGGATGGGCGTGTAAAATAAAATAAAAGGAGGTTTTTATTATGGCTAAGTATTTGACTCAAGAATGGTGCAATCTTTACAAGGATGAGATCAATAAAAGCAAAGCTTACGAGGAAGCAGCCAAGACCTGGGAGGGTGATTTTTATTTTATCACAGAGCCGGGCGGCCCGGTGAAAGAGACGGCTTACATGTATGTCGATCTTTATCACGGCAAATGCCGGGCCTGCGAAATTGTTACCGACCCCAGCAAATACAAACCGGCGTTCACTATTACAGCGCCTTACGGGATCTGGAAGCAAATCGCCACCAAAAAGCTTGATTCCACGAAAGCATTAATTACCAAACAATCCAAAATGACGGGCGACATGGCCAAAGTCATGCGCTATACCAAGGCCGCCAACGAGCTGACTAACTGCACCATGTTGGTTCCGACTGAATGGCCGGACTGATAGTTTGGCCAGTGAATCATAATAACAGATGGAGGTTAATATATGTGGAATTTTGCTTGCCCCTTGGTTGTCTATGGGGATAACGCGCTCGATTATCTGGCGCAGGTCAAAGGGAAAAAAGCTTTTATTGTCACCGACAAGAACATTGTCAAGCTGGGATTGATAAAACCGGTTACTGATCAACTCGATGCCAAAAACATTAAATGGCAAATATTTGACGAAGTGGAACCGGAGCCGTCGCTCGAAACTATCAAAAAGGGCGGAATAGCGGTTGGAAAATATCAGCCTGATTGGGTAATCGGTATAGGTGGTGGTTCTTGCATGGATGCCGCTAAAGCGATTATCCTGCTTTTGGCGCGGCCGGAATTGGAGCCGGAAGCTCTATCTGTACTCGAAGAGTTCAATTTCAGGGAAAAAGCCCGGTTGATGGTGATTCCTACAACCAGCGGAA
>Ga0209638_1000904_pt1 | contig 19408 bp, 18 predicted proteins | sample BarGraNGADG00211_FD_184490 | JGI IMG/M metagenome (GOLD analysis project Ga0209638, IMG submission 184490) | Arctic peat soil microbial communities from Barrow, Alaska - Barrow Graham LP Ref core NGADG0002-211 (SPAdes) (version 2) | ecosystem: Environmental > Terrestrial > Soil > Wetlands > Peat...
GTAGCATCTCTGTCCGTCGCATCCGTCACCTCCAGCGGTGAACATAACAAACCGGACAGATTGTGTGCTACAAACCGGACATATCATTTGCTACTGACACGCATAAGGATGATCTTCCCGGAGATATCGATGGCTACGAAACGGAAATCGATCCTTCAGCGGCTTTTTTTTACGCCGACACGATCGCAATATGTCGCCACCGGGCAGCCGCTGCAGAGAGGAGAAACGGGGCGGCAGGTGTTCCTCCCGAAGGCGACGAGCAGCGTGTTGTAGCGGGACCAGTGTTCCGGAGGCAGTTTTGCCCGCAGCGCGAATTCCGTCTCGTAGGGGGTTTTCGTTCTGACGTAGCCGATGCGGTTGGAGATCCGGTGCACGTGGGTGTCCACGCAGAGACCGGCCCCGTTGAAACCGAGAGTGACAACGAGGTTGGCTGTCTTTCGCCCGATCCCCCGGAAGGTCAGAAGTTCTTCGATGCTGTCCGGTACGCGGGATTGAAAACGGTCGATGAGCTCCCGGCAGACATGCCGGATCGTTTCGGCCTTGTTCCGGTAAAATCCCACGGGGTAGATCGCCTTCCGGATCTTCTCTTCGGCAAGTCCAACCATCTCTTCCGGCGTGGAGGCGAGCGCGAAGAGCCGCTCCGTTGCCACCGCCGTCACTTCATCCTTGGTCCGGAGGCTGAGGAGAGTGGAGATCAGGATCTCAAAGGGGTCGCGGTGTTCCTCGGCCAGCTTCGTAACGATGGGAAGCTCTTTTTTCTCCAGCTCCCGCTCCAGAAGGCGGATGATTGCCGCCATGTTCCCGTCGTCCATCGATGTTCTCCGACTGCGAGGCGTCGTCAGTCATAGCCCTCGTCGTTGGCCAGCATATCCAGATGGAGCGTGGCGATGTCCTCCACGTCCAGGTCCGCCTTCTGTTTCGCCTTCCGGAAGTCGACGATCTTGATGTAACGCTTACACTCGTTGCAGACATCGACGCGGTAACGTTCATCCCCGTCGATCGTGAAGTAGGCGAGGCTCTGCTGCTCCTCGTTGCCGCAGAAGGGGCATTTGATGTGCCGGTAGTTCCACTCGAAGCCGCACTGATTGCAGAAAAGGTAACGGTTTTCCGCCTTGCCCCGAATCTCACCAATCTTGGGTTCGCGGCCGCAAATGGGGCAGTAACCCTCCTTCCAGCCCGCCTTTGCGGCGGCGGCGCCGTAGCGTGTCACAACCATCTCCAGGGCCGGCCTCAGGCTCTCTTCGATGAAGAGTTCCACAAGATCGAAGGAGGGATTCTCCTCGTCGTCTGCCGCCTCTTCTTCCTCGGGCAGCGGGTTGAAGGATTCGTAGATCAGGTCGTTGAAACGGATTTCTCCCTCGATGATCTTCCTTGCCATTTCATTGGTTTCTCCGGGCGCCCTCTTTTCCGCGATTTCCAGCAGGGCCAGAAAATACTGCTGAGGTTCGGTAAGGTCGCCGGTGACCAAAGAGAAATCGACGAGGGGGAATCCCCCGGCCATCTTGGCCGGGAGCAACTTTTCATCGACGGGGAATGTCTCCCGCTGCATCCGGCGGCGGTATTCCTCGCGGAGGATCATGATCTCCTCCAGGATATCAAGAAGTTCCGTGTAATGGGGGCTTAGGGCCCGGTGTGTTTGTATCGTCTGCAATGAATCTTTCAATACCGTTGCCATGCCGGCTGATCTCCTTTGTATTGTACGAAGTATGGCGGTCTATATCCCCTTTCCTGCTCAAGTTCAAGTGATATTTGCCAAGAAAGGGCGACTAAAAATTGCCTGGCGATTGTGCTTGACGGCTCCGGGGAAAGTCCATATACTTCATCGGTTTCAATGCTTTCCCATTTGTTGCGTAGCGGCGTCGTTTTGTGGTGTTGCCACACCGGGAAGTCTTGAAAGCCGCGCCCACATGTAGGCGGTGAAATGCGACATCCCCGTGGAAAATCGGCGGGGCGTCAGGGGATCAGACTGAGTGTTGGAGATAAACCCATGAAGGGGAAAACACGATTTTCATGCACGATCATGCGCGGCGGGACCAGCAAGGGCGTTTTCCTGATGGAAAAGGATCTTCCGGCGGATCCTGATCTCCGGGAGCGGATCATTCTGGCCGTTTTCGGCAGCCCCGATATCCGTCAGATCGACGGATTGGGGGGGGCGGATTCGCTTACGAGCAAGTTGGCGATCATTTCCCCTTCGGAGGCGCCCGGCCGTGACATCAACTACACTTTCGGGGCGGTGGGAATCGACAAGCCCTTCGTCGATTACTCGGCGAACTGCGGAAACATCAGCTCCGCGGTGGGGCCGTATGCGGTCGACAAAGGACTGGTGAGACCCGTAGAGCCCTTCACGACCGTCAGAATTTACAACACCAATACGAAGAAGATGATTTATTCAAGAGTCCCGGTGAAAAAGGGCAAGGTCGTTTCGGACGGCGATTACGAGATCGCCGGCTGTCCGGGAACCGGGGCCAGGATCGAACTGAGCTTCATGGATCCGGCCGGCGCCGCGACGGGGAAGCTCCTCCCGACCGGAAATGTGGTGGACGACATCAGGCTGGATACGGGAGAACGATACGCTGTAACGATCGTGGATGCGGGGAACCCGACGGCGTTTGTCCGCGCAGAAGAACTGAATCTGACGGGGGATGAACTGCCCGCGGCGCTCGATCAGGACAAGGCGACGCAGGCAAAACTGGAAGCTATCCGCAGGAAGGTCGGCGAATTGATGGGGATTGTGGTTAGCCAGTCCATTCCGAAGATCTGCTTTGTTGCCCCCGCCCGGGATTATAAGACCGTGACAGGGAAGGTTGTCGCAAAGGGCGATGTCAGCCTGCTGGCGCGCGTCATGGCCATGGGAAAGATGCATAAAGTATTCGCCATCACCGCGGCCATTCCGGCGGCGATCGGAGCGATTCTTCCCGATTCCGTGATGAACCGGGTGGCGGGTGGGGTCTTTCCGATTTCCGCGGAAAGGGAAATCGTCATCGGTCATCCCTCGGGGGTGATGGATTTGAAGGTGGATGCCCGGTTCGACAAAGGCGGACCGCGCATCGTCAGCTGCACGATCGGCCGGACGGCCCGGAAGATCCTGGACGGGCGGGTCTACGTTTCCGAAAAAATCTATGATTCCAAAAGGTGACGGTGGGCTATCATGAAGATGTATCAGGGGGTAAGTAAGATGTTAAAGGGTTCCGGGGTGGACTTCATGTTTGGAATCCCCGGCGGCGGAAGCACGGCCGACCTGATTAACGGGGCAGCAGATGAGGAGATACAATTTATCTTGACGCAGCATGAATCTTCCGCGGCGATTATGGCGGGTGTGGTTGGGGATGTGACCGGAGTTCCCGGCGTCTGCCTCTCCACCTTGGGACCGGGTGCTTTAAACCTTTGCAATGGTCTGGGTCATGCTTGGCTGGACAGGTCGCCTGTCGTGGCATTCACGGATCGGTATGGGTCCGAGTTGGTCGATCTGGCGTACAGACAAAAAATTGATCACAATGATCTCTTTAAACCGTTTACAAAACTCTCGGCTGGACTGACGAAAACAAACTGGTCCGAAATGCTGGCCCGGGGATTCAGAATGGCGAGGATGCCGAGAAGGGGACCGGTACATCTCGATTTTCCTAATGATCTATCGAAAGTGGAGATAGCGGGATTGGGAAATGTGATGGATCCTGAGGAATTCTTGCCGGAGGCCAACGCAAAACAGGTAAAGTTGGGATTGGAGAAGATTGGCCGGGCAAAAAGACCGGTCGCTATTGTCGGACTGGGCATAACCGCGGCACCAAGTGATGTGTTTGGACCATTAAAAAGTTTTGTGGAAAGATTCCATATTCCAACGTTCAAAACGGCTAAAGCCAAGGGTTCGCTGCCGGACAACCATCCCTGGTCGTTGGGGGTTTTTATGGGAGGAAACCTGGAGCAGTCGATTATCGAAAAGAGTGATCTTATCATAGCTATAGGATTGGACCCGGTGGAATTGCTGCCGAAAAAATGGGGTTATCCACAGCCTATTGTGTATGTGGACACCATCCCGAATATTGAAGAAAACTACCATGCCGATATCGAATTGGTCGGGGAAATCGGTTCGACCCTGAAAAGGCTTCATGATGAATGTACGGATGCAGAATCCCGTTGGCGGATCGAAGAAATGAGCGCATACAGGGAAAATACCAAAGAGGTTCTCCAGTTCAAGGTTGACGGTCTGTCGGTTGTCCAGGTTATCGATGCCACCCGTGAATTGACCCCGGCGGATGCATTTCTGACGGTCGATGTCGGCGCAAACAAACTATTGGTGATCGAGCTTTGGGATGCTTTCATGCCGGGTTGTTTCTTTATGTCTAATGGATTGGCGACGATGGGGTATGCCATCCCCTCCGCATTGGCCCTGCAGTTGCTTCATCCGGATAGAAAGGTGGTATCGCTTTGCGGAGATGGCGGGTTCATGATGCGCCTTCCTGAATTGGCGACGGCCGTACAATACCGGTTGCCCATCGTGATGGTCATTTTCTCGGACGGTCGATTGAGCCTCATCGACGTTAAGCAGATTAAAAAAGGCTACAGTGTGCCGAGGGGGACGGGTTTTGTAAGGCCGAACTTTTTGGATTTGGGTAAGAGTTTTGGCATTCCAACCTGGAGTGTGGATACCGAAGAAGCGTTAAGGGACGTTCTTGCCGTTGCCATGAATTCCAACGATGGTTTACCAAAACTGATCGAGGCGAAAATTGATTGTTCACCGTATCCGCGACAATTTGATGCCGTGAGAGAGTTATAGGTGAAAAGAACGAGGAGGTTCTTGTGATCCGAAAACCCATTGTTGTTTGTCTGGACATCCTGCCGCCCGCCATGCGGGAACTGGTGGCCGCTGGTCGCGCCGGCAATCGAGACGGAAGACGGCCCTGAACCGCAGTTCCCGTAATTACCCGTGCAGGACAACAGAAGGGAGAATTTCATTAATGACAGATACGGTTTCAGTCCCGAAGGAAGCGGCTGAAGTGCTGAAAAAAACCAGCACCGGCATGGTCAACGACGCCCTCGCCCTGGTGGGGGTGAACGGAGGAATCCGGGGTGTCCGGCCCGCCCGGGGAAGTGAAGACGCCAGGGTTCTGGGAAGGGCCGCTACGGTCGTCTTCGGCCCGCCGCGTCCCGACAGCCCCAATCTGACCATGTACGAGACCATTCGCCAATCCCCCGCGGGCAGTGTTCTTGTGGTCGACGGCAAGGGGATCGACGCCCATTTCACCGGCGACAACCAGGGAGAGTGCGCGAAGCGGCAGGGGCTGGCGGGCATGGTGGTCTACGGCGGGGCGAGGGATATCGCCGGTTATCGGTCGATGGGTATGCCTCTGTATTGTACCGGTTCGGCGACTGTCGATAAGCCTCCGGACATCCGGATCGTCGGCTACAACGTGCCGGTGGATGTTGGCGGGGTGACGGTCAAGCCCGGTGACATCATCATTGCGGATGAGGATGGCGTTGTCTGTATTCCCGCCGATGCCCTCTCGGCGACCCTGGAGAAATTGCAGGTCATCTTCGAAGTCGAGGAAGCGATGGAGAAGGCGATCCGGGGCGGGGCTCCTGTGGATGAAATCAAGGCCATCATCGCCCGGAAGAAACCCAAGAAGTAATGGATCGCGGGAGATCAAACAACAATCAACGATAAGGGGTGATGCGATGGATTTCGGATTATCGGAAGAGTTGGTGATGTTGCGGGAGATGGTGCGTGGTTTTGCGGCCGGTAAGATTGCGCCGTTTGCCGATGAGTGGGATGCGAACCACTATTTTCCGTATGAGGAAGTCGTGAAGCCGATGGGAGAGCTGGGCCTGTTCGGAACGGTGATCCCGGAGGAGTACGGCGGCAACAACATGGGATGGCTGGCGGCGGCGATCATCACCGAGGAGATCGCTCGGGCCTCGAGTTCACTGCGGGTGCAGGTGAACATGCAGGAAATCGGGTGCGCCTACACGATCTACCGGTATGGGACGGAGGAGCAGAAGAAGAAGTACATCGCGAAGCTGGTGAACGCCGAGATCCTGGGGGCCTTTGCGATAACGGAGCCGCAGGCGGGATCGGATGTGATGGCGATCAAGTCGATGGCGGTGGACAAGGGGGACCACTGGCTGCTCAACGGGACGAAGACCTGGATCTCGAACGCGACGGTGGGTGGGATCAATATCTACTACGCCTACACGGAGAAGGAGGGAGGGGGAAAGAGCCTCTCGGCCTTTATCCTGGAGCTGGACAAGTTCAACGGGATCACCGTGACCGACCTGGACAAAATGGGGTCGCGCTCGTCGCCGACGGGGGAGATCATCCTGGAGGACACGCGGGTGCCGAAGAAGAACATCCTGGGGAAGCCCGGGGACGGGACGAAGATCGTCTTCGGCTCCTTGGCCCAGACGCGGCTGTCGGCGGCGGCGGGCGGCGTGGGGGTGGCCCAGGCCTGTCTGGATGCGGTGACGAAGTACGCGATGGAGCGGGAGCAGTTCGGGCAGCCGATCGGGCAGTTTCAGATGAACCAGGACCTGATCGCCCAGATGGTGTGCGAGATCGAGGCGGTGCGGCTGATGGTGTACAAGGCGGCCTGGCAGAAGGACCAGGGGAACCTGGGGAACAATGCGGAGGTGGCACAGGCCAAGTACCTGGCGGGCGAGTTGGCCTACAAGTGCTCCCAGTACGCGATGCGGATCCTGGGCGCCTATGGATATTCGACGGAATATCCGGTGGCACGGTACTATCGGGATGCCCCGACCTACGCGATGGTGGAGGGGTCGGCGAACATCTGCAAGTTCATCATCGCCCAGGATCAGCTCGGGATCCGCAAGGCGAACCGGTAGGCTGCGCTCATTTATCGATTGAGGAAGGAATTGAAGAGATGAGACCTTATTTTGAGAGGATGGATGATATCGGGAAACCGCTGCGCCCGGCGCAGTTCGAGAGAATGCAGGCAAACGTGGTTCAGGCCGAGGCGGTCATGAAAAAGATCGATGCGGAGGTGGAGCGGATTAAAAACGTCGGCATCCCGGCCGAGAAGATCCGCGAGCGGGGAGAGATGACGGTCTGGGACCGGATCGAATACGTCGTCGATCCGGGGACCTTCTGCCCGCTCCATACCATCTTCGACCCGGAAAACGAGGAGTCGGGCAGCACCGGCGTGGTGGATGGTCTCGCGCGGATTGCCGGCAGGTGGTGCGTGCTGATCGGGTTCAACAACAAGTGGATTGCCGGGGCGTGGATCGCCGGTCAGGCGGAGAACAACCTGCGGGTGACCGATCTGGCGAAGCTGATGAACCTGCCGCTGGTCTGGTTGGTGAACTGTTCGGGCGTGAAGCTGCCGGAGCAGGAGAAGGTGTATGCGAACAGGCGGGGGCAGGGGGCCTGCTTTTTTCGCCACGCGGAGCTGGAGCAGATGGGGATTCCTGTGCTGGCGGGGATCTATGGGACAAACCCGGCCGGCGGCGGTTACCAGGGAATCAGTCCGACGATCCTGCTCGCGCACAAGAACTGCAACATCGCGGTGGGTGGCGGCGGGATCGTCAGCGGGATGAGCCCCAAAGGCTCCTTCGATGAGGAGGGCGCCGAGGAGCTGATCAAGGCGACCCGTCATTTCAAGGCGGTCCCTCCGGGAAGCGTGAAGGTCCACTACGATTCAACAGGTTTCTTCCGGGCGGTCTTTGAGACGGAGACGCAGGTCCTGGATGCCCTGAAGGAGTGCATGACGGATATCCCGGCGTACAATCCGCGTTTTTTCAGGGTCGCGGAGCCTGCGGCGCCGAAGTATTCGCCGGCGGAGATCGCCTCGATCGTCCCTCTGAACCAGAAGGCAGGATACGATTTCGACAACGTCCTGGCCCGGCTCGTGGACAATTCCGAGCAGATGGAATTCCGCCCGCAATACGGCCCGGAGGTTTATACGGGGCTGGTGAAGGTGGACGGCTTCCTGCTGGGGGTGATCGGCAACCGCCAGGGTCTGCTTCCGAACTATCCGGAGTACACGAATGAGTACATCGGCGTCGGGGGCAAGCTCTACCGCCAGGGTCTCATCAAGATGAACGAGTTCGTGACGCTCTGCGGCCGGGACCGCGTTCCGATCCTCTGGTTCCAGGACACGTCGGGGATCGATGTCGGGGACACGGCGGAGAAGGCCGAGCTGCTGGGACTGGGGCAGTCCCTGATCTATTCCATCGAGCAGACGCATCTGCCGATGATGCTGGTGGTCCTCCGGAAGGGGACGGCGGCGGCCCATTACGTGATGGGCGGGCCGACGGCGAACAACAACAACGCCTTCACGCTGGGGACGCCGGCGACGGAGATCTACGTCATGCACGGCGAGACGGCTGCGGCGGCGAGTTACGCCCGCCGGCTGGTCAAGGAGAAGGATGCGGGCCGTCCGCTCGGGCCGGTCATCGACAAGATGAACGAGATGGTCAAGCACTACGAGGAGACCTCTGAACCCCTCTACTGCGCGAAGAAAGGGTTCGTCGATGAGGTCGTCCGCTTCGAGGAGATCCGCCGGTACATGGTGGCCTTCGCAAACGGGGTGTACCAGAATCCGCGTTCCATCTGCCCCCACCACCACATGATGCTGCCGCGGATGATCCGGTCGCAGGTTGTGACGGGACTGGATCGGCCGGTGTGAGGATCCAAAAAAGATCGATCGGTGCCAGGAAGGAGAGAAGATGGGAGACCGGTTGCTGATTGAAAGAACGGAGAGGATTTGTACCATCAGTATCAATCGACCTGAGAAAAGGAATGCCTTGTCGCCTCTGGTGTTCACCGATCTCATCGATCTGTTGCAACGGCTCCGGGACGAAGACGAAGTCCGCTGCGTCATTCTCCGGGGGTGCGGTGAGAAGGCCTTCTCCTCGGGTTTCGATATCGCCGATCTCCCCGTTGATGTCAGTCCTGAGATCGCGGAAGCCGCAAAGGGCGATACCCCCCTCGATAACGGCATGAGGGCGATTTCCGATTTCCCCTACCCGGTGATCGCCATGATCAACGGGCTTGCCTACGGCGCGGGATGCGAACTGGCTGTGACCTGCGATATCCGCATCGCGGCCGACGATGTCCGGTTCTCCATGCCGCCGGCGAAACTGGGGATCGTTTATCGCTGGAGAGGGATCCTGAAGTTTATCGACGTGGCCGGTCCCGCCAACGCCAGGGAGATGTTTTTTACCGGCCGGGCCTATGGGGCTGCCAAGGCCAGGGAAATGGGGCTTGTCCATTATGTCCTGCCCCGTGAGGAGCTCGCCCCGTTTGTCTACCGCATGGCCCAGGATATTTCGGAGAACGCCCCGCTGGCATTGAAGGCGACCAAGACGATTTTCAATCGATTCCTTCATGATCAACGGCTGAGTCCGCAGGATGTTCAGGAAATGGAGAGGCTTCGTTATGAGGCCTATCGGAGTGAAGATTTGAAAGAAGGACAGCGCGCTTTTGGTGAGAAACGAAAACCGGTCTTCCACGGGCGATAGAAGGCCGCCACTTTTCCCGTGGGCCGGGTGGGCATCCGTGTGAGCAGAACCATTTCAGATTTTTTAACAGGAGAGTGATTATGCTGAAGAAGATCGAACATATCGGTGTGGCTGTCCAGAACATTGAAAAGTCCATTCCGCTGTTCAGGGATATCCTGGGGATTCCTTTGGAGAAGGTCTACGAATCGGATGCGATCAAAACAAAAGTCGCCTTTTTCCCGCTGGGCGACTCGACCATCGAGCTGATCGAAGCGATGGATCCGTCGAGTCCGGTGGCGAAATTTATCCAGAAGCGCGGGGAGGGGATCCACCACATCTGCTTCGGCGTTGAAAACGTGGAAGCGGCGCTTCGCCATTTTGAAGCCCAGGGGATCGAACTCCTCAACAAGCAGCCGAGAAGGACGGAGAATGGGGATCTCATTGCATTTCTGAACCCGAAGAGCACCAACGGCGTCTTGATCGAGCTGGTCGAAATAGAAGCCGAATAGCGATCACGAGGGAGGGGCAGGAACATGGCGAAAAAAACGGGAGAGGCAGAGGTGCGCCCTGTCGTTTCCATTCTCGGCACGCCGGTGAAATGTTTTTATGGGCCGGAGGATTTGCCGGACTTCGATTATAAGGAGAAGCTCAATGATCCCGGAGAATACCCCTTTACGCGGGGCGTCTATTCGACGATGTACCGGAGCTCCATGTGGACGATGCGGCAGTATTCGGGCCAGTCGACATCGGATAGTACCAACGAGCGGTTCAAGTACCTGCTGAAAAACGGGCAGACGGGGTTGAGCCTGGCTTTTGATCTGCCGACGCAGATCGGTCTGGATTCCGATATGCCCCTGGCGGAGGACGACGTCGGCAAGTTGGGTGTTGCGGTGGACTCCCTGGAGGATTTTGAGCGGATTTTCGACGGGATTGCGCTGGATCAGATCTCGACGTCGTTTACGATCAACGCGACGGCGCCGATCATTCTGGCGATGTATGTCCTGGTGGCCCAGAAGCAGGGGGTGGAACCGAAGCGCCTGCGGGGAACGATCCAGAACGATATCCTAAAGGAGTACATCGCCCGGGGGACATGGATCTTCCCCCCGGAACCTTCGATCAAACTGGTGGGCGATCTGGTGGAGTATTGCAACAAGGAAATTCCGCGGTTCAACGCAATCAGCGTCTCCGGGACGCATATCCTTGAATATGGGGCCAATACGGTACAGGCCGTCGCCTTGGCGATATCGATCGCGGAGGTCTATATCCGGGAAGTCCTGAAGCGGGGGTCCAACATTGACGAGATTGCCCCGCTGTTCTCGTTCCATCTGCCGATCGGGGGGCGTGATTTCAACTTTTTTGAAGACATTGCCCGGCTTCGGGGGGCGCGCAGGTACTGGGCGAAATTGATGAAGGAGAAGTATGGCGCTAAGGACAAGCGATCGCTTCAGTTCCGATTTTCCACCGGCGGGATGGGAGGCGGGCTTACGGCCGAGCAACCTCTGAACAATATTGCCCGGGCGTCGATCTATGCGATGGCGGCCGTCTTTTCCGGGACCCGCTCGCTCAATCTGGCCTGCTTCGATGAGGTTTATGCGATTCCGTCGGATCTTGCAATCCGGACCTCTTTGCGGGTGCAGCAGATTCTGGCCAATGAAACGGGTGTGGCCGATGTGGTGGATCCTCTGGGCGGTTCGTACTATGTTGAAAAACTGACCGATGAGATGGAGGCGAAGATCGGGGAAATCATCGGAAAGATTGAGAGCGACGGCGGGATCGTGAAGCTGATCGAGAGCGGCGCCATTCAGCGGGAGCTGGCCAGGCAGAGCTATGCGATTCAGAAGAGGATCAGTTCCGGGGAAAAGGTTCTGGTCGGGGTGAACAAGTTCAAGGTGAAAGAAGAGGAGAGAGACCTGGAGGTTTACAAGACGGATCCCGAGACGATCAACCGTCAGCTTCAGCGGCTGAAGACCGTTAAAGAGAATCGCGACCAGGGGAAGGTGGAGAGCGCCTTGCGGCAGCTTGAGTCGGCTGCCGGCCGCGGCGACAATCTCATTCCTTATCTGTTCGAGCCGTTGAAGGCAAAGGCGACCGTCGGCGAAATCATCGATACCCTGAAGAAAGTTTACGGGACCTTTAAAGAACCGACGACGGTTTAGAGACCACTGGGGGAGGTTTTCATGGAAAAGAGCAAGACCATCCGCGTTCTGATCGCCAAGATCGGCCTGGACGGGCATGATGTCGGCGCCAAGGTTCTGATCTTCTGGCTCCGGGACGAGGGGATGGAGGTGATTTATACCGGTTTGCGCCAGACCGTGGAGCAGGTGGTGGAGGTGGCCCTTCAGGAGGCGGTGGATGTGATCGGGGTGAGCATCCTTTCGGGTTCGCATCTCTCCATTGCGCAGAAGTTGATCAACAGGCTCCGTGAGCGTGAACTCGACGGTGTTCTGGTTCTGTTCGGCGGGACCATCCCGAAGGATGACATCAGGGCATTAAAAGAGATGGGCATAAACGGCGTCTTCCCTTCCCATTCAAAGCTTGAGGAAATTTCGGCATTCATCAAGCAGAATGTCAGACACGGGGAGGAAGAATAATCGCTTGACATCCGGCAAGGGCGCGTATAAGCAATCACGGTTTGGAAATTGTCGGGTCAGGGAAGAACGATCGAATCAGCGGCCCGTCGGCGGGAAAATGGGGGAGCCAGAATGGAGGTCTTGTAGATGGATAATTTTACTTTCGGAATTACGATGCTCATCTGCGGAATGGGGGGGACGATCCTGACCCTCTGGATCATGAGCCTCGTAATGGGCCTTTTGGGGAAACTGTTTCCCGAAAAGCCGGCGAAGAAGGAGGCGTAGGATATGGCAGACGCAATCATAAACGGACTCGGCGGCCTGACCGTCGGCTTGCAGATGCTCGCTGTGGATTGGCGCAACACCATCATGATTCTGGTGGGATTTGTGCTTCTCTACCTCGGGATCAAGAAGGACTGCGAACCCCTTCTGCTGGTTCCGATCGGATTCGGGTGTATCCTGGTCAATATCCCCCTGTCGGATGTGATGATGAAAGAGGGATTTATCCGGGCTCTCTATGATGCGGGCATCACGACGGAACTCTTTCCGCTGCTGATCTTTGTCGGCATCGGCGCGATGACGGATTTTGCTCCCGTGCTCGCCCAGCCGTCCACGTTTCTTCTCGGCGCCGCAGGCCAGTTCGGGATTTTCCTGACACTGTTACTCGCCCTGGCGCTGGGTTTCCCGCAGTTGGACGCGGTCGCCATCGGGATCATCGGGGCGTGCGACGGGCCGACGGCCATCTACGTCACATCGAAGTATGCCCCGCACCTTCTCGGCGCCGTATCGGTCGCCGCCTATTCCTACATGTCGCTGGTGCCAATCATTCAGCCGCCGATCATGAGGCTCCTGACCACGAAGAAGGAGCGTGAGACCGTGATGAAGCCGGTGGCCAAACCGGTCTCCAAGACGACCAAGATCATGTTTCCGCTGGTCATCACCATCCTCGGCGGCATCATTGCCCCGAAGGGTCTGCCGCTGCTCGGGACGATCATGCTGGGAAACCTGATGCGTGAAACCGGCGTTGTGAGCCGCCTGACCAAGGCGTCGGAGAACGAAATCGCCAATGTCGTGACCCTTTTCCTCGGTCTCTGCATCGGCGCAACCATGGTGGGAAGCGCCTTCATCAAAGCGCAGACCTTGATCATCCTGGCGCTCGGATTGGTGGCCATCTGTCTCGACACGGTCTGCGGCGTCCTGATGGGCAAGGTGATGCGGGTAGCGACCGGCGGGAGGGTCAACCCCCTGATCGGCGCGGCCGGGATCTCCGCCTTTCCGATGGCGGCGCGCGTCGTCCAGCGCGAAGGTGCGAAGTGGAACAAGAAGAGCTACCTGCTCATGCACGCGATGGGTGCCAACGCCGGCGGTCAGGTCGGCTCGGTCATCGCCGCCGCGGTCATGCTGTCGGTTCTGGCGGGCATGGGGATCATCCGGTAACCTTGAAGCACGGGTCGATAAACCCCGTCCTACGCGGGGCGGCGATTCGATATGCAGGGCCGGGCCGAATTGGCCCGGCCTTTTTTTCAGGCCCGCCTGTTCTTTCCGGATGGTCGGAGAGGCGTGAGCAACGGAAGAGACGGCCGGCGAGGCGCGATTCTGAAATTTCTATGGCCAATCGCTCCCGGTTGGGCTATGATCTCTCCATGATACCCATCGTTTCCATCGTCGGCAAATCCAATTCGGGAAAGACGACGCTGATCGAGAAGCTCATCGCCGAGCTGACTCGCCGCGGCTTCCGGGTGGCGACGATAAAACACAACCGCCACGGTTTCGAGATCGACCACGAGGGGAAGGACAGTTGGCGCCACAAGCACGCCGGCGCCGTCGCCACCGTCGTCGCCTCGCCCGGCCGGGTCGCGCTGATCGAGGATACGCCCGGAGATTATGACCTCGCCGAAATCCGGGATCGCTACATCAAAAACGCGGACATCATCCTCGCGGAGGGGTTCAAGATCAACCCCCATCCGAAGATTGAGATCTACCGGACCGAACTCAAGCGGGAGCGTCTCTGCGGCCCCGGGGACAATCTCATCGCCTTGGCCGGGGATCGGCTGCTTCCCACCGCGGAGGTTCCCTGTTTCGACCGGGACGATGCCGAGGGGCTCGCGGATCTGATTGTGGAACGCTTTCTCAAGGAGAAATGATATGGACCAGGAGCTGCCGGGGTGTGCGCGCTGTCCGTTTGAACCATCGGGGCGCATCTGTCAGGACGAGGAGGGCAAGGCGCCGCCCTTCTGCCCTACGGTGAATAAAGCGGAGGTGATTGAAAAGGCCCTCGAAGAATTAAAGAAGCCGGATATTCTTGAATTTGCCCGGCAGGCGTCGATCCAGGAGGGTGAGGGGTATGCGGACCGGGAACTCGGTTATGCCAGGGCAAGACCCCTCAAACCGAGGATCGTGGAGACGATCGAGTTTGCCGGGAAGATGAAGTACAAAAAGATCGGACTCGTCTTCTGCATCGGCCTTCGCAAGGAGGCAAAAGTCGTGGAGAATCTCCTCTCCTTGAATGGGTTTACGGTCGTATCAGGACTCTGCAAGATGGGCCGCGTGCCGAAGGAGGCGATCGGGGTCCGGGATGATCAGAAGATCAAGATCGGCTGCTTCGAGTCGATGTGCAACCCCATCGCCCAGGCCTTTCTGTTCAACGAGGAGAAGACCGAGTTCAATGTCGTGATGGGCCTGTGTGTGGGCCACGACTCGCTGTTTCTGAAATACGCTACTGCCCCCTGCACGGTCTTTGCCGTCAAGGACCGCCTGCTGGGACACAATCCGCTGGCGGCCATCTACAATATCGACAGCTATTACCGGTCGCTGAAGATTCCGATTCCCGAGGAGAAGAAGTAAGCCTTCCGACCACCTGCCGCCGCGTCCGGGGGTGTGGAGCGTTGCCACTCTTCCCCGGTTCTATTTCTCCTTTATCTTCTCAGCCAGGATGTCCGCCACGTGCTTCATCCGGACGCCGGGGAGCTGCTTGTCGAGGCCGCCCTGGAGCTGGACCATGCAGCCGGAGCAGGCGCAGACGGCGATCTCCGCTCCCGTATCGCGGATGTTGTTGATCTTCTGCTCCAGGATTGGCATGGAGAGCTCCGCGTACTTAACGCCGAAAAGCCCCGACATCCCGCAGCACTTGTCGGCGTCCTTCATCTCCACGAGCTCGCAACCGGCGGCCTCGAGGAGCTGACGCGGTTCCTTGTCGATCCCGAGAACCCGCTTCAAATGGCAGGAGTCGTGGTAGGTCACCTTCGGCCCGCCCGCGGTCTTCGTCAGCCGGCCGCGCTTCGCGTATTCCTCCGCGACGAAGCTGCAGAACTCCCGGACCTTTTTCGCCGTCGCCTCCGCCTTCGGTCCCCACTCGGGGTCGTCCTTCAGGAGTTCCGCGTAGTGCCGGAGGGACTCCGTACAGGTGGGGCAGGCGGCGATGATCACATCGGGATTCATCTCTTCCAGCGCCCGGATGTTCTCCCGCGCGATCTTTTTCGTCGTCTCCACGTCCCCCATGGCGATCACGGGCTTTCCACAGCAGCTTTGCCCCTCGGGAAAGAGCACCTCCATGCCAAGATCCTGGATGACCTTGAAGACGGATTCGCCCGTCTCGGGGAAGACGAAGTCGATCGTGCAGCCGCTGAAGAACGCGACCCTCCTGACCGGCTTGTCGATCTTCTTCGTGATCTTCCCGATCCGGTCGCGGAGCGGCTCGGCGGCGATCGCTGGCAGGCTCCGGTCCTTCGCCATCCCCGCCAGAAAGAGCGGCAGGTGGCGGATCAGTTTGCCCGACTGAAAGGGTTTCTGGCCGACGGAAGCGAGGCGGAGCAGCGAATGGAAGAGTTTCCGGTTGGAGACGATGTTCTCGAAGGTTTGCCGGAGGAGAAAGGGGAGGCCCTTCTCCTTCACATTCCGGATGCGGAGCTCCTCGATGAGGCCGGGGATGTCGATCTTTCCCGGACAAACCGTCGTGCACCGGCGGCAGCCGATGCACAGTTCTTGGAACTTCTCGAACTCCTTCATCCCGTGGAAAAAGGCGGTGAGGATCGCCCCGATGCCGCCCGCGTAGATGTGGCCGTACACGTGGCCGCCGATCAGCGTGTAAACCGGGCAGACGTTCAGGCAGGAGGCGCAGCGGACGCACTGGAAGATCTCCTTGAATTTATCGTCGTGGGCCGCCTTGAGCCGTCCGTTGTCGAGGAGGATGATATGCATCTCCTTCTTCTCCTCGACCCATTTTCCGTCCCTTTTGACCATCGCGGGCGTCGGGCCGGCGATCATCGTCATGTAGCTCGTCATGAGTTGGGCGGTGGCGCTCCGGGGGAGGACCTTGAGGATCGTCGCCGCGTCTTTGATCGTGGGGATCAGCTTTTCGTAACCGATGATGACGACATGGATCCGCGGCAGGGTCGTTACCATCCGGGCGTTTCCCTCGTTTGTGACCAGGCCGATCGCCCCGTTTTCGGCGATCCCGAAGTTGGCCCCGGAGATTCCCATATCCGCCTGCAGGAATTTCTCCCGCAGCTCCTTGCGCGCCGCCTGGACCATGAAGGCGATGTCGGGCGGGATATCCTCCTTGAGTTCCTTCGAGAAGTATTCGGCGACCTGGAAGCGGCTCAGGTGGATGGCGGGCATCACCATGTGGGAGGGCCGCTGGCCGGCCAGGGCGACGATCCACTCGCCGAGGTCCGTCTCCGTCGCGGTGATCCCGGCGGCCTCGAGGTAAGGGTTCAGGTCGATCTCCTCGGCGGCCATCGACTTCGACTTGACGATCTTTTTTACGCCTTTCTTCCGGCAGAGGTTGACGAGGTATTCCTTGAGGTCGTCGCCGTTCTTCGCCCGGAAGACCTTAGCGCCCCGCTTTGTCGCTTCCGCCTCGAAGCGGTCGGCGACCTCCTCGATCCGCGCCACCGTGTCGATCTTCATCTGTCGAAGGGCGTCGCGGAGGGCCTCGATGTCGCCGGCGTTTTCATAGGCCTTGGCCCGGGCGATGGGGTAGGCCTCCGAGAAGCGCCCGAGGGCGTCGCGGAGGGTTTCATCCTTCAGCTTCTCGGAGATTTTTTTCCGGAGGTTTTTCTCGGCTTCCATTATGCCTTGCCCCCTTTCGGCGTCTCATCGACGGCGATGATCGCGAAACGGCTGGGGCCGTGGACGCCGATGGTGAGCACCCGCTCTATGTCGGCCGTGCGGCTGGGGCCGGTAATGAACCCGACATAGCCGCGATCGAAGGATTGGGAGATGATATCAAACGCCTCGGTGATGCCGGGAACGATGTTCGCGCTGGGCAGGAAAACGACGTGGAGGGGGGGCAGGATCGTGACCAGACGGGTTGCGATGGCGCCGCCGTCCTGAAAGACGCTGCCCGTCTCGGCAACGCCGAACTCCACTCCCGAGATCCCGATGTCGGCGGTCTCCGCGTGGGCGGCGATGTCGGTGGGTTCGGTGTAAACGGTCACCCCCCGGGAGCGGAGCGCCTCCGTGATGCCGGCCGCTTCCTGGAGGGGGCTTTCGACGACGACCGCCTTTTTGGCCCCCACATCATCCACGAGCCGAATGAGAATTTCCCTGGCCGCTGCCGCATCGGGAACGCGAAATACCTCACCGGAAACCGCCCTGGCCCGCATCTCGAATTCGGGGAAAAGGTGCACCCCCGATGCCGCGGTCGGAAATAGCCGTTTCCAGGCAACACCTATGGTATTCATGATCTATTGCCTCCGCAACCGTAGACGATAAGAAGCTGAAGATCCTAGAGAACGTGTTTGTCTCGGCTGTGAATCGATAGCCGGGAACACGCGTAGCGTATAGCGGAAACCCCTCCGCGAGTCAAACAAAAAGCCCCGGTCGGAGAAGAGCATGCAAAATCATGTTAGCAAAATCATTGACAAACGATCTTCGCCGTGGTTAAGTGCCTTCGCTTTTCGGCAGACGGCTTCGGGCTGTCACGGGTTCGCAGGTTTCTTCCCAGCTTTTCAAAAGGGTTTTGGAGCAGAGGAATGACCGGGACAAAAACGCCACTCAAAATAGTACCCTCCAATCGGGCCAGTCCCGCGCCAGCGCAGGCGGTCAGTCCCCTGTCTACCGGTGTTCCGGATCGCCCGAAACCGAAGCTCCTCGATCAATTGCGGGAATCCCTGCGCTCTCGCCATTACAGCCGTCGAACCGAACAGACCTATTGCCAGTGGGTCAAACGCTTCATTTTTTTTCATCTTCAGGACATCGATTTCAGTCGAAGCGAAATCACCATCCGCGACGGAAAAGGTGCCAAAGACCGCATCACCATGTTGCCCGAGTCTTTGAAACAGCCTCTAAGACGGCACCTGGTCAACGTCAGGGAAACCCATGAAAATGACCTTAAAGACGGTTGGGGCAATGTCCTGATGCCGGATGCTCTGGATCGCAAATATCCGAATGCACCCCGTGAATGGCGGTGGCAATGGGTATTTCCACAGGAAAGCCGGTGGAAAAATACAAAGATCGGTCAGGAGGGCCGTCACCATGTGCACGAGACGATCCTGCAACGTGTTGTACGAGATGCCGTCCTAAAGGCCGGAATCGTCAAACACGCCGTATGTCACACTTTTCGGCATTCGTTTGCAACGCATTTACTCGAAGCCGGTTACGACATTAGGACGATCCAGGAATTATTAGGGCATAAGGACGTCAGTACGACCATGATCTATACCCATGTGCTCAACAAGGGGGGGCATGGCGTGCGAAGCCCCGTTGACGGATTATGAATCGTCTTATACAGACTGCATAAGACAAGGTCACATAAGAGGGTGATTTAGAATATGTATGGATATACGGACGGTTAAGCTGTTACTGGATGACGCTTGAGCTGTCTTTTAAGATGAGAAAAAACTTGTAGTATCGGGATATACAGACTGTATATTTATTGTTGTGATAAAATAATAAACACACATTCCACCCACTAATGGTTGATAATGAACCTAAAAGCGAGGGAATAACCAAATGCCACCAGACATCATAGCATTCATCGCAGGCGCATTTACTGCCTTGCTCGGTAGCCTTACTACTCACTTCCTCAGCAGAGACATTATTAGGCGAAATAATTTCAATAAAGCTGCCGACGATTTTTTTGCTGCTTTCAAAAATGAATTGACTAGGCTCAAGTCGGAACCCACTCCTGCTTACGACATAATTAACCCCGCTCTTACCAAGCACCTTGAAGCCTGTAGCGTGTTCCGTAGATACTTGAAAGGTTGTAAATTGGGGCGTTTCAAACTTGCACAACATAAATACTATTTCTCCCGGCCAAGTCCAAATGAGAGAGCAACAGAACAAGAGGATGATGAACTTCTTTCTCAAAAATATGCCGATGAACGAACGGCACTTATTGAAAGAATTGAGGAGCTTCTTGATTTTGCAAATATTAAGTAACATAA
>Ga0209638_1000905_pt1 | contig 19395 bp, 16 predicted proteins | sample BarGraNGADG00211_FD_184490 | JGI IMG/M metagenome (GOLD analysis project Ga0209638, IMG submission 184490) | Arctic peat soil microbial communities from Barrow, Alaska - Barrow Graham LP Ref core NGADG0002-211 (SPAdes) (version 2) | ecosystem: Environmental > Terrestrial > Soil > Wetlands > Peat...
GCTGCCGGTTTCTGCGAGACTACCCCGGCGCGGACGGCGTGAAATCCGGTTATACCAAGCAGGCGGGACGATGCTACGTTGGCAGCGCGACCCGCAACGGCTGGCGGCTAGTATCGTGCGTATTGGGAAGCTCCAACGCAAGCAACGATACCGCCGCGCTGATGGACTACGGCTTCGCGACTTTCGAGCCGGCAGACGTGGTTCGCGCGAACGAGAAATGCGCTGATGCGAACATTGACGGCGCTTGGCATTCGACCGTTCCTGCCTTGGCCGAGAATGGCCTCAGGGTACCCGTGCCCAAGTCAGGGGGAACAGTCACGACCAAGGTCAATCTCATTTCACTACGCGCTCCGATTGAAAAGGGAGCGAGGGTAGGGAAGATCGTGGCGCTGGTGGACGGTAGGGAAGTAGCCTCGGTGCAGCTTCGCGCGGGCGAGGACGATGGTATCAGTTTCCTGCGCAGGGCCTGGATAGTAACGAAATGGGGTGGCATACTCGCAGTGTGCCTGATAGGTGGCTTAATTGGAACAGCGATTGCAAAAGATCCTCGCCGCCGCAGGCGTGGCGTCTCGTCGTCAGTGCGAAAGCATAGTCGCGGCCGGTAGGGTCGCGGTAAACGGCACGGTTGTGGCCGAGCTTGGCGCAAAGGCGGACCCTGACAAAGATACGATTACCCTCGACGGCAAGCCTCTGGGCGGCGCTGCCGAAAAGGTCTACATTCTCCTCAACAAGCCTCCGGGGTATACGAGCACCCGCTCGGACCCGCACGCGGCACACACCGTCCTTGAGCTTGTGAAGGGTACCGACGCGTTCCTCTACCCCATTGGCAGGCTGGACGTCGATACCTCGGGCCTGCTGATTCTGACCAACGATGGCGAGTTCACGAAGCTGCTAACGCACCCCTCGCACGAGGTCGAAAAGACCTACATAGCGGTGGTTCGGGGGCGGATAAAGGCTTCGGACCTGTCCCAGCTTGAGCGAGGAATCGAGCTGGAGGATGGCATGACCGCGCCTGCTCGGACAAGGCTTGTGTCGGCTTCGCAGGATTCCAACTCGAGCACCGTGGAGATCGTGATCCACGAGGGCCGCAAGCGGCAGATAAGGCGGATGTTCGCGGTCGTGGGGCATCGGGTGGAGCGGCTTACGCGGACTCGCATCGGCAAGCTCGATCTTAAAGGGCTGCTGGAGGGAGAGTCGCGCCGCATGACCAAGAGGGAGATCCTTGAACTCAAGAAGCTGGCCGCCGGGCGCAAAGTGGGAAATACCCGCCAAAGACCACAAGGAGCAAAACCCCGGGGGGCAGAAAGATAGAAAGGCAGAGCCGTCGGGCCAAGAGCTTTGTAGATCCCTTTCTGGTTTTCTGACTTTCGGGCTTCCGTGCTGAAGAAGAGGCTGTATGAAACGATTAGGCTTGTGTTTGCTGATCGCGCTGTGCATTGCAGGCGCGTGCTATGCGGCGTATCCTATGCGGGTGAAGGACATCAGGGGCAAGGAAGTCCTTATCAAGGCCAAGCCCGTGCGCATCGTCTCGATCGCGCCCAGCAACACGGAAATTCTCTACGCCCTGGGCCTCGGCGACCGCGTGGTGGGCGTTACTCGATATTGCGACTACCCGGCTGAGGCAAAGAAGAAGCCGAAGATCGGCGATATGACCGCCAATGCGGAGGCAGTGGTCGCGCTGAAGCCTGACCTGGTACTTGCGCACGGAATGCTGAACTCAGCGGCGATTCCCAAGCTAGAGAAGCTCGGGCTGACCGTATTCGCAATCGATCCGAAGACGCTTGCTGAGGTCGCGAGGGACATCCGCACGGTCGGGAAGGTCACCGGCAAGCCGAAAACGGCTGATGCCGTGGCGGCGAGGATCGAGAACGCGATCAAGTCAGTCAAGGCAAGCCGCGCGAAGAAGCCCTCGATCAAGGTGCTTGTCGTGGTCCAGTCGAGTCCCCTCTGGGCTGCAGGGCCGAAGACCTTTGTGGACGAGATGATCGGGATTGCGCACGCCAAGAGCATCGCCTTCGACGCCCGCCCGGGGTTCGTGCCGTTCTCGAAAGAGGCCGCGATATCGCGCAACCCGGATGTGATCGTAACCGGCCTCGCAAGCGACATCGACTTCTTCACAAAAAGCCCCGAATGGCGCACAACGAACGCGGTCAAGAACAAGCGGATATATGTGATCAACAGCGACATCCTCTTCCGCGCCGGCCCCCGCCTGGCGGAAGGACTGAAGGAGCTGGCGAAGAAGCTAGATTAGTCCTCATGTAATCGTTTTGTGGTATCATGTAATCACAGGAGGCGCAATATGGTACGCACACAGATTCAACTGACTGACGAACAAGCACGCAAGCTGAAGGCGGCGGCTTCGCGGGAGGGCATATCAGCCTCCGCTGTCGTACGCCGCAGCTTAGATAAGACGCTGCCCGAGGGCAGGCTGCCGGACGATGCAGAGCTTCGCAGGCGAGCCAAGTCTGTCATAGGCAGCGTTCACTCCGGTACCGGGGATTTGTCTGCCAGGCACGATGATTACCTGGCTGAGGTGTATGCGGATTGAGCACATATATCGACACTTCGGCGTTGATTGCTGCCTTTGATGCCGACGATCCTCAGCACGAAGCGGCTGGGCGCGCTTGGTCCAGCCTGGTGGATACCAAAGAGCTTGTGGTGACATCGAACTACGTCGTCGTTGAAACGATCTCACTGCTGCACCGTCGTTTTGGCGTCCCCACCGTGAATGCGTTCCTGGCAGACATGCTGCCGGTGATCGATGTCGAGTGGATCAGCGAGGCTGTCCACGCTGTCTCAGTTAGCGCCCTGTTGGCATCGGCCAGGCGCGGGCCAAGCCTCGTCGATTGCGTCAGTTTCGAAATGATGCGACGGCTAGGCATCCGCGTGGCATTCGCGTATGACAAACACTTCGCGGAAGCAGGGTTCCAGACACTCTGATCGATCGTTGGAGGACACACCATGTGGCAGTGCTCGAATTGCCGTTCGCAGTGGGACGATGATCACGACCGATGTCCGCACTGTGGGAAGACCAGAGAGGAATCCAAGGCGGCTGACCCCGCGCCGAGCCGGTGGCCGATCTCGGCCCACCCCGGTGTAACGGATCCCTCATTTCCGTGCCATTCAGCCGATTCATCAGGTATAATGTGATAGCGAACGGCCAGTTCCTATGGCCGATCAGATGCCGGAGGGTTGGCAATGCATTCCAGATCACTTCCTCTGCTGCTAATCGCGATCCTAGTGTTCAGCATAACCACTGTGTCGTACGCTCAATACGCGGGGCAGGGCTCGCCGGTCGATGCGCTCTTCGTACAGGCAGACGCGGCAAACGCGGAAAAAGACTATGCAAGAGCTGCCCAGCTTTATGATGCGATAGTCGCCCAGTTTCCCAACGACCCTCGCGCGCCCGAAGCTTCCAACAAGTGGGCGTATGCCGTAGACGCGCAAGGGGACCAGGACAAGTCCATAGCCGCCTTCGCGCAGGCGCTCAAGGAGTATCCAACAAGCACGTATGCGCCGGGGCTCAAGAGAAGCCTCGCGATGGCCTATAAGGCCAAGGGCGACCTCGACACTGCCATCAAGCAACTCCGCGAATTGGTAGTGCAGTATCCCAAGAGCCCGGTTGCGCCGGAAGCTCAGATCAGCATCGGACATCTGTATACGCTCAAGGTGGACAAGAAGAACACGGTCGAGGTGAACTGGGGATTCAAAGAACAGGCCTACAAAGCCTGGGAGGCCGTCTTTACATTGTTCCCAGACAACTTCGAGAAGGGCGCCGAGGCCGCGCTATACTGCTCCGGCATCGCGGTTGAGCGAGCCCATGACGGTAGGCAGAAGCGCCAGGACGCGATCGACCAGGTGCGCGCGCTGATCGATGCCAATAAGTCGGGTCCGAAGTGGATCCTTGCCAGGTGCGTCCTGCTGGTTTCCGAGATGGCGCTGGGAGCCGATGACGACGAGATAGCTTTGGAATGGGCTCAGGCGGGGATCAAGAACTACCCCGACTGCAAGCTTGAAGTTGGGTTCGCTCACTACGTGGCGGGCAACGCTCTGGAGTCCCAGAAGCACTACGACGAAGCCCTGCAGCACTATCAGATCATCATCGACGGCAACTACACCAAGGCGGACAACTTCAAGGATAGGGATGTCAACCTATATGCCATGCGCCGGTCGTGCGATTGCTATAAGAACCTGAAACAACCCGACAAGGAACGTGAAGCATGGCAGGCTCTAGTCGACAAGTACCCCAAAGATCCGATAGCAGCGCTCGCAAAGAAACGAATCGCCGAACTCGACGCGGCGGCAAAATAGACCCGCCAGCGGTACAGATTTGGGATCATGATCAAGGCGACATCCTCTTCCGCGCGGGACCGGGGTTGGCAGGGAAGGACTTAGGGAGCTGGCGAGGAAGCTGGATTAGGTCTGGAGACTCAGACCTTAGTAAGGCCGCGACTTCCAAGGCTTCGTGATCTTTCCATCGGGCAGCGTTTCTGCTAACCGGGCGAACATAAAGCCGGCAAAATGCTGCCATTGCGTCTTTGCGGAAGTCCAGTTTGTCGAAAAGCACATGAGGCTGCGGCCATCGCGGGACCAAAGGATGCAGCGCATGCTTCTGTTTTGAGTCCCGCTCCCGGCTTTGTTTCCCACTGTGTACGCCGCGACATCGCGCCACTCGACGCTCTTTCTCCACCAGAGGAAGGACTTGGTGGTTCCCGAGCCGTCGGCATACAAGACATAGTTTCCCGTCAGCCACCATGTAACTGCGGAAGCGAATACTGCAGCCAGAGTGACCACTGCCGCAATGACGCTGGTGTCCGAATTCTGAAGCGCCAACCCCGTAAGGGGCGCAGCGAATACAAGAGCCAGAAAAACGACGGCCACCTGGTCTGCGCGACCCAAACGCACTTCCACTCTGTCGTCACCGTTGCATTCGATCGACGGAGACCTGAGCTTCTCTTCAAAAGTGGACCTGAGGATTTCGGGAATGACGATTGGCTTGGGCTTGGCCGCCAATCTCAGCCAGCGAATAATAGCCAGAACCATCATCGAGGAAGCGTCGTAGATAGAGTCGAGAGGGATGGTGAAATGTGCCGTTGAGGTTCTCAAATGCAGTATTCCCAGATCTCCCCACCACGCGTGCGTTACCTCGTCTGGTGCGAGATTGAGTGTCCGACCCATGAACCACATCTGCATGTGCTTGCCGCCCAGCAAGATGTGCTCGGGCTGCATCTTGTTCATGCGCGCCGCTGAGCTCAGCAAAGGTCCGTACAAGCAGCAGATCAGGATTTGAAACAGCACATCGGTGAATCTAAAGCCGAAGCACAACGAAACCACCAGCCCGAGTCCTGCTGCAAGCACAACGCCTGACAACGTGCACCAAATGATGTAGTTCCGGCGTATCGGCCTGGGGTTCCTCCATTGGAGCTCAGTGGGCAGTTCATCAGGTATCACGTCCCAGAACGTCAGTGCCGGTTCCGGCAATGCAGTGTCGTCAGCCTTGCCAAGGCGGCGCATGTGCTGCCACACAGAGGCATCGACAGAAACTAAGCGGGAATCGTACGTGGTCGCACTCTTGCCGGAGAGTCGCGTTAACGACGACATGTCTTCCCAGCGCCTGAACCTGCGTCGGATGAGGCTGCGGGAGTGCAGTCCGTCGGCGTTGGTGCGCCAGTGGAAGTCGGCAAGGATGAGTCGATAGACGATCCACGCGCAGATGCCGCCAGCCAGCACCGCTGCGACCGTCACCTGCGGCAGCAGATCACGTGCATAGTCGCCAAGCCGTATGTAAGCCCGTACTCCCAGACCCGTGAAGCCCGCCACGAACAAGAACGCTATAGATGCGAGCACGGGGCGTTCTCGCGTCCTTGTCTCTACCGCCTCCAGTGCTGGCAGATCAGGAAGTTGATTCAACGCCCAGTCTCCTTCATGGCTTGCCCTTTACCATTACCCACTCGCCTTCTTCGCAATCTCCCGTCCCCTGTCGATAAAGTAGTGCATCGTCTCGTGATCGACCTCCGGCGGTTCGGAGTGGTCGCTGTGCAGGATGTAACCGCCGCCGCCCTTCATGACGGGGGTGATCTTCTTCGTGAGTTCCTCGTCAATCTTGGCGCGGTCGTTTGAGATCAGCGTGCGGACGTCGATTCCGCCGTAGAACGCTATCCTATCGCCGAATCGCTTGAACAGAGTCGGCAGGTCCATTCCGGCCTTGACCTCCATCGCCTGCAGGCAGTCCATTCCTGCCTCGATCAGCCCCGGCACGAGCGGTTCCACGTATCCGCAGGAGTGCACGATCACCTTGCAGCCAAGCGAATGCGAGTAGTCGAAGAGCCTCTTGTGACCGGGCTGCATTATCTCCCTATACATCGCGGGCGACATGAACGGCCTCTCCTTGAAGCCCATGTCCTCGTAGAAGAACATCCCGTCGGGCTTGCCCTCCTCGGCGAAGAGGACCTCCATGTGCTTGATCGTGAGGTCGGCATAGACATTGACCATGTCCTTGACCCAATCCGGGTCCGTCGCCATCCCCATCAGCATGTATTCATGCCCGCAGACCGGGTGCATCTGCTCGAACGGAGCGACCCCGCCCCAGCAGAAGAACCGCTGCTTTTCGGCGGCGAATGCCTTGGCGCCGCGATAGCCATCGAATCCGATCCGCCGCCTGTCGAACTCCACGAGATACGGCCTCGCGTGTTCCTCCCAGGTTGCGCGATCTTTGACGGTGAAATCGACGTGCTCCGGGGTCGAATCGTGAAGCTTGTGCCTGCGCAGTTTGGCCCCGTTGGCGTCGAGCTGGAGTATGGTCTCGTCGGTTTCCTCGATGGTGACCGCCTGGAAATCGAGCTTGGCGGCGCTGTTGAACCAGCCTGCCGAGCGCAGGTCCTGGCCAAAGTGCTCGCAGACATCCTCGCCTTGCTTGATGTGCCCCTCGTTTATCCATCGCTGCACGGTCGCGCCCCAAGGGCTGATCGCAATCGGCAGCATATCCACCGGCTTCCGCGCCAGCGCGTTTTGCATTCTCTCGATACTTGTCATCATCTACTCCAATCCCCTACTTGCGATATTCTGGTACCAGTTCAACGGCGGCGCGCGAGTCCCTTCGCCTCTTTCGCGTTTTCGCGATTCTCCCCTCTCCGCATTCCGCATTCCGCATTCCGAACTCCGCACTTGCCTCATTTGCCCTTGACTGTAGCCTGCGAGCACAATATACTGTGATAAGAACGTTTCAGCTAGGGTAAACTTCACACGTGCCTCTTCCTTCTGATCTAACATCCTATAGGCGGAGGGATTATCTTCCCTGATGAGAATCGGTTTTGATGTCGGCTCGGATACGATCAAAGCGGTTGTCCTCCTTGACGACGATTCCGTAGAAGTCCTGGACATTCTGCCCATTAAGGGGCAGCCGATTTTGCGCGTCAAGGAGATGCTGCAGTCGATACTCGCGCGCTATGGGCAGTCCGTGGCAATATGCGGGTTCGCGGGCGCGGGCGCGTCCACGATGCCGGAACTGATCGGAGCCGACGCCGTCCACGAGCCTAATGCGCTTGCCGCGGCTGTGGATAAGTTCTACCCCGAAGTGCGGACCGTGATCGAAATGGGCCGAGAGGCTCAGAAATACCTTCTTTTCGAGCGCGATCCCGTCAGCGGAATGCTCCTCGTTGAGGATTCTAACCTCGGTAACAAGTGCGCGTCCGGCAGCGGGTCGTTCCTCGATCACATGGCCGTGCGGCTGAACTACGGCACGATAGAGGAGTTCGCGCAGGTCGCGCTCACCACCGAGAACCCCGCCAGCCTATCGGGCCGCTGCGCGGTCTTCACCGAGTCCGATATCACCCACCTCTATCAAAAGGGCACTCCGCGCGACAGGATCGCGGCGGGGGTCCATCAGGCGATCAGCCGCAACTATCGGTCCGCAATCGCACGCGGCAAGGAGTTCCGCGACAAGATAGCCTTTATCGGCGGCGTATCGGAGAATCCGGCGGTCGTTCGTTACCTTTCGGAGGAACTGGGACTGCACGGCAGGATGTTCGTGCCGGAGCACAATCGCACGCTTGGAGCCATCGGCGCGGCGATGCGGGCCGAGCGGACCATCAATCTCGGTGAAGCCATCGACAGCCTGGAAGCCCACCTGCGCAAGCCCCTTGAGTACCCAGGCTGCGCGCCTATCGGCTTAGGCAATAGGCAACAGGCAATAGGCAATAGTGGGGAAGGAGAAGCCCCGAACTTTCAACTTTCAACTTTGAACTTTGAACGCGCCGCTCTAGGCGTCGACATCGGCTCCGTGAGCACGAAGGCCGCGCTGGTGACGGAGGTCGATGGCGAGATCGTCGTGCTGGCGAGCTACTACCGACGCACGGATGGCGATCCTCTATCCGCTGTGCGAGATACGCTTTCACAGATTAGGCAGCAGATCGAGGAAAAGGGCTACAAGATCGGCAGGATTTCGGCTGCAACCACGGGCAGCGGTCGGTATCTGACCGGCGACTACATCGGCGCGGACCTCGTGCGAAACGAGATCACGGCCCAGGCGAGCGGCGCGCAGGCTTATGCCGATGACGTCGATACGATATTCGAGATCGGCGGCCAGGACAGCAAATATATCCGCCTCGACGGTGATGTCATCATAGATTTCGAAATGAACAAGGCCTGCGCGGCGGGCACCGGCGCTTTCCTCGAAAAGCAGGCCGCAAGGCTGGGCATTCCGCTGGAGGAGTTCGGCGACGTTGCATTGCGCAATACTCGCCCGCCCGATCTGGACTGGACCTGCACCGTTTTCTCCGAGTCCGCGATGGTCTACTACCAGCAAAATAACGTGCCCGTGGAGGACCTCGCGGCGGGGATTTGCCTCGCGAGCGTGAAGAACTACCTCCACAAGAACGTCGCGAGCCGGGAGATCGGCAAAAAGATCGCGTTCCAGGGCGCGGTTGCGTTCAACAAGGGCATGGTCGCGGCTTATGAAACGGTGCTTGGCCGGGAGATCGTGGTCCCGCCGTATCCGCACATCACCGGCGCGGTCGGCGCCGCGAGGCTGGCGTATCTGGCCAACCCCGAGATTAGCTCATTCCGAGGCTTCGATGCCGTATTGGACGCCAAGTACGAGATGAGCTCATTCGAGTGCAAGAGCTGCCCCAACCGGTGCGACGTCAACACTTTCCAGATGGAAAACGGGCCGAAGTACTTCTATAACGACCGCTGCGAGAAGTTCAGCGCCGTGCATAAGAAGAACCTCGGAGCGCACCTGCCCGACCTGTTCGCCGAGCGCGAAAAGCTCATGATGGAAGCGTACGAGGCTCAACCATCAACCATCAACCATCAACCCTCTCAGAGGATTGGCATTCCCCGGGGCCTCCTGTTCTCCGAGTATTACCCGCTCTTCAACGCCTACTTCAGCGAGCTTGGTTTCGAGGTTGTGGTGAGCGATCCGACCAACAAGCGGATCATAGAGATGGGGCTCGATGTCGCGATCGGCGAGCCCTGCTTCCCGTTCAAAGTCGCCCACGGGCACTACATGAACCTGATCGAGAAGGGCCTCGAAACAATCTTCGCGCCGCGCATAATATCGACCGAGCAGCCGAACCCGAAATTCCGGCAGGCCCAGACGTGCCCGTATCTGCAGGCCGCGCCTGACGTGATCGCGTCGTGCGTCGGCGTGACCGAGCGCGGGATTCGGTATCTGACCCCGACTCTGCACATGAAACAAGGTCGCCGGCGTTTGGAGCAGGCATTCGTCGATCTCGGCAGGCAGATTGGGGTGTCTCCGAGGAAGTCGAAGGCGGCGATGGACGTTGGGCTTCGAGTGCTCGCGGATTTCCGCGTGAAAGTCGAGCAGCGCGGAGCCGAGGTCCTGAACGATCTCAAGCCCGACCAGATGGCGTTCATCGTTGTAGGCAGGCCTTATACGCTGTGGGACCCTGCGGTCAACATGGACATCGGCAAAAAGATTCAGGACCTGGGGATACTGGCGATCCCGCAGGATTTCCTGCCACTGGAGAGCGCGGACATCTCCGACACCTGGCCAAACACGTTCTCGCGGCAGATTCAGAAGAAGCTGATGGCTGCGAGGCTCGTGCGGCACGATTCGCGCCTGAGGGCTGTCGTTGTCACATATTTTGCCTGCGGCCCGGACTCGTTCGGCAACCCGTTCTTCAAGGACGAGATCGGCGAACCCTGCTACGTGATGCAGATCGACGAGCACACTGCCGACGCGGGAGTTATCACGCGCATCGAGGCTTTTGCGGATACGGCGTCAAAGGGGCGGGCCAAGGACTTCGAGGTCATTCGCTCCACCGAGATCCCGATTACCAGCCTGCACGGGCGGAAGCTGTGGGTTCCTTACGCAAGCGAGGCCGCGCGGATGCTGGCGGCGGCGATGCGAGCCTACGGTATCGACGCCGAAGCGCTGCCGCGCTCACCTGATGCGGGTCTCGGCCTCGCCAGACAGGCGATATCCGAGGACGTGTGCCTGCCCGCGCTGTTGACAACCGAGGATATGCTCTATCGCGTCCAGCAGCCGGACTTCGACCCCAAAAAAGAGGCATTCTTCCAGGGCAATGCCGAGGGGCCGTGTCGGTTCGGGATGTATAGCATGCTGCAGCGGCGGATACTTGATAAGCTCGGGCATCGAGACGTTGACATCGCTACGCTCGGAGCCAAGAGCGAGCACGGCGGGCTGGGGATGCTGTTCGCGCTCGTCGCGTGGGACCTGATCCTCTGCCACGATCTGTTGTTCAAGATGGTCCAGCGCACGCGGCCTTACGAAGCCGATGAGGGCGAGAGCAAGGCGATCTTCGAGAGCTACCTGCTCAAGCTCGAAGAGATGGCGCCCGACCACAAGCGCAAGATGGAATCGAACAAGTTGGCGGCGATTCTGAACACGAGACACTTGGACGAAATGTCGGAGTTGCTCCGGCGCGCGCAAGACGACTTCTCCCGGATACCCCGGCGCGGGGAGGACCGGCCGCTCGTGGGCGTGGTCGGAGAGTTCTACGTTCGGCTCCACGACGGCGCGAACCAGGACATTCTGCGTAAGCTCGAAGCGAACGGGGCCGAGACCTGGCTCGCGCCGATGACTGAGTTCTTCAGCTACGCGAACTTCATCGGCAAGATTCTCTCCGCCGACCGGCTGCGCGGCGGCGGTCTGAGCAAAGAGGAGTTCGCCGAATATACCGCCCGCTGGCTCAACGCAAGGCTTGTGGACAAGGAAGAGCATACCCTGTTTGGCGCGACTCTGCCGTTCCTGGATGGCTACGACGATATCAGCTCGGAAGAGGTCATACGCGAGGGGTCGAAATACGTGGATCACAACTTCGGCGGCGAGGCGATTTGCTCGATGGGCAAGAGCGAGGACTTCGCCAAGCGCGGTCTTGCCGGAATCGTGAGCGTGATTCCGTTCAACTGCATGCCCGGTAACGTCGTCACGGCGCTCAGCCAGGCCCTGCGGCGGCGGCATGGCAACATTCCGTTCCTGAACCTCGACTACGACGGCTTCATCGACTCCAGCCGCGAGTCCAAGATCATCAACTTCATGTGGCAGGTCAAAGAGCGCCACGCAGGCCGGCAGGTGACGGGGAAGGAAGCGGCGCTTGATGAGGTCGAGGTCCGGACATGATATAATGCCTACGCGGAGGCAAGAATGGCACTTCAACATACAATAAAAGCACTGGTTCGGAAGGGTGAGACTCAGTACGTGGCCGAATGCGTCGAAATCGCAGTGGTGACGCAGGGGGCCACTGTCTCGGAGGTCCTCGATAGCCTCCACGAGGCAGTCTCGCTACACCTTGAAGGCGAGAACCTGGCGGAGTTGGGACTCGCTCCTGATCCGAGTATCCTGGTAATGATGGAAGCGGCGTGATGGTTGACCAGACAGAGCAACCGATGGAGGCCGTTTCCCGCGATGACCTCAATCGCTTCCTCTCCGGCTATGGCATAACTCCGCACGAGATGACGGTGACACCTCTCGACGGCGGCGGTGGAAACCTCGTTCTGCTGCTGGAAGCCGATGGGCGGAAGCTCGTCGTGCGGCGATATGAGCGCATTGCCGTGAACGAGGTAGAGTTCGAGCTTCTGCTAGCACGGTTTCTAACGGACCGGGGATTTCCCACTCAGCCTGTGCTGAAACGTATCGACGGGTCTCTCTGGCGTCCATTACCTCAAAAGCCGGCGGCGCTCTTCGAGTATGTCGAAGGTACCGAACCCGTGCCGGGGGATTCAGAGACCGCCTCGCGACTTGCGGCAACAATAGCTTGCTTCCACAGCACAACAAGAGATCTCAAGATCCCCAACCCCCGCGCCTGGACAGACCTGTCAGCTCTGGATCAGATTGAAAGACTTGCTCACAATCCAATCAGAGATGAACTCTGGCCTCAACTGCTCGACGATTACCATGAGATGAGGCATAGCCTTAAGGAGCGCGTTCTTCCTCTTGATTTGGAGTTGCCCAAGGGAATCATTCACCATGACCTACATCCAGGGAATCTTCTAATCGATCCTCAAGGCGAGGTCGTCCTGCTGGATTTCGATGAAGCTCAAGTTGGTTGGCAGGCGCTCGACCTCGCGAGCCTCATTCGATACTGGGGAATGGACGACACGTGGGAGCATGTCGATTTGGCGAAGGTGTCCGGGCTGCTTGATATCTATGACAGCCAGCGCCCGTTGCTCAATATCGAGAGGGAGCTGCTGCCCGAGATGCTTCTCTTGTTCTTCTTCGGCGATGCTCTGGGCTTCATCCTGCCCGCCCTGGCCCGTTGCCCGGCCATCACCGAATGCCACGCCTATCGCCGCTTCCGCGCGCTGAAGGCCGATCTGGCACGAAGCGGCGCGCTCTTCACTCTCTCGGCGTGATCGCGCCTGCGGCTATCCGGCCTTCCGAATCCTTTCCAGCCCCAGCAGCAGCGAGTCCAGCTCGCCTCTCGGTATGCCGGTCCTGAAATACAACTGCTTCGACCTGAACTCGCGCGTCAGGTACTCTATTCTGCTCGCGTTGCCCCCGAAATACTGGCCCTTGCCGAGTTCGTCGATTCTTCTGTGCAGGTGCATCCAGTCTTGCTCAGCTCCGGGACCCGCCCCCGGCTGCCATTGAATCGCCTGCATACGGGGCAGCGAACAGATAGCTTCGAGGTGCCGCACCGCGCCGGGGCCATCGAGGTGATAACATGCGTGGTCGAGCTGCTCGGTTTCGTGCGCGAGGCAGGGAAGCTCAAACTCGGCGAACATCTCGCTGCTGATCATACAAGAGAAGTCGCACTGGGGCACATTGGTGCGCCCGGGGCTGTAGAACCCGTGCCGGTTGATGCTGCCCCAGGTGGCGTAGTCCAGTTCCACCGCCAGCGCATCGACTATCTCCGCGTAGCCCTTCCGCACTTTGGCTAGAGCGCGCTGGATCGCCTCAGGCTGCATGACGAGGTCCATCGCCAGCTTCTCCTGGCCTCGAATAGCAGCAAGGCAGTCGAGCCCTGCGACAAGGGTAGGGCACGCGATCAGCAGCTTGCCATCAAACGCAGCTCGCATCGCCCTGATGAAATCCACTGTCCGCCGCCACCAGTAGCAGTCCGGCTGGAACTTGATCTCCGCCGAATCCCAATCCTCCACGAACGGCACCAGCCAGGACGTTGCCCCGCTGTCCTCATTCCGGTGCATATCCCCGCCCAGGAACGATGAAAGATGGTCCGGGCCGAATTCAAGATAGTAGAAAGGAATCGCCTCGCCGAGGAACTCGTGCGTCTGGCCATAGGCAAGTATCTGATCGATCAGCGGCTCGGGATCGCCCGTGAAACCCGACGTGTATCCCGGCGCGTCTACCGGCGTCACGCCTGCCTTCGGTATCACCGAGGCAACGAGCGGCCGATCCGACTCGCCCTTCCAGTAAGCGTTCCAGCGCTGCCGCGCCTCCTCGAAATCCGGCTTGAACTCTAGTTGCACTAAGCTGTCCTTCTGCCGATGAGCTACTTTGCCTTCTGGACTGTGATCTCGCGGATGAGTATCGCCTTCCGCGGACCGTCCTTGGTTCGGTGCTTGAAGTGGGAGTAGGCTATGATGAACGAGTCGGGACCGGTTGCGAGCAGGCTCGTATAGCCGCACGAGTCCGCTCCGAAGCTCGGATCGCCGCCGTTGGTCATCGGGACCATCTCAAATGGATCGGTCCATGACTCGCCCTTGCCGTCAGTTGAGAACCTGACCTGTACGCCATGCCGGCCTGAAGTGAGCACCAGCACGCCGTTGTCGAGCCGCAGCAACCTGGGCAGCACGCCGTTCTGAGTGAACGCCCGGGGCTTCGACCACGTCTTGCCGAGATCGGTAGAGCGGCTGGCATACATCGGGCCTATGCCCGCCCCGTCGCTGGTGCGCATCACGCAGAACAGGGAACCGTCTGAGAGGATTTCGAAAGCGGGCTCAGTGTAACCCATGCGCTCGTTGCCCTTGGCGTCGGCCTTGAGGTCGGGCTGATATAGAATCCGGCCCTGGATAACCCAGGTGTGGCCATTGTCCGTGGAGCGGTAGAAGAACGTGTGGTCCTTGGGGTCCGCGGTCCCATCCTCGCGTGTCATATAGCCGGGGTAGATGCCTGCCAAGAGCGACCCGTCCGGCGCGACCCTGACATCGCCCCAGAAGAGTATGGGAAACAGCCCAATCAGGCTGTAACGCAGCGCCTGTGGGTCGATCAGCTTGGCTTGCTCCGGTGACCACTCGCTCGATCCCTTGGCCATTCGGTTCATTCGGACGGTCTGCAGATCCTCCGGTAGGTCCTGCAGGCGGTAGAGTAGAGGGGCCTTGCTGTTGTAGGTGTCGCTTGCGCTCCCGACCGGCTTCGGCAGCTTCAAATCGGCGATAGGAACGGCCTTAGGTGTTGTTATGACAATGCGGTCGCCGTTCGGGAGAACGAGTCCGGAAATGCCCTGCTTGCCTGTTGGCGGCAGCCAAGTCTTGCCATTGTCGTGCGAAACCATGCCCGCGGTCTCGCTGCCGTAGCATTTGATCGAGTCCTGGGACACGCTGAACGTGACAAACAGTCTGCCGTCATCCCAGCGGGTGATTGTGGGGAACTGATAGAAGCCCCAGCCCACGGGCTCGGGTGCTACCGCCACATTTACAGGCTCCCCAAAAATCGCCTTTACCGGCGGCTTGCCCGGTCGGCGATAGTCGATCGCCTCCCGTCCGAAGCACGCTATTCCCATCTGTGGTTTCGCCGCCTTCGCGCTTGGCGCGGCCGATGTTCGACCGGCAGCCGCAAGTAAGCAGGCGAGAACCAATATCGCTGTCCCTGTGCCGTAACCCATGCCCATCTTCGTGTCCTCCGTCCCGGAATGCTCATTTACGATACCAGACGGGCAGAAGACGCGCAAGGGCCGGTTAGCCGGATTTTAGTCCTCCAGTATGATCGCGCTTGTGGGACAGGCGTCGCGCGCTTCCTCCGCTTTGGCCTTCAACTCTTCGGGGACAGTATCGACCTTTGGACGCGCCTTCTCGTCCTCAGGCATTTCGAACACTTCGGGGCATATCTCCACGCACAGCCCGCAGGAGATGCAATCGTCCGTGATGGTCACTTTCATCCGCTGGACTCCTTCCCTCTCGCTGAGACGAGTATACCCGGCTACAGCCTCTCGAATCCCATCGTGTCGTAGTGCTTGTCGAAGGTGAATGCTTTCCTGATTCCGAGGGATTGCATCGCCGCGAAGCTGACACAGTCCGTGAAGCTGAAACCGGCGGTGTCGTAGCGGGCGAGGATGTCCCAGGCGGTGCGTTCGATCTCCGGGGTGGTGTAGACGAGAGCCATCTGGCCGGGCGCTGCAAAAACGCCGTCCGGTTCGTTGCCCCGATGCGGAGACCACGAGTTCTGAATGAACGTGCCGAACTGGACCGCACGCGTATGCCCCATGGTCCGATCCCACAGCAACCACGTGCAGACCTCGTCCACAATGTGGTTTGTGGTGAATAGCTGCGCGCGGCCCGTCGTGAGAACATCGTAGATTCCGATCGCCCTCTGATGAGACTCGTCCTTGTGGGCTGCCAACGCGATGAATGCGCTCGCGTCAACGAAAACCCTGTCAGTGCCCATAGAGAATCTCATCGTGGTTGACTGCGGCTTTGGGGTTGGCCCCTTCCGCCATGCCCACTATGCTCCACATAGCTTCCCTTCGTTTCTGCTCCCACTCATCGAAGCTCTGCTCGGCAGCATCCACCAGATCTCTGAGAGCCTGCCCAACACTCACTCCCTTGCTCTCGGCAAGCCGCTTAGCCACTTCCCACTGCCGGTCTGTGAAGCAGATCTGCGTCCTTTTCATCTTCATGCGTTTTCGTGCCACAGCCATTGCCGATCACTCCTTTGCATTACATCACTATAATACCCACGTGATGTAATGATTGTCAAGCCTCCACCCGTATCCCACACTGCGCATCGTCGATAATCTCCCCCACCTCGGCAGCCGCGAGCGCGCCTACTGATTGCAGCGCTGACTTCATAGCCTCCGCTCGGTCGGCCGGGACGCTGATCAGGAGCCCGCCGGCGGTCTGGGCATCGCACAACGCGAGCTGATCCTCTTCGGAGAGCTCGCCGGACCAGGTAACAGCCGATGTTGAGTTCAGGTAATCTCGATTCGAGTAAGTCCCGCCCGGGGCTTCATCAAGCGCAAGCAGCTCCTTAACTCCGGCTATGAGCGGCACGTCGTGGAATCGCACGCGCGCCCCGACACCGCTCCCGCAGGTCATTTCTCGCAGGTGGCCGAGGAGGCCGAAGCCCGTCACATCCGTGCAGGCGCTGCAGCCGATCTCGATCGCCGCAACGGATGCCGGCCCGTTGAGGGTGGTCATTACGCGGATCGCCTCGGCAATCGCCTGCGCGGGCGCGGTGTCGTGCTTGATGGCGGTCGTGATGATGCCGGTGCCTATAGGCTTTGTAAGGATTAGCTTGTCGCCGACTCTCGCGCCGGAGTTCGTGAGAACCTTCCTTGGGTCCACTATTCCCATCACGCACAGGCCATACTTCGGCTCGGGATCGTCGATAGAGTGTCCGCCCGCGATGCTGACCCCGGCGGCCGCGGCCTGATCGGCGCCTCCACGCAGGATCTCTTCGAGCACACTCAAGGGCCGCGTCTTGGCAGGATAGGCGACTATGTTCAGGGCGAGCACAGGCCTTGCGCCCATCGCGTAGATGTCCGAGAGGGCGTTGGTGACCGCGATCCGGCCGAACTCGTAGGGGTCGTCAACGACAGGCGTGAAAAAGTCCGTTGTCAGCACGATCGCGAGGTCCTCGGAGACGCGATAGACCGCGGCATCGTCGGAGGTCGCGAGACCCACGAGCACGTTCGGGTCGGTTATTGGTGGTAGGTGGCGCAGGACCTGTGCCAGAGCCTCAGGGCTTAGCTTGCAGGCTCAACCGGCTCCGTGCGACAGCGATGTCAACTTGAAATCCGCGTCCGGCACTCCAACCACCTCCTCTCGAGCGAGTCAGGAGGCCGAAGTCCTCCCGGCATCGCGCGGGTACGTTGTATATGATAGCGCGGTTCCGCGCGAAATGCGAGCGCGGGATGATACGAGGTGTGCGCCTCCGATAATCTTGACGTTTGGCCCTGGGTAATGATAATCTATTAGCACGCTGCCGGATAGCTCAGTTGGTAGAGCGACTGACTCTGGATCAGTAGGTCCAAGGTTCGAGCCCTTGTCCGGCAGCCACACCAAATCCGCGCTTTTCAAAACTGAGCATGTTTGGTGGCGACCTGTCATCTTGAGAACCGGTGCAGTTGGTTCTCAGCATTGTCTGCGTGGAGTCTTGCAACACCAAGCGCCTGTCGGCGAAAACTGAGCGCGCACTCCCACACTTGTGCCGCACCGGTCACAAGACCTGTCATAGGGAGGTGCTCGAACTGAAACAACTGCTCCACATCCTGGACCGAAACACTCTCCTACGATTGGCTGGTTCGCGCGTATATGGTCGCGGCGAGGACTACTTCATCCTGAAAAAAGCCAAGACCCTTTCTCCGCGCGAGGGCGGCGTCTCCGCGACAGTGCGCGGTACGCGGGATTATTCCGTGAGCCTTTGGCTGGAGGATGGCGAGATCGCTTTCTCCTGCGACTGCCCCCAAGGTGAAGAAGACAAGTTCTGCAAGCACTGCGTCGCTGTTGGCCTGAAGCTACTCGACACAGGCGGCACGGGCCGGAAGACGACGCATTCCACAACGATGGACGATGTTCGCGCATGGCTGAATCGTCAGGAAAGGGAGGCCCTTGTCGATATGCTTATGGGTCGCGCCAAGAACGATTCAGACCTCCGCAAGCAGTTGCTCATGAACGCCGCGCGGGAGAACCCGTCGGGGATCGACTTTGGCACTTTCCGCAAGGCTATCGACGACGCCACATTCGTTGAGCACGGCTACGTGGATTACAGGAGTTCGTATGAGTTCGCCGAGGGCATCTGGCGCGTGCTGTCCTCCATTCGTAAGCTCTTGGACGATGGGCACGCCGCCGAGGTAGTGGAGCTTGCCGAGTACGCGTTGGCGAGAGTCGTGAGCGTATGGGGCATGGTGGATGATTCGAGCGGCAACACCGGTAGCGTGATGTCGGATACTCAGGAGTTGCACCACGACGCGTGCCTTTCGGCGAAGCCTGATGTTTCGGCGCTCGCCGGGAAGCTGGTGGAGTGGGAACTCACCATTGACGGAGATGCGTTCGACAACGCTGCGGCGATCTATGCCGACGTGCTCGGCGACGAGGGAGCCACAGTCTATAGAGATCTTGTTGAAGCCGAATGGGAAAAGGTGCCGCAGATCAACGCAGGACAGGACTCGTCCGAGAGATGGGGTAGAAGATACAGGCTTTCGCGGATAATGGAAGGGTTCGCTCGCAGATATGGAGGCATTGAGGATCGTGTTGCCATCATGTCCCGCGATCTGTCCACCGCCCATTGCTATCTACAGATTGCCGAGCTGTACAAGGAAGCGCGGAACAGTGATGCCGCCCTTGATTGGGCCGAGAAGGGACTGGCCGCCTTTCCCAAGCGTACGGACGGGCGTTTGCGGGTGTTCCTCGCCGAGGAATATCACGCGAGAGGCCGCCACGACGATGCGATGGCCCTTGTGTGGGCTCAGTTCTCGGAATCTCCGCAGTTGCGGCAATACCAAGAACTCAAGTCGCACGCCGACAAGATCGGTCAGTGGGATGAGTGGCGAGAGAAGGCTCTGGGCAAGCTGCGCCGGGACGCCGCCGACAGCAAGTCACGGCGTCCAGCGGGCTTGTACCGCTTGTTGTCCCCCGACAGCTCGACATTGGTGGAGATACTCGTCTGGGAAAAAGAGATCGAACTTGCTTGGAACGAAGCCCAGCAAGGTGGTTGCAGCGACCGACTGTGGATGGAGCTCGCTCACCGACGCGAGGAAGACCATCCCGAGGATTCGCTGCGCATATACCAAG
>Ga0209638_1000909_pt1 | contig 19379 bp, 22 predicted proteins | sample BarGraNGADG00211_FD_184490 | JGI IMG/M metagenome (GOLD analysis project Ga0209638, IMG submission 184490) | Arctic peat soil microbial communities from Barrow, Alaska - Barrow Graham LP Ref core NGADG0002-211 (SPAdes) (version 2) | ecosystem: Environmental > Terrestrial > Soil > Wetlands > Peat...
AATATCTTTTATAAGTTTTAAAGTGATTCGGAAACTTCCAGAAGTCTCTCTTTTATGTTGTTAAGAGTGGTAATAACATCCACCCTCCTATCTTCTCCACTTTTATTATCTCTCATTCTTTTTGCAGCTCCATCCAGGGTCATACCCCTCTCTTTTACAAGGTAGTATATTGTTCTGAAGTTAACCAGATCATCTGCTGTAAAAAGCCGATTCCCTTTTTTATTTCTGGCCGGCTTAATAAATTCCGGGAACTTCTGTGCCCAGAATCTTACCAATGAGGTATTTTCATTTAGAATCTCTGCCACTTCACCGATTGTGTAGTATAGCTTCTCTATTTTGAACTCTTTGTATGGCATGGCCGTAATATTTATTCTGTATATTAATCAAGTGACTGACCACTACTCATTGCAATGATCATCATATCTCTGAAATCGTAAGGTGCAAGGTCTGCAAAAAAGTAATTGACAGGGTTCATTACTTCTCCATTAAGAAGAACTTCATAATGAAGATGCGGGGCAAATGAGAGACCGCTGTTTCCAACACGGGCTATCACAGTATTTTGCCTGACAGGCTGAGACTTTCTCACAAGAATATCACCCAAGTGTGCATATTTAGAGAGATAACCACCTTCATGCTGTATTATCAATTCGTTACCCCGCCCTCTGTCTGATTTTATCACATCTATTACAATTCCATTTGCTGTTGCATGAACCTCGGTACCAATAGCAGCAAGCAAATCAACTCCGGTATGCTCAACAGGTGTTTTATAGAAGGGGTGTATCTTTTTACCTGTGCCTGCTCCTGTTTGTGAAATATTTATTTCTTTTATCGGAATAATAGATGGAATTCCTGTAATTGAAACATTCTTGCTTATTTGGCCGATGATTGCCTCAATTCGTTTATTTTGACTTACCAGCATCTTTTCCAGAGTTTTTGTCTTCGTGGAGGAAAAGTTTACCAAAGTCAAGTCGGCAGAAGTGTCAAGCTGAGAGAATAAAGCTGCATTGTATTGGTGTGGGAAAAAGTCCGAAGGGGTAGACTTAAAGATGCTTTGATATATCGCTCTGTCCCTGGCACGCAAATCTACTATTACATTATCCAGCACATCCATCTTTTCACTCACCCTTTTATACTCATCTGTCATAAGCTGATTCTCTTTGATCAACCTCTCTTCTTCTCTGGTATTAAAAAAAGGACCGATAACCAGATAATAAAGAATTGCGAGAAGAATACTTACCATAAGGTAATTAAAAACAACTTTGATTTTACCTTTGATCCCTAATTTATCCTCTACAAACCTTAACTGCTCTTTATTGAATTTGTATTTACTCATAATAAAAGACTATCCTTTTGGACTTACCAAAGCCTTATATTCACCGGCTTTAATATCTCTATTATAGTAATTCTGAGGATTTACCGGACTATTACGATAAATAACCTCATAATGTAGATGCGTACCGGTTGATCTACCTGTATTACCCATAACAGCTATCTGCTCTCCTCTTTTTACAATCCTGCCCATAGCGACAAGACTGGACCTAAGATGGGCATATCTTGTTTTGTAACCGAATCCATGATCGACAATTATAAAATTACCATACCCAAAGAAGTCGAAACCTACCTCAACAACTTTTCCGTTACCCGTTGCATATATTGGTTCACCAACAGATCCGGACAAATCTACCCCGGTGTGCATCCTGAATTCTCCGTTAAAAGGATCATGTCTATAGCCAAAACTACATGAGAATCTGATTCTTGAAGTTGTAATGTTGACCGGCGGGATTGCAGGAACACAGAGTGACATCTCATCTGCATTCTTTGCCAACTGTGCAACCTCATCAAAAGATTTGGACTGAACAAAAGCTTTCTTATATAATACATCCATGTTAATGGCTGTTCTGCTGAGAATACCGGAGTGGTCAAAATTTTTCAGATATGAATACCTGTCTACACCCCCAAACCCTGCATTTCTCACCTCCTGTGGAATCTCCTCCATACCAAAAATTGGTCTGTATATATAATTATCTCTCATCTGAAGAGATAAAAGCGAGTTATTGGCCTCTTGGAATCTTTTATTCATCAAATCAAGCTTGCTGGACAACTCTTCGGACTTTCTAACTAAAGCAAGCATTTTGGGAGTCTCCATGTTGAAGTATTTTGTATACACAAAATAGTAGCCCAATGAGGTTACGATACTCAACAGGAAAATAATAAAACCTTTGGAGAACCTTGCCCTTATAGGGATTTTATGAAGCTCGTAGGCTAAAGTCTCTGGGTTAAATTTATATCTTCGTTTTTTGGGCATATGGAAATTCTGAGCTATATTTATGCAAATTTAAATAATTTTAATAAAAAACCTATTTTTGTGATTCATTTTAAAATCAGAATAGAAATATAATATATATGACTTCAAAAGAAATAAGAGATAGTTTTTTGAACTTCTTTGCAAGCAAAAGCCATACCATTGTGCCCTCTGCGCCAATGGTCGTCAAAGATGATCCTACCCTAATGTTCACTAATGCCGGCATGAACCAATTCAAGGATTGGTTTTTAGGGAACTCTCCCGCTAAGTATCCCCGTGTTACAGATACGCAAAAATGTTTAAGGGTAAGTGGCAAGCACAATGATTTGGAAGAGGTGGGGCACGACAGTTATCACCATACAATGTTTGAGATGCTTGGTAACTGGAGTTTTGGGGATTACTTTAAAAAAGAGGCCATTGACTGGGCATGGGAGTTATTGACCGAGGTTTACAAACTGGATAAAACCAGGCTTTATGCTACTGTTTTTGAGGGTAGTGAGTCGGATGGCATTGATGCAGACGATGAGGCTCGGGAACAATGGTCAAAGTATCTCCCGGCAGAGAGGATTCTAAACGGAAATAAAAAAGACAACTTCTGGGAGATGGGAGACACCGGGCCTTGCGGTCCCTGCAGTGAGATACACGTAGATATCCGCAGCGAGCGGGAGAGAAAAAAATTAGACGGAGCAGAACTCGTAAATAAAGGGCACCATCTGGTTATTGAAATCTGGAATCTGGTGTTTATTCAGTATAACCGAAAGGCAAACGGAGAGTTGGTTCCGCTCCCGCAAAAACATGTGGATACCGGTATGGGCCTGGAGCGTCTGTGTATGGCTTTACAGGGTAAGCAGAGCAACTACGACACGGATGTCTTTTCAAATATGATTTCCCAAATTTCAAGACTTTGCGGAAAACCTTACAGCGAAAGTCCGCAGGTTGGCGTGGCTATGCGTGTAATAGCAGACCATATAAGAGCGATCAGTTTCTCAATTGCAGACGGGCAGCTCCCGTCAAATGTAAAAGCAGGCTATGTAATCCGGCGAATTCTAAGAAGAGCCGTCCGCTACGCATACACATTTTTAAATGTTGACCAGCCGTTTTTATGTCGTTTGGTTCCCATACTTGTATATGATATGGGAAAGGCTTTCCCGGAGTTGGTTTCACAACAAACATTGGTAGAGAAAGTGATAAAGGAAGAGGAAGAGGCATTTTTAAGAACTTTGGACAAAGGGATTAAACTTATGGATGCTCTCATGGAAAAACACAAAGAGAGTAAAATTATTTCCGGAGAAGACTCTTTCACTCTCTATGATACATTCGGATTTCCGATAGACCTGAGCGAACTTATTGCAAGAGAGAATGGTTATTCTATTGATTTAAAATCCTTCGAAAAAGAGTTGACAAAGCAAAAGGAACGAAGCAGAAATGCCACATCCAGTGAAGAAGGAGACTGGATTGAAGTACGTCCTTATAATGGCGTTGAATTTGTAGGGTATGATAAGAATGAGGAACAGATACATCTTGTGAAGTACAGGAGTCTTAAGACAAAAACCAGGGAGTACTATCAACTCGTTTTTGACAAAAGCCCGTTTTATGCAGAGAGTGGCGGACAGGTGGGAGACACGGGATATATTGAGTCGCCTGCGGGTGAGATAATACATATCACAAACACCATTAAGGAGAACAATCTCAGTATTCACATAGCAGATAGAGTACCTACAGATCTTACAGCTGTTTTTACTGCAAAGATCAATTTGGAAAGAAGGCAGTCAACAGCCAATAATCACACAGCTACACACCTTCTGCACAAGGCACTTAGGGAGATATTGGGAAAACATATCGAGCAGAAAGGCTCCTTGGTAAACTATAATTATTTCAGATTTGACTTCTCACATTACGAGAAGGTCAGTGAAGATAATTTAAGAGCTGCAGAAAAAAGGGTCAATCAGTTGATACGAGAGAATTCACCAAGAGAAGAATACAGAAATATGCCGATAGATAAGGCTAAGGCACTCGGAGCTATGGCACTTTTCGGGGAGAAGTACGGAGATACCGTCAGAGTTATTAAATTTCATGATTCAATTGAGTTGTGCGGTGGTACACACACCTCAGCTACGGGTAACATCGGATTATTCAAAATCATCTCGGAATCTGCAATAGCAGCCGGGGTGAGGAGAATCGAGGCTACAACAGGTGAACATGCAGAAAAGATCATTGAGGATGTCGAGGATACAGTAAAAGCCATAAAAGAGGTCTTTAACAATGCTCCCAATCTTGTGAACAGCGTGCACAAGATAATTGAAGAGAACGAAAATTTCCGCAAAACTATTGACGCGGCAATGAGGGAGAGAGCAATCGCTCTCAAGAATATTTTGCTGAAAAACCCACAATCTATTAATAATGTAAATATCATTGTCTTAAGAGGCGAGTATCCCGCAGACCTTGTGAAAAATATTGCATTTATGCTTAGAACCGACGTTGAAAATACAGCATTCATTGCAGGTTGCGAGTTCGAAGGAAAGGCCCATCTTGCACTGATGTACTCAGATGATTTAGTTACTCAAGGTTACAATGCTTCCAAAGATATAAGGGAGGCAGCCGTGCTTATTAATGGAGGAGGAGGAGGACAGAGCTTCTTTGCAAGTGCCGGCGGAAAAAATCCTGACGGAATATCGGCAGCAATCACGAAACTAACAGAATTGGCCATAAAATAGCGCATTTTGAAAAAAATAGATCTTTTTATATCAAAGTCTTTTTTAGGACCATTTATCGTAACATTTCTTATTGTAACATTTGCCCTTTTGTTACAGTTTTTATGGTTATATATAGATGAACTGGTAGGTAAAGGCTTGAGTTTTTTTGTTATTGCCGAATTTCTCGGCTGGGGTGCGGCAACACTTATTCCTTTGGTGCTTCCCCTTGCCACGCTTTTTGCATCGATTATGACTATGGGTGGTTTTGGCGAGAACAACGAGCTTCTGGCCATGAAAGCAGCAGGGATCTCTCTTCCCAGAATACTCACCCCGCTCATTGTTCTTTCGTTTATTATCAGCATCGGCGCCTTCTTTGCGGCTAACAATCTTATCCCTGTTGCTTACAACAATATTTACTCTCTGCGAGACGATATTGGAAAAACAAAAGAGGAGATCAGAATTCCAACAGGCGTTTTTTATGATGGTATAGAAGACTATATAGTACGAATTAACCGTAGAGATGATAAGACCGGTCGCATATATAATGTGATGGTATATAATCATAAAGAAAAAAGAGGAAATACCAGTTTAACTTTGGCAGACTCAGGTTCAATTAATTTGACCAAAGATAAGAAGAACCTTGTATTCACACTTTATGACGGTTACTCTTATGAGGAGCCGGTAAGAGACCCGGGAGATACCGGTTATGCCCTGCGGCGTGTAGGTTTTACAAAACAGGAGATGATAATTTCCCTGGAAAATTACGCTTTTCAAAGGTCAGATCAAGGTCGGTTCAGCAAAGAGGTTATGTCTCAAAATCTAAACCAGTTGAATCATGCGAGAGACTCTCTTGACTCTGCTTATACACACAACAAAGAGTATCAACTGAAAAATTTATTTAGTTCCGGAGGTTTCGGATTTCCAAGGCAACTCGACTCATCTTTTATAAAAAATTACTCTTCCGCCATAAATGTCGACTCAATTTACCGATTCAATAATCTTGAGGAGGAGAAAGGTACAATTAGAACCGCGCTGGCACAAATCGCCAATGCCATTACAGTTCTGGACAACTATCAGATAGATGAGTATCAGTATTCATATCCTTTGAGAAAAGTGCGAGTAGAGAGATATAGAAAATTTACACTATCAATAGCATGTCTGATATTTTTCTTTATTGGAGCACCCCTTGGAGCAATTATCAGAAAAGGAGGGCTGGGAACCCCTGTTGTTGTCTCTATGTTCTTCTTTATTATATACTGGGTTATCGATATCAGCGGTAAAAAATTGGCAACAGATGGAGTAATAACTCCGGCACTCGGAACCTTGATATCCTCTTTGATTCTGTTTCCTATGGGGGCTTACCTCACATGGAAGTCAACACGAGACTCTTCTATCTTTAATGCAGAAGTATATATCCTCTTCTTCAAAAACCTGTTCCAACGAGTAAAAAGAGTTGTAACTTTGAAAGATGAAAAAAACATCTAGAATTGTGTACATGGGCACCCCTTCGTTTGCTGTTTCGCCGCTGAAAGAGCTTTTGGAGAGAGGGTATGATGTTGTCGGGATTGTAACCGCACCCGACAAAGCCTGCGGCAGAGGCCTTGCAGTGTCCTGCAGTGAAGTTAAGAAATTCGCAGAAAATCTGAATATTCCTATTCTTCAGCCGATATCCCTAAAAGATGAATCGTTCCTTGAACAACTTGCAGCTTTAAATGGAGATCTCTTTATTGTTGTAGCTTTTAGGATGTTGCCTAAAGCTGTGTGGTCTCTGCCTAAATTGGGAACTTTTAACCTACATGCCTCTTTACTCCCGGATTACAGAGGTGCTGCACCTATCAACAGGGCAATTATTAACGGAGAAACAAGAACCGGAGTTACAACATTTCTTCTGGATGAAGAGATTGATACCGGGGATATTCTGTTTCAGCAAGGTTGTGAGATAGACCCGGAAGATAACTTTGGCTCACTTCACGATAAGTTGATGGCTATCGGCACAAATCTGGTTATAAAAACTGTTGATTCTCTCACAAATAAAGAGTTTAAACCCCTTCTGCAATCCAGTCTGGAGGCACAAATGGGAAAGACAAACCTGGCGCCAAAACTTACAAAGGATACCGGGAGAATTGACTGGGGCCAACCTCCGGTTAGAATAAACAACCTCATAAGAGGACTCTGCCCCTACCCTGCAGCTTACTCAGAAATCCTGAATGAAGAGAAATACTTCTCCGTAAAAATTTTCAAAAGTCATGTTCATGTGGTTATCCACGATCTCCCATTCGGTACTATAGATTCAGATGGGAAAAAATATTTGAGAGTTGCCTGCAACGGAGGGTTTATTGATGTTCTCGAACTTCAGCTTGCTGGTAAAAAAAAATTATCTGCAGTTGAGTTTCTGGCAGGATTCAGGAATATTGAAAATTATCGTTTTAAATCATGAAAAATGTGCTGATTCTTGCCGATGGAGAGTTTCCTGCCCACATTATCCCATTGAGGGTTTTGGAAGGCACAGGAACCATTATATGCTGCGATGGAGCTGCCACAAAATTAATCAATTACGGCATTATTCCCTCTGCGATTGTTGGTGACATGGACAGTCTTGATCCGGAGATGCAAGAGAGATACAAAGGATTGATCCATAGAGATTCCGATCAGGAGACGAACGATTTAACAAAAGCATTTGAATACTCTCTCACTTTAAAACCGGACAAGATAATCATCCTTGGAGCTACCGGTGCAAGAGAAGACCACACAATAGGCAACATCTCCCTTATGTCTCATTACCGGGAAAAAGCTAATATTGAACTTGAAATGTACACAGACAACGGCAGATTCATTGCAATTAAGTCAACCGCTAAAACATCTCTTCCCGTTGGGAGTAAAGTTTCAATATTTTCACTTGACACAGACATAAAAATAGTATCAGAAGGGCTTAGATATCCCTTGAATAATGTCATTTTTGACTCTTGGTGGAAGGGAACCCTTAACGAGACTACCAAAGAGTCATTTACGCTGAGTTTTTCATCCGGAAGGGTTATTCTTTACATTGCTTACTAAAAAAAAGGCGTCCCTAACGGAACGCCTCATCAATAATTCAGAAAGCGATGCTATTTTACAAGCTTGTTTAACTCTGCACCTGTTTTAAATCTAACGACTTTTTTAGCTGCAATTTTAATTTTATTGCCTGTACGAGGGTTTCTGCCATTTCTGGCATTCCTTTGGTTTACGGAGAAAGAGCCAAAACCAACCAGGGTTAGCCTTTCACCATTTTTTAATGACTCACTAGTTACATTAATAAATGCATCTAATGCTTTTTTGGCATCAACTTTTGTAAGGTCTGCCTGATTTGCGATAGCGGATATCAATTCTGCCTTGTTCATAATTTATTATTTAGGATGTTGAGTTGCTTGGGTCTGTTGCAAATATAAGTTATTAATTTCAAAGAACAAACAAAAAGATTATCTTTTATAATCAATAATTACAAATTTTTCATTTTTTCCTGAACTATTCTTTCAAGCTCTTTGCGCTCTTTATCAAACATTAGAAAATCACGACTTTCCGGGAACAATGGTCTGTGATTGCTCATAGAATTCAGTTTGCTAACATCTGCTATCAACTTTTGGGCCGATTCATCAATGAGATTTTCTTTAAAGATGTCCCATATATACTCAACGGCGAGTTGAGAAGGATGCAGCATATCCTCAGAGTAGTAACGGTAGTCTCTCAGTTCGTCCAGTAAGATTTCGTAAGCCGGAAAATAGAGAACATTTGCATGTCTGCTCTGCAGCTTTTCGATTGCCAAAAGAAGGGTAGCTTTACTTAACTGATTACCATGCGCTCCGTCTTTCCAATGTCTTATTGGACTCACGGTAAAGAGCCAGATTTTTGTTGGGGTTTCTGCTATGAACGGGGAAAGCATCTCTACAATTTCGTCCACAGAAAGAGCCTCTCCATTAAACCGATTTTGGGCCAATTTATGACAATTGGCAACAACAACCCCATTTGATCTCAAACGATAAATCCATCTCGTTCCAAGAGTAACAACGATCCATTTAGACTCCTTATAGTGATTACTTGCCTCTCCAAGCAACCTGTTGTTATTTGAGAGAAGTTCATCCAAAGACATTGATGCAAACTCACTGCTGTGATACAGACTTTTGTAAATATCACCATCAATTATTACATCCGTTTCCAGAAAAGGTCTGTTTGACGCAAGCCTCTCCAAAGCGCCTGTGATTGAAGCAGGGTTATATAAGACACCAAAGGGATTTACCAAAACATTAAATCTCAATTTCTTCATAATGGCACCCATCTCATTTGCAAAGCATGACCCCAGAAATAGAATTTTATCGCTGTAGGAGACTTTGAATGAGAACTTCTCTGCTTCTACCTTAGTTTGCAGTTTCATCATAAACTTTGTATTAAATCACCCCTAAGTTATCTTTAATTTTAGAAATGCCGGCTCTTTTTAAAGTGGAATTTATGAAAATTTGAGAAAAATCTTCATTATCCATCGAGGTCCAATCCTCTTTTGTCAAGAATAAAATTGATTTGTTGTGTTGTTTAGAGATGATCGGTTTGAATTCATTCCAGGTTGTAACCTCTCCCTTTTTTGACCAAGGACAGGCTTTAAGACAAATATCGCATCCAAAAATTCTGTCATTCAGATCAATAACAAATTCTTCTGTGTTGTGATTATCCTTGCTTTCTATTGTTTGGTACGAAATACACCTTCTGGCATCAAGGCTGAATGGTTCGGCAAGGGCACCTGTCGGACAAGCCTCAATGCATGATTTACAGCTCCCGCACCCATTTTTCACAACAGTGCCGGAATATTTTAACGTTTGATCCACTAATATAATTCCAATAAATGTGTGAAGACCGAACTTTTTACTGATTAAAAAATTATTTTTTCCTATAAAACCCAGTCCTGCCTCCTTTGCCCATTCACGCTCCAGTACCGGTGCAGAATCTACAAAAACTCTTGCTCTCATTTTTGGCAAAAGCGGTTTCATTCTCTCTACAATCAGGTAAAGTTTGTCTTTAATAACCTTATGGTAGTCCTCTCCGTATGCATACGATGCAATCTTGGGAAAACCTTCGCTTTGTTCAGATTCCGGCTTATACGGAGCTAAAAAGCACATAATCGACTTGGTTCCCTTAAGAAGCAGTTCCGGATTTTCCCTTAATTCCAGATTTCTCTCCAAATATTCCATCTTTGCATTGTAGGATTTTCTCAAGTTGAGTTTAAGCCTCTCAACTTCCGGCAGCAATTTCCGGCAAGGAGCTGCGCCATAATCCAGAAAACCAAGTTCATTGGAACAGGTTTCAACTACTTTATGAAGTTCGTCAATATTCATAGAACAAAAATAGAGAAACATTAAACAAAATTGTAATTAAAACAAGAGATTTACTGTAAATTTCATACATTTGCCTACTTTTTTCTTACAGAAGTCAAAATTTATTAATATAATGAACATTTTAGTAGTTGGTGCCGGTGGCCAAATTGGCACAGAGTTAATTCCTCATCTGCAAAAGGTATATGACCATGATAATATTATAGCTGCAGATATCAAAGAAGATGTTGTCAAAAAATTAAAAGAGAGCTCTATAGCTGTGACATTGGATGCATTGGACATTAAAACATATACAGAGGTAATAAAAAAATACAAGATAGGAAGAATATATAATCTGGTAGCGCTTCTATCTGCAACAGGAGAGAAAAACCCCCAACTTGCCTGGACTGTTAACATGGGGGCGCTGCTCAACTCTCTTGAACTTGCCAAGGAGTACAAATGTTCTGTTTTTACCCCTAGCTCAATAGGTGCTTTCGGTCACTCTACTCCTCATGATCGTACACCCCAAGACACCATAATGCGTCCAAACACCATGTATGGCGTATGCAAAGTTTCCGGAGAGCTCTTAAGTGATTATTACTTCACTAGATTTGGCGTAGATACCAGGAGTGTGAGATTCCCCGGGATAATATCAAATGGTGCGTTACCCGGTGGAGGTACAACTGACTATGCAGTAGAGGTCTTTTATGATATTGTTAAAAAAGGACACTATACATCTCCTATTCCGGAAGACTCTTTTATGGACATGCTCTATATTCCTGATGCCCTTAATGCTTGTACACAGCTTATGGATGCAGACCCGTCAAGGCTTAAACACAGAAATAGTTTTAATGTTACAGCCATGAGTTTTTCTCCCAAAATTCTTTTTTCAGAAATCAAAAAGAGAATACCACAAGCTGCATTTGACTACAACATAGATTTGGTTAAGGCTGAGATTGCGTCCTCTTGGCCAAATTCTATGGACGACTCATGCGCAAGAGAGGAGTGGGGCTGGAATCCTAAATGGGGTTTACAAGAGATGGTGGATGACATGTTGAAGGCTATCAAACTAAAAGCTTCGTAAACTCACTACTTAGGTGCAATTCTATAAAGGAAGAGTGCCACAACTGCGAAAACTATATTTGGAACCCAAAGTGCCAACCATGGTGGCATCAATTCGCTATGCACGAACATCTGACTAAACCTGAGAAATAGTATGTAGGTGAAGCTGAGAGCTATTCCAATCCCTAAGTTCAGTCCTATACCACCCCTTCTTCTTTTTGAGGAGAGTGCCACACCCATGATGGTAAGGATAAATGCAGAAAACGGCACTGCAAAACGTGTGTGCTTTTCTATAAGTGCAAATTTTACCCTTTTATCTCCCCTAAGTTTCTGAGTTTTTATCAAATTATTCAGTTCACCATAGGTATATGATTCTACAATATCATTCCTTCTGTTCAAGTCATTTACGGATAAGCTTATTACTGTGTCTATCCGGGCTCCTTTTACGATAGATTCTGTGTTTCCGTCATTTTTTCTGATATAATAGTCATAAAGGGTCCACCCCTGTTTTATAGAGTCCCATATAGCGGTTTCTGCAGTAAGTTTCGATCTGATATTGTGTCCGTCTATTGTTTCCAAAGTAAATCTCGAAGCACTGTTATTTACACTGTTAAAAGACTCCATATAAACGTAGGTACCCGGAGTTAATTGAAAGTGAATGTTTGTGCCCGCATTGTAAACCCTCTCTTTTATGTACTTTTCCGCAAAATCGAGCCTTACCTTGTTTGCCGGCGGTATCAAAAAAAGGTTGAGTATCAGGCTTACGAAGGCAATAAAAAAGGCGGACAGAAAATAGGGATATAGAAAGCGGTTAAAACTTATTCCACCTGCCAGGATGGCTACGACTTCGCTGTTGGACGCCATTTTTGAGGTAAAGAAAATTACGGATATAAATACCAGCAAAGGACTGAACAAATTGATGAAATATGGTACCAAATTGCCGTAGTAGTCGAATATAATGGCTTTTAGAGGAGCATCCTTTTCTATCAGGTTGTCTATCTTCTCACTGATATCAAATATTATTATAATAGCAATAATAAGAACCAATATAAAAAGATATGTTCCTATAAACTTCTTTATTATATATTTATCTATGGTGCCTATTTTTAAATTCTTATTCATTAAAGCTTAGTCTCTAATCTTTTAACAATTGTGTTTTTCCACACTTTAAAATCACCTGTCTTAATACGGTTTCCGGCCTCTTTAACCAACCAAAGATAAAATGCAAGATTGTGCTCGCTTGCTATTTGCGCACCCAGTATCTCTCCGGCAATGAAAAGATGTCTTAAATAACCTTTGGTATATGAGCTATCTACAAAAGACGTTCCATTCAAATCCAAAGGCGATAAATCATCTGCCCATTTTTTGTTTCTAATGTTTATTACCCCTTCAGATGTAAAAAGCATACCATTTCTGGCATTTCTTGTGGGCATTACACAATCAAACATATCAATACCTCTCTCTATCCCTTCCAGAATATTTGAAGGTGTTCCCACACCCATCAGATATCTTGGTTTGTCTTTTGGTAATATCGGGTCCAGCACCTCGAGCATCTGATACATGAGTTCGGTGGGCTCACCGACTGAAAGACCTCCGATTGCGTATCCCTCTCTGTTCAATTCTACAGCATGTTCTGCTGCGGCAATTCTAAGGTCTGGGTATATGCACCCTTGAACTATCGGGAAGAATGCCTGACTGTATCCGTGTATCGGTTCGGTATTATCGAAGTGTTCCACACCCCTCTCCAACCAGTTTTGGGTAAGCTTAAGGGATTTTTTGGCATATGCATGGTCCGAATCACCGGGAGGACACTCATCCAAAGCCATAATAATATCTGCACCTATTATCCTTTGAATATCCACAACACCCTCCGGAGAAAAAAAATGTTTTGAGCCATCTATATGTGATCTGAATGTGCAGCCTTCTGTAGTAAGCTTTCTGTTCTCTGCAAGTGAAAATACCTGATACCCTCCGCTGTCTGTTAATATCGGACCATCCCAAGAGATAAATTTGTGGAGTCCGCCTGCTTTTCTGATAATTTCCGTACCTGGTCTGAGGTATAAGTGGTAGGTGTTGCCTAATATTATTTGTGCCTTAATATCCTCTTTTAAATCTCTGTGAAATACTGCCTTAACTGTACCGAGTGTACCAACAGGCATGAAGATGGGAGTCTCTATAACTCCATGATCTGTATATAATAAGCCACAACTTGCAGATGTATCAGGGTCATGTGCTATTTTCTCAAATTTCATATTCAATTATCAACGTCCAAAGATAATAATTTAATGCCTATATTTGAACTGCAATTGCTTATAACAATTAATAAAATATCGAATTTATGGATGTTAAACTACGTCTCACGCTAATGAATTTTCTTCAGTTTTTCATATGGGGATCATGGCTTATCTCTTTAGGAGGATATATGATTGTTAAATTACATTTTACGGGAGGACAGGTCGGTGGGATTTATGCCACTATGGGGTTGGCTTCTTTGTTTATGCCAGGACTGTTGGGAATCGTAGCCGATCGGTGGATAAATGCAGAAAGAGTTCTTGGAATGTGTCATATTTTAGGGGGGGTACTACTTTTCTGGGCATCTACAATTACAGACTCAAGACTTATGTACTGGGTTATGCTGCTCAATGCTATGTTTTATATGCCTACCATCGCCCTGAACAATACGGTGTCATACAGTATTTTAAAGCAAAGAGGATTGGATGTTGTAAAAGATTTTCCACCCATTCGCGTATGGGGAACAGTAGGATTTATCATTGCCATGTGGGTAGTTGATCTGTGCGGTTGGTCCTTTAAACCTTTGCAATTGAATATTGGTTCGTTTTCTGCGCTTTTTCTAGGTGTATATGCATTTACAATGCCTGCCTGCCCTCCAGCCAAAGTTAACACAAAACGCTCTCTGGTTTCTTCTTTGGGTCTGGATGCATTTGTGCTTTTCAAGCAGAGAAAAATGGCAGTTTTCTTTATTTTCGCAATGCTTCTTGGTGCTGCTTTGCAGATTACCAATACCTTCGGACAACCTTTCCTTCACGATTTTTCCTCTAACCCAGCATATGCATCTTTGTTTGCGGTTACCCATCCCGGCATTCTTATGTCTGTTTCTCAAATGGCAGAAACCTTGTTTATTCTCGCTATTCCCTTCTTTTTGTATCGTTTTGGTATAAAAAAGGTGATGCTGATGAGCATGTTTGCCTGGGTGTTGCGCTTTGGTTTGTTTGGAATTGGAAATCCGGGAGAAGGTCTTGTATTCCTTATTTTATCAATGATTATCTATGGAGTTGCGTTCGATTTCTTCAATATCTCAGGATCTCTTTTTGTAGAAACAGAAGCAAAGCCGGAAATAAGAGCAAGCGCGCAAGGGCTCTTCATGATCATGAGTAACGGCATAGGTGCATTTATTGGGGGAGTTTCCAGCGGTTGGGTGGTTGATCATTTCACCTCTGCGGAAGGAGTAAAGGCCTGGCCTCAAATATGGTTTGTTTTTGCAGGCTATGCTTTGGTTGTAGGTATTTTGTTTGCAGTTTTCTTCAGGTACAAACACATCCCAAAAACAAGCGAGAAGATAGGTGGTGGAACGCTAATTGATATTTAATTGACCAATAAGAATAAAAAGAGCAGCCTTTGCAGGCTGCTCTTTTTATTTATGCTATGTGATATATGTTTAAACTTTGGTTCTTCCCTTCTGTGGAACAGCTTTGGTTTTTGACGCAGCGGCTTGTTGTTTTGGAGCTGCCTTTACCTTTGTAGCTGCCTTAGCCTTTGGAGCTACTTTTGCCTTAGGTGCTGCCTTAGTTCCATCTGCTTCAGTTGCAGCTTTGTCTTCCTTTTTAGCACGACTACGACGTGTTGTAGCTGCCTTTTTAGTTTCAGGTTTAGCCGCAGCAGTTGTTGCTTCGTTAAAGTCTACAAATTCAATCATAGCCATATCAGCTGCATCTCCTAAACGGAAACCAAGTTTAAGTATTCTTGTGTATCCACCGGGACGATCTGCAATCTTAGGAGCAATTACTCGGAAAAGTTCTGTAATAGCCTCTTTTTGCTTTAAGTATGAAAATACTGTACGGCGCGAGTGAGTTGAATCATCCTTAGATTTTGTGATTAGTGGCTCTATGTACATCCTTAAGGCTTTGGCCTTAGCTGTTGTAGTCTCGATCCTTTTGTGCAGTATGAGAGATGATGCCATATTTGCCAACATCGATTTACGGTGTCCGCTTTTACGGCCTAAATGGTTAAATGTCTTATTATGCCTCATTTTTTATAACTTTCTTTTCAATATTATACTTTGTAACATCCATTCCAAAGCTGAGTCTGTAGCGCTCAACAAGGTTATCTATCTCTGAAAGAGATTTCTTTCCAAAGTTTCTGAACTTCATAAGTTCTGTTCTTTGAAGAGATACCAACTCTGCAAATGTTTCTATATCCGCTGCTTTAAGACAGTTCAAAGCTCTAACGGACAGCTCCATATCTGCTAATTTGGTCAATAAAAGATGACGCATACGTAACGATTCTTCATCAAGCTCATTGCTGATAACTTCAACCGGAGTTTCAAGGGTTATCTTTTCATCTGAGAATAACATAAAGTGATGTATAAGAATCTTAGCTGCCTCTTTTAAAGCCTCCTTGGGATGAATAGATCCATCGGTTGTTATCTCCAAATTTAACTTCTCAAAGTCTGTCTTCTGCTCAACACGCCAGTTTTCAACTGAATATTTCACATTTTTGATTGGTGTGAAGATAGAATCAATTGGAATAAGGCCAAATGGTGCATCTTCTTCACGATTCTCTTCTGCCGGAACATAACCTCTGCCTTTTCCAATCCTCAACTCAACAGAGAGGGTAACAGATGGCTCCATAGAACATATTTGCCAATCTGGATTTAGTACCTTAAAAGAAGATAGCTGTTTAGATATATCTTCTGCGGTAAAGTTATGTTTGCCACTTACTGTAACGTTGACAATCTCTGAGTCTTCTCCCTCAATCATTCGTTTAAAACGAACTTGCTTAAGGTTTAGAATGATATCTACAACTGTTTCAATAACACCGGGAATTGTTGCAAATTCATGGTCTACCCCCTGTATTTTTACTGCAGTAATAGCATATCCGTCAAGAGAAGAGAGAAGAATTCGACGCAAAGCGTTCCCTACTGTAATGCCATAACCTGGCTCCAGTGGACGAAACTCGAAGCGACCGAATGTCTCGGTAGCGTCAAGCATTATTACCTTATCGGGTTTTTGAAATGCTAATATTGCCATTTTATTTTTTATTTAGAGTATAACTCAACTATTAGTTGCTCATTTATTGTCTCCGGAATTTCAGTTCTTTCAGGAAGATTTAGCAACTTACCTGTAAGACTTGCTCCATCCCACTCAATCCAGGCAAATCTGCCTGTACCACGAGAAATGTTCTCTTGAATAACCTCTAAGCTCTTTGATCTTTCGCGAACAGCAACTACTTCCCCTGGTTTAACAATTGTAGAAGGAATGTTACAAATCTCACCGTTCAACGCAATGTGACAGTGGGTTACAAGTTGTCTTGCAGCAGCCCTGCTAGGAGCAACTCCCATGCGATAAACCAGATTGTCGAGACGAGTTTCAAGAAGTAAAATCAGGTTTTCGCCTTTACGTCCTTTCATTCTTGAAGCCTTTTCGTATAGATTACGGAATTGTCTTTCAAGCAGACCGTATGTATATTTTACCTTTTGTTTCTCTTTTAATTGAATACCGTACTCAGAAGTTTTTTTACGCTTCTTAGTCAGACCGTGTTGTCCCGGAGGGTAATTTTTCTTTTCGTAACTTTTATCGGGGCCAAAGATCGGCTCTCCAAATTTGCGGGCAATTTTTGTAGCAGGCCCTGTATATCTTGCCATATTAAATAATTTAAAATGAATTTATAAGGGTTAAACTCTACGGCGTCCCTTTGGACGACAACCGTTGTGTGGTAATGGAGTAACATCAATAATCTCTGTTACCTCAATGCCTGCACCATGAATAGTACGAATTGCAGACTCACGTCCTGCTCCGGGCCCTTTAACATAGGCCTTTACTTTACGCAGACCTAAATCAAAAGCTACTTTTGCACAGTCAGCTGCTGCTGTTTGTGCTGCATATGGGGTGTTCTTTTTAGAACCTCTAAAACCCATCTTTCCAGCCGATGACCAACTGATTACCTGTCCGGTAATATTGGTCAAAGTCACTATAACATTATTAAAAGTCGATGAAACGTGGGCTTGTCCATAAGCCTCAACTTTTACAACTTTTTTCTTATTTGTTGTTCCTGTCTTTTTTGCCATGATCTAGGTTCTATTTAGTTGCTTTCTTTTTGTTAGCTACTGTTTTCTTCTTACCCTTACGTGTACGGGCATTGTTCTTAGTAGACTGACCACGAACTGGTAGTCCAATACGATGACGGATACCTCTGTAACATCCGATATCCATTAATCGTTTGATATTAAGTTGAACTGATGAACGAAGTTCACCTTCAATCTTAAATTCAGAGGAAATAATTGCTCTGATCGCTGCAATTTGATCGTCATTCCAGTCCTTCACTTTTGTGTTATAATCGATACCAAGTTTGGTAAGGATTGTTTTGGCTGAACTGTGTCCGATTCCGAAGATATAGGTCAAACCTATCTCTCCACGTTTGTTGTTTGGTAAATCAACTCCGGCTATACGTGCCATAATCTATTTGTCTCTTTTTTGTTTACAAATTAAAAAATTATCCTTGGCGCATCTTGAATTTTGGATTCTTCTTGCAAATTACATACAGAACCCCCTTGCGTTTTACTATTTTGCAATCTTCACTACGCTTTTTAATGGATGCTTTAACTTTCATATTATCAAAATTTTTATTTATATCTGAAAGAAATTCTTCCTTTGGTTAAATCATAAGGGGACATTTCTACTCTTACTCTGTCTCCCGGCAAAATCCGAATGTAGTGCATTCGCATCTTACCTGAGATATGGGCAATAATCACATGTCCGTTATCTAATTCTACACGAAACATCGCATTCGACAGGGCTTCAATTATTGTTCCCTCTTTCTCTATTGCTGCTTGTTTAGCCATTTATTAAATATCTCAATCCCTATAATTTACTATTATCGTTTTCAATGAACTCAAATGTCGATAAAACATCCGGCTTTCCCTTTCTTACAACCACCATTAACTCATAGTGTGCAGAGTATTTCTTATCTGAAGTGCTTACTGTCCATCCGTCATCATGCATGAAGATAGATTTTCCTCCGGCATTAATCATCGGTTCAATGCATATAACCAGACCATCTTCCAGTTTTTTGCCTTGTCCTTTGCGGCCGTAGTTTGGTACTTCGGGTGATTCATGGAGATGTTTTCCAATCCCATGACCAACCATCTCTCTCACTGCAGAAAAACCGTAACTCTCTATATACTCTTGAACAGCAAATGAGATATCACCAATTCTGTTTCCTACTACTGCCTTTTCTACTCCTCTATACAGCGACTCTTTGGTTACCTTTAAAAGCAACCTGGCCTCTTGCGAAATCTCTCCCACAGGAAAGGTATAGGCAGAATCTCCATAGTAGCCCTTGTATATCGTTCCGCAATCTGTCGAAATAATATCTCCCTCTTTAAGGCGATAATCCGAGGCAAATCCATGAACCACTACATCGTTAACCGAAATACACATAGAATAAGGAAAACCATTATAACCGAGGAATGCAGGCATAGCACCATTATCACGGATGTAAGTATCGGCAATTTTATTCAACTCCAGAGTTGTAACCCCGGGAACAATATGCCTTCCTACCTCCGCAAGAGTTTTTGATACCAAGAGAGCATTCTCTCTAAGTAACTCAACTTCTTCCTCTGTTTTTAGTTTTATCATTTCTTTTATGAACTTTGAAATCTGGTTACATTCCCGAACGGCCTTTTAGACGTCCTGTCTTCATCAAACCGTCGTAGTGACGCATAAGCAAATGACTTTCAATTTGCTGAAGCGT
>Ga0209638_1000910_pt1 | contig 19373 bp, 18 predicted proteins | sample BarGraNGADG00211_FD_184490 | JGI IMG/M metagenome (GOLD analysis project Ga0209638, IMG submission 184490) | Arctic peat soil microbial communities from Barrow, Alaska - Barrow Graham LP Ref core NGADG0002-211 (SPAdes) (version 2) | ecosystem: Environmental > Terrestrial > Soil > Wetlands > Peat...
GCTGCCATGTTCCTCACTTACCTCGGTAGTCGGTGAATCTCGACGATTTTGTGAGCTTCAAGCCCCCGGAGATAGAGCCATATATAGGCATCACTCCATCCTCATTCCCCTCCCTCTATCGGGCCCCGGAGGGTGCGGTCGTGGGTTGAGGCTCCTTCGGCACGCAGCCACGCGGTGGCGTCTGACGGCAGGAGGCCACCCTCCAGCTCGGCGCTGGCAAGAAGGAGCGAGCAATCGGCGGGCAGCGCAATCGGTGCGGGCGAGAAGTTGACGACGCAGATGAACCGCGGGCCGCGGGCGAAGGCGAGCACCTGCTCCGGCGAGGGCAGCCAGCGCAGGTCGCCGCCGCCCAGACACGGGTCGCTCCTCCGGATTGCGAGCATCGTTCGATACAGGCTGAGCATCGAGTCCGGGTCGCCCTGTTCGGCTTCGACCGTCAGCGCTGCCCAGTGGCTCGGCTGCGGCAGCCACGGTTCGGCGGTCGCGCCGGCGGGGCTGAAGCCGAAGGGGGATCCGACTCCGGCCCACGGGAGGGGAACGCGGCAGCCGTCTCGGCCGGGGTCCGTGCCGCCTGAACGCAGGTACATCGGGTCCTGCCTTCGGTCGGGCGGCAGGTTCTGGACTTCCTCGAGTCCGAGCTCTTCTCCCTGGTAGATGTACAGCGAGCCGGGCAGGGCGGCACACAGCATCGCGGCCGCTCTTGCGCGCCGCCGGCCCAGATCGAGGTCGGTCGGAGTTCCTTCTCGCTTCGTGGCGAAGGCAAAGGCGGAGTCCTCCTGGCCGTACCTGGTGACCGGCCGGGTGACGTCATGGTTCGACAGCACCCACGTGGCGGGAGCGTCGACGGGCGCGTGCGCCGCCAGCGTGCCGTCGATCGACGCCTTCAGGCTGGCGGCATCCCAGGGACGAACCAGGAAGTCGAAGTTGAAGGCGGTGTGGAGTTCGTCGGGCCGAAGGTACTTGGCAAAACGCTCGGCGTCCGGCAGCCAGATCTCCCCGACCAGTATGCGGGTGCCCGGGTACGAATCGGTGATCGCGCGCCAGCCGCGGTAGATCGCATGCAGCTCGTCGCGATCCGTGTTGGGGTGCTCGCCGGGCCGCGGCTCCGCCGGGATCTCGGGCAGGGACGGATCCTTGACCAGCAAGGCTGCGGAGTCGATTCGCATGCCGGCGACTCCGCGGTCGAACCAGAACTTCAGGATCGCCTCGTGCTCGGCCCGGACGTCGGGGTGGTTCCAGTTGAGGTCTGGCTGCTCGGGCGAGAAGAGATGCAGATACCACTCGCCCGGCGTGCCGTCCGGGTTCTGCGTCCGAGTCCAGGCCGGCCCCGAGAAGTTCGACACCCAGCCATTGGGTATCTCGCTGCCGTCGTCTCCCCGGCCCGGGTGGAACCAGAACCTGGCCCGCTCGGGCGACCCGGGCGGGGAGACGAGCGCCGCCTGGAACCAGGCGTGCTGGTCGGAAACGTGGTTCGGGACGATGTCGACGATCGTCCGGATGCCGAGGCTCCGAGCTTCGGCTATCAGCATTTCGGCTTCGTGGAGCGACCCAAAGGCAGGATCGATGGCCCGGTAGTCCGCGACGTCGTACCCGCCGTCCGCCAGGGGCGACACGTACCAGGGGGTGAACCAGATGGCGTCGACGCCCAGGTCCGCGAGGTAGTGGAGGCGCGATCGCACCCCGGCGAGGTCACCGATGCCGTCCCCGTTGCCGTCCGCGAAGCTGCGAACGTAGACCTGGTAGATGACGGCGTGGCGCCACCAGTGCTCGTCAGCGGTCTCAACGGCGTATGCGGGTGCTATTGCTGTGAGGGCCCCGTCTGTCACTTGACTCTGCTCCGGTCGAGCGGCCGGTGCCTCACCGGGCGGGTTTTGGTGGCCGCCCGCGAAAAGTACACTATTCTATAATTCTACGCAAGATCTTGACAGCCCAACTTGGTAAGTTGGTCGCATCGGCGCAATTCAGAAACGCAGCGTCGTAAGCCTGACGTGCTGGGATCAAGAGGAGCCTGCGTTCAGACCCGGCGTACGGACTGCCGGGCAGCCGCGCTATCGGCGCGGGGCGGGGCCGAGTGCGGCCATCGTCGGCCTCATCGAACCGAGGCGGCGACCGCGGCGGGAGGGGCTGTGGACCCTCGGACTACCAGTTCGGGCTCGAAGAGCAGCTCATCGTGAGACATGCCCGTGCCGGCGATCTGGCTCACCAGAAGCTCGATGACCGTGCGGCACATCGGCTCGATCGGTTGTCTGACGGTGGTGAGCGGCGGGTCGGTGCAGGTCATCAGCGCCGAGTCGTCGAAGCCCACGACAGAAACGTCCCTGGGCACGTTCAGGCCTGCTCGTCTCGCCGCGCGAATGGCGCCGAGGGCCATCGGGTCACTGGCGCAGACGATCCCCGTGACACCGGCCTCGAGCAGGCGCATGGCCGAAGCCTGGGCGCCTTCAAGCGAATAGAACGAGTGCACGATCTGGTCGGCGTCCAGCGAAACGCCGGCCTTGGCGGCCACAACACGCGCCGCCGCGAGCTTGCGTTGAGAGGGCACGTGGTCCGGCGGGCCGATCAGCACGCCAATCCTGGAGTGGCCCAGCGAGATCAGGTGGCCCATGGATTGCTCCATGGCCACGGAATCGTCGCACGACACACAGGGAAAGCCCAGGTCGCCGAAGGCTGCGTTGACGAGGACTGTGGGCAGCCGCCGCTCCGCGAGCCGCGCGTAATGCTCGTGCGGTGCGTCTGCCTGGGCGTATAGCCCGCCGACGAAGACGATCCCGGAGACCTGTTGCTGGAGCAGCAGGTCCACGTAGTCGGCTTCTGATACGCCGCCTGTGGTCTGCGTGCAGAGCACCGGGGTGAAGCCCCGCTGGGCGAGAACTGCGCCCATGACCTCGGCGAAGGCCGGGAAGATGGGGTTCTGCAGCTCCGGCAGGACCAGTCCGACAAGCCGGGCCCGCTCGCCCCGCAGCTTCGTGGGACGTTCGTAGCCGAGGACATCGAGGGCCGTCAGCACCGTCTGGCGCGTCGCCTCCGACACTCCCGGCTTCTCGTTGAGGACGCGGCTGACCGTGGCCTCACTGACGCCGACCTTCCGAGCTACTTCCGCAAGTCGTTTGGACATGACGCAATTCTACGCAAAAACTCGCCAGCTGTTGCAAGCGTCCTGCATCGGCTCATGGGGCCGGGTTCAAGCCCCTGCGTCGTGCTCGGTAACGAGACTGATGACGGTTTCGACGACCTTCGGAAGCGCCGCCTCTACGGCCGGCGACAGGCGTTCGCCGACCTCGAGAGATCCCGCTCCGACGCTCACCACGAACACGTCCGGCGACGCGTTCCAGAGCTCGCGCGCCAGCGCGACGAGGGACTCCGGTTCGAGGTGGTGCGACCAGGCCGATCCCGCGCTCGAGGTCGCTTCGAGCCGGCGCACGGACACGACCCCCGGCTCCTGCTCGACGCTGACATCGACCAGGACTACGAGCGAAGCCTGGCCGACGTCGTGGGCCAGTTCAGGCGTCAGCTGGTGCCGCCACAACACGTTGGCTCCGCGCAATCTCGCGTCCTGGGCCAGACGCGCGACCACGTGCCAGCCCAGCCCGTCGTCGCTGCGCAGCGAATTGCCGTAGCCGACGATCAGCGTTCCGGCCGCGCCCGGACTCAAGCCGCGACTCCCAGGGCTACGGCTCGCCCGCGCCTGCCTCGCCGGCCCGCTTCTCGCCGAAGGTCAGCGAGCCAGGTCGTCGAGGACCGCACCGTCGGGCCCCATGAGCTGGATGCGGAGAGCCATCTCACCCAGGGCGTGGGTAGAGCAGCTGAGACACGGGTCGTAGCAGCGAATGACCGCCTCGACCCGATTGAGCATCGGCTCGGTGAGCTTGTCTGCCTTGACATGGTGGCGTGCCACCTGGAGCACGGCCCGGTTCATCGCCATGTTGTTGTGGCCCGTGGCGATGACGAGGTTTGCCCACTGGACGATGCCGTCGTCGTCCACCTTGTAGTGGTGCATCAGCGTGCCTCGGGGCGCTTCGGAGACTCCGATGCCTTCGTTGCGGTTCACCTGAGCACGCGCCAGGACGTGCTTGGAGAGGATGTCGGGGCCGCGCAGAAGGCTCTCGATCTTCTCGATGCAATGGAGCGTGTCGATGAGACGGGCGTAGTGGTAGTGGAACGACGAGCTGGCCACGCGGCCGACGCGCCAGCGGAACTTCTCGAGCTCCTCGTCGGCGCGCGGAGTGCCCATCCGGTCGGCCACGTTCACCCGCGCGAGCGGGCCGACGCGGTAGATACCGTCCGGATAGCCCATCGCCTTCCAGTAGGTCGACTTCAGGTATGTCCAGGGCTCCGCCGCTTCGCCGATGTAGTCGTTGAAGTTGTGCGGATCGACTCGATCGGCCAGGAACTTGCCGTCGGCGTCGATGACGCGGAGCCAGCCGCCGTAGTGGTCGACGTTGCCGTTGCGGTCAACGAGAGCCATGAAGGCCGATCGGAAGTTGCCGAAGGTCGAGGCTTCCTCTTCCCAGCGAACCATGTCCGTCTTGTACCAGGCGATGGCCCGCTCGACGGCCGCGATCGCTTCCGGGACGCCGGCTAGGATCCGGTCCCGGACCTCGGCGGTGAGCGGTTGCGCCATGCCGCCGGGGATGATCCAGGTCGGGTGGATCCGCTTGCCGCCGATCCATTCGATGATCTGCTGACCCCACTTGCGAAGCTCGATGCCGTCCTTCGCCAGCTGCGGGTTCGCCCGCGCGAGCCCGATGATGTTCCGCTTGGCCGGGTCGGCGTCGAAACCGAAGAGAAGGTCCGGCGCCGAGAGGTGGAAGAACGACAGCGCGTTCGACTGCACGATCTGGCCGAGGTTGACGATCCGGCGCAGGTCGGCCCCGGTCGGGGGCGGCTCGACGGCAAGGATGTCGTCGACGGCCTTGGACGATGCGATCAGGTGGCTGACCGGGCAAATGCCGCAGATGCGGGCCATGATGGCTGGCATTTCGTGGACCGGGCGCCCTTGCGTGATGCGCTCGAAACCGCGGAACTGGGTGACGTGGAAATGGGCGTCGACGACCTCGCCTCGATCGTCGAGCTGGATGGTGATCTTGGAGTGGCCTTCGATCCTGGTGACGGGATCGATGACGATTTCGCGGGTCATGTGGGCTCCCGTCAGCGACCGAACCGGGCCCCGGTCACGTCGGGGACGCGACCGGCCAGCAGGTCATCGAGCAAGTTGTAGATGAGGTCGGCGGATGGCGGGCAGCCCGGCAGGAACACGTCCACCGGGATGACGAGGTGGACCGGCCGCGCCATGGGCAGGAGCTTCGGTACGACCCGCGACGGGATCTGCGGGTTGACGGTCACGTTCTCCACGTAGGCGCGATCCAGCAGCGGCTGGACCCCGATCGGATTGCGCATCCCGGGAACGTTGGACGTCACCGCGCAATCCCCGAAGGCGATGATCGTCTTGGTCCGTTCGCGGACCATCTTGATCTTGTGGAGGTCTTCTTCGCTGGAGACGGCGCCTTCGACGAAGCACACGTCGACCGCTTCGGGGTATTCCTTGATGTCGACGAGAGGGCTGTAGACGAGGTCGGCCCGTTCGAAGATGTCGAGCAGGCGCTCGTCCATGTCGATCAGCGACATGTGGCAGCCTGAGCAGCCGTCGAGCCAGACGGTGGCGATCCGCGGCTTGCTCACAGTCCACGCTCCTCTTGCACGACCCTGAGCCACGGCAGGAAGGGCCGCTCATGCTTGCTGCCCGAAGACACGGCGCGGCCCTTTTCGAAGAGGGCGCCGGTCGGGCAGACCTGGACGCACTTCCCGCAACTGGTGCAGGTGGTCGACTCGCCCCATGGGATGCCCATGTCCGTCTGGACCCGGGTCTCGAGGCCGCGGTGCATGACGTCCCAGGTGTGCGCGCCTTCGATCTCGTCGCAGACCCGCACGCAGCGGAGGCACAGGATGCAGCGGTTGTGGTCGATGGCGAAGAGCCGGTGGCTGGCGTCTATTTCGAGCGTGGGGTTGATCCGCGGCAGATCGAAATGGGTCACGCCCAGCTCGTCCGCCATCTCCTGCAGCTCGCAGTGGTTGTTGGCCACGCAGACCGCGCAAACGTGGTTGCGCTCGAGGAACAGCATCTCCGTGACGGCCCGGCGGTACTCGAGCAGGCGCTCGGAATGGGCTGTGACGTCCATGCCCTCGGCGATCTGGGTCGTGCAGGCGGCGGTGAGTCGAGGCGAGCCCGCGATCTCGACCATGCACAGCCGGCAGGCGCCGCGATCGTGGATCCCGTCGAGGTGGCATAGGCCCGGGATGTCGATCCCGCTTTCCTCGGCCACCTCCATCACGGTCTCGCCTTCCGAGCCGGCGACGTCCTTACCGTCGATCTTGAACGTGAAAACGGCGGCGGTCATGCCATCACCTCCGGCGCAGTGATCGTGCAGACGCCCGCGGGACAGACCTTGTCGACGATGTGGGAGATGTACTCGTCCCGGAAGTAACGCAGCGTGCTGAAGATCGGGTTTGGAGCTCCCTGTCCGAGTCCGCAGAGCGCGGTTCGCTGGATGATCCCGGCCAGTCTTTCGAGCTGCGCCAGGTCGTCCATCGTGGCCTCGCCGCGGGTGATCGAGTCGAGGAGCATGTACAGCTGGGTCGTGCCGACGCGGCACGGGACGCACTTGCCGCACGACTCTTCACGGCAGAAGTCCTGGAAATACTTGGCGATGTCGACCATGCAAGATGTGTCGTCCATCACGATCAGGCCGCCGGACCCCATGAACGATCCGACCTCGAGGAGGGATTCGTAGCTGACCAGCATGTCGAGGAACTGGGCGGGGATGCAGCCGCCGGACGGGCCGCCCGTCTGGACCGCCTTGAACGGTCGGCCGTCGATGATGCCGCCGCCGATGTCGTAGACGATCTCGCGCAGGGTCGTGCCCATCGGGACCTCGACGAGGCCGGTGTTGACGATCCGTCCGGCCAGGGCGAAGACCTTGGTGCCCTTGCTCTTCCCGATGCCGATGTTCGAGTACCACTCCGGACCGTTGCGCAGGATCGTTGGCACGTTGGCGTACGACTCGACGTTGTTGATCAGCGTCGGGCAGTTCCAAAGGCCCGATACCGCCGGGTACGGCGGCCGGGGCCGAGGCGTGCCGCGGCGGCCCTCGACGGATGCGATCAGGGCGGTTTCCTCGCCGCATACGAAAGCGCCGGCCCCGAGCCGGATCTGGACGTCGAAGTTGAAAGCCGTATCCCCGATGCCGCTGCCCAGGAACCCGGCACGTTGCGCCAATCGGATCGCCGTCCGGAGACGCGACACCGCGAGCGGGTACTCCGCTCGACAGTAGATGTAGCCCTCGGCGGCGTGAACGGCGAAGGCCGCGATGGCCATGCCTTCGAGGACGCGGAACGGGTCGCTCTCGAGGACGCTACGGTCCATGAACGCGCCCGGGTCGCCCTCGTCGGCGTTGCAGACGACGTATTTCTGCGTGCCCTGCGCCTTGGCGACCGTGGTCCACTTGAGGCCGACGGGGTAGCCGGCGCCGCCGCGGCCCCGCAGGCCGCTGCGGGTGATCTCGTCGCGCACCTCGGTCGAGGTCATCTCACCGAGCACGCGCTTGAGCGCTTCGTAGCCGCCCCGGTCGGTATAGTCATCGAGGCTCTCCGGGTCGATCCGGCCGAGGTTCTCGGTTGCGACGCGAAGCTGCTTCTCGAAGAAGGGTCCCTGAGGCTGGCGCGTGTCGGTCGGCTTCACGGACTTCAAGGCGTCGACGATGCCCCCGACGTTGTCTGGAGTCACGTGCGAGAAGAGCTCGCCCGTCTCCGCGATCTCGACGAGCGGACCGGCGGCGCACAGGCCCAGGCAGCCCACACGCTTGACTGTTACGTCGGTCAGGCCGGCTTCCGCGACGCGCTCGCCGAGCCGGAGTGTGATGTCGTGAGCCTGAGCTGACATGCAGCTCGCGGCTTCGCAGACGTACGCCGACGCGCGCCGCTGGCCGTTGGCAATCTCTCCGCTATTCGCGCGGCGCTGGTTCGGTCGCGCCGCGGCAGGCAGCTCGCTCACAGTGCCTCCAGATGGGCGACGAGTTCGGCGGCATTCACTTTGCCCTTGACCTCGCCATCGATGACGACGGCAGGCGCCAGGCTGCACGCGCCCAGGCAGCGCGCCGTCAGGACCGAGATCTTGCCGTCCTCGGTCGTGTGCTTCGGCTTGACGTGGAGGCCGTTCTCGAGTCCGGAGAGGATGTCCTTGGCCCCGTTGATGTAGCAGGCCGTGCCCGTGCACACCACGCAAGTGTGCTCGCCCTCGGGCTTGAGCGTGAAGAAGGAATAGAAAGTCGCAACGCCGTAGACCCGGGAATGGGGCACCCCGAGCGTGTCGCCGACGTAGTGGAGCGCGTCGTTGTCGATGTAGCCGAAGGCCTCCTGTGCGGCGTGGAGGGCCTCGATCAGTGCGGCCGGGCGATCGCCTATGCGACGCATTCGCGTCTCGACGATCTTCCAGCGCTTGTCGTCGCTGGGGGCGGGTGACTTGGCGTGCAGGACGGGCATGTGCCCTCTCTCCAAATCCATTGGGCAACGGGAGTGCGGAAGGGCAAGTCGCGTTGGGTTCACGCAACCTGTTGGGACTGGTTCCGAGATGGTACGAAGACGGATAGCCCCATCCGCGGGCCGCACTTCCCGACTGTGGGGGCCGTATCTCCCCTGTAGCGCGGGCTCGCCAAGATGCCGCGAGCGACCACCGGCCCGCGACGGCACGGGTTGACTTGCCCGCCGCGCTCTGGCGTCACACAGATGCCCAGGCCGGAAAGCCCCCTCGCGCCGGCCATTCAGGGCGCGTCAAAACCAGGCTCAGCCCCGACGATTGCTATTGCCGGCGCTTACCGCGCGATGGGCATCGCACTGCCGGCCATCTACCAGCTGGGCGCTACCGCTCCGCAGCCTTCAACAGGCCGAAGACCGCACCCTGGGGGTCGGTCAGGATCGCGAAACGCCCGCCGGAGAAGTCCATCGGGGCGAGCATCTCCCGAGCCCCGGCTTCGACTGCCTTCCGGAACGATACGTCGACGTCGCCGACGTTGAAGTAGACCATCCAGTAGCTGGGGACCTGGGCGGGCACCATGGGGTTCATCTCGGTTCCGCCGGCGATGCTCTCGCCAGCCAGCAGGAACTCGGTGTAGGGCGGCTGGCCCTCGCCCATTGGGCTCGTCTTCGAGGCCCAGCCGAAGACGGCCGCATAGAAGGGCACGGCCTTCTCGATGCCGCGGGCGTTCAGCTCGGCCCAGCCGAACGTGTTCGGGCCGCCGGTTCCGAAGCCGCCCATCGCAATCGGCTGCCAGGCCGAGATGAAGGCGCCGGACGGATCCTGGAAGACGGCCATTCGGCCCTGATCGGCGACCTCCATGGGCGGCGCTATCACGGTGCCGCCGGCCGCCTGGACCTTCGCCGAAAGCGCGTCGGCGTCGTCGGTGCCGATGTAGACCATCCAGGCCGTCGGGGCCTCGGCCATCTGCTTGGGGCCGATGCCGGCGACGTCCTTGCCGCCGACCTTGGCCATGGCATAGCCGCCATATCGTGGGTCGGGATTGACCTCGACCTGCCACCCGAACAGCTTCGAGTAGAACTCACGCGATGCGGCGGGGTCGGAACTCGAGAGGTCCACCCACGCCGGCTTGTTGAGTACGGAAGCGACGGCATCCACCATCTCTTGTCTCCTTCGGGTTGCTCTACGGAGACGGCATTCTGGCACCGACCTCCCCTCGAATCAGCTTTGTGCCGCCTGCCGGACTCACGGCGGCAGCCCAAGTCTCGAAGGGTTGCCGGCGGGCCCTATAGTCGAAGCGATATGTCTCCGACCGAATCCGCTCTGCCGCCGGCGGCCGTCACCCTGGAACGGATCCGCGCGGCGGCCGAGGTCATCCGAGACGTGGTCGTGCGCACGCCGCTGCTGCCGTTCGGTGCCCCCCAGGACGGCGACCCGACGGGGCAGACCCGAGCCTGGCTGAAGCCCGAGTCGCTCCAGCCGATCGGCGCCTTCAAGTTGCGCGGCGCCTACTACAACATCGCGACGTTGCCGGCGGAGCGGCGGGCCTCGGGTGTCGTCGCTTACTCCAGCGGGAACCATGCGCAGGGCGTCGCCCGCGCCGCTCGCCTGCTGGGGGTTCGCGCCGTGATCGTCATGCCTTCGAACGCGCCACGAATCAAGGTCGAGCGTGTGCGGGCGGACGGTGCCGAGATCGTCTTCGTCGGCCCCTCGAGTGAAGAGCGTGCGGAGCGGGCTGCGCAGCTGGCCGCGAGCGAGGGCCTGTCGCTGGTGGCCCCATATGACGATGCCGCGACCATCACGGGTCAGGGCACCGTCGGGCTCGAAATCGTCGAACAGATTGCCGTCATCGACGCGCGCCGGCTGGGGGCGAACGGCTCTGTGGAGGCCGGGGCGGTGCCACTCACCGTTCTGGTGCCGGTCGGGGGAGGCGGAATTGCGAGCGGCGTGGCCGTTGCCGTGAAGTCGCTCCGGCCCGACGCGGTCGTGCTGGGCGTTGAGCCGGCTCTCGCCGCCGACGCTCGCGACTCGCTCGCCCAGGGCCGGATCGTAACCTGGCCCGCGGACACGGTTGGACAGACGATAGCCGACGGCCAGCGAACCACGCACCTCGGGCGCATCCCGTTCGCGCTGCTCAGCCGCTATCTGGATGGCATCGTGACGGTCGAGGAAGACGAGATCGCGCGAGCCATGGTTCGGGCGTCCCGGGATGCGCGGCTGGTGCTGGAGCCGTCCGGAGCCACCACCCTTGCCGCGTGGCTGTTCCACGGGGACGAACTACCGGCCACGGGTCGTGTCGTGGCGATCCTGAGCGGCGGAAACGTCGATCCGACGCGCTACGACGAGCTGATCGCTCGCGGAGTCGCAGCCGGTGGGTGATCGCGCTGTGTCGGCCGCCCGGCTGCCTGCGGCTTCCATTTTGGTCACCGTCCTGGAGTGCCGGCTCTGCCCGCGGGTAGCCGCGAGCTCAAGGCAGCGGGCGCCAGGCCTTGCCGAGCAGGACCGCGAGTGCCGCGATCAAGGCGCCCAAACCGACGAACACGACGCTCACCTCGGTCGCCTCGTGCTTCGTGATCAGGTTCGTGGGGAGGCTCTGGAAGACGCTGTTGAGCTGGCTCGCGCTCTCCGCCGGGTAGTACTTGGCGCCGGTGATGTCGGCGATCTGCTTCAGCGTCGCCTCGTCGATCCCACGCGGGAAGTTGCCGCCTCCACCGCCGCCGCCGAACCCGCCGCCGCCGAACCCGCCGCCGCCGAACCCGCCGCCCTGGCCGGCTCCGCCGGCCGCGCCGCCGCCCGGCTCACGGCCCTGGAACTGTGGCGCACAGGTCGGGCTGAGGGCCCCGCCGTTCGCCGTGCCAAAGCCGATGGTGTACACCCGCACACCTCGATCCGCGGCCTGCTGAGCGGCGTCTAGCGGCGGAGTGCCGGTGTTGTTGACCCCGTCGGTGAGCAGGACGACGATGTCGGGAGCGTAGTCGCCCTTGGGCACCGGGATCGGAGGGGTGCCGGTCGAGGTGTCGGTCTGGCTTTTGGCGACCGCCGGGTCGATCTGCGAGATGGCGTCGATAGAAGCGAGGATGCCCTCGCCGATGCCGGTCCGCCGTCCGGTAGCCAGGCTTTGGAGCGCCGCGAGCAGGACCGCCTTGTCGTTGGTGGGGGCCTGGACTACTTCGGCGAACCCGCTGAACGCAACGATCCCAAATCGCGTCCCCGCCTCCTGGCTGTTGATGAACGCGGACGCAGCCGCTTCGGCCGCTTCGAGCCGGCTGGGCGGGATGTCGGTCGAGCACATGCTGCCGGAAACGTCGATCGTGAGGATGATCGTGGTCTGGTTCGTCGGCACGCTCAGGACCACGACCGGTCGCGACAGGGCGACGACCAGGCCGCCGAAGGCCGCCAGAAGCAGGACGAAGGGCAGATGGCGTCGCAGGCGCGACGATCCCGGTGCCGCCTCTCGAACGAGGGCCAGACTCGAATAGCGAACCCCCGAGGGGCGACGCCGCCTGAGCGCCCAGACGTAGACCGCCGCCATCACTGGCAAGAGCAGGAGAAGGGCGAGGAAATCCGACCACAAGAAGTCCATCTACTGCCGTCCGGTCATGGCAGCCGCCCAAGCCACAGCAGCGAGGTTATGGCTCCTGCGATCAGCAGCAGCAAGCTCACGCCCGCGAAGATCGAGGTGATCTCCGTCAGCTGGGGTTGGATGACCACCGCTGTATCGAGGTTGTCGTAGACCGCGTGGAGTTGGGCCGTGTCGGTGGCGGCGTAGTAGGTGCCGCCGGTTGTCTGGGAGATCGACTCGAGCGTGGCCTGGTCGAGCTGGGTGTGTTCCTGGAAGCCGCTCACGGTCACGGTCGTGCCGGCCGCGCTGCCGATGCCGATGGTGTAGATCCGCACCCCCTGGTTGGCCGCGGTCTGCGCAGCCGTCATCGGGTCCGGTGACTCGTTGTTCTCGCCGTCGCTGAGCAGGACGATCGATGCCGGCGCGTGGGTTCCGGCCGGGACCGGAGTGGGGGATGGCGTCGGCGAGGCGCCGGCCGACGGGTTGGTGTAGTAGTCGTTGGCGTAGGGCCCCGCTTCGGCCACGGCGATGACCCTGAGCGAGTTGAGGATGCCCTCGGCCAGCGAGGTCCCCCGCTGCGGGGTCAGCCGGTCGATTGCCGCGACGACGGTGGCCTGGTCGGCGGTGGGCGTCTGAACCGAGACTCCGGAATCGCTGAAGGCCACGACCCCGATCGTGACGCCGGACGGTTCGTGGGCGACGAAGTCTTTAGCCGCTGCCTTGGCCGCGGCCATCCGCGTCGGTTGGAGGTCCGTGGCGGCCATGCTCGCGGAGACGTCGAAGGCGAGAATGACCGTCCCCTGCAACTGCGGCAGGCTGACCACGGCCTGGGGACGCGCAAGCGCCACCGAGAGCACGACCAGCCCGCACAGCAACAGCGCCGCCGGGATCCGTTCGCGGACGCGAGCTCGACCGGCTGTCCGCTGAGCCAGCGCGGGGCCGCCGTAGGTCGTGAGCCGGCGCCGGCGCCGGCTGTCGAGGAATCGGTACAGCAGGATTCCTGCCGGGATGAGGGCCAGCGAGAGCAGCAACGACGGCCAGATGAATGACATGGGCTACCTGCGGCGCCGACGGCGGATCGTGGCCATGCGCACGACAGACCGGACAAGATCTTCGTCCGTCGAAAGCGACAGCGCTTCCACTCCGGCTCGCCTGAACGCGCCGTTCATCTCGGCTTCGCGCCGGCCGGCGGCATCCTGGAAGCGGCGGCGGAAGCCGGCGTCGTGGGTGTCGACGTAGAGCTGCTCGCCGGTCTCGGCATCCTCCATGATCACGGCGCCCACGTCGGGCAGCTCGATCTCTCGGGGATCGGTCAGCCGCACCGCGATGACCTCGTGGCGCCGGTTCAGCAGGCTGAGCGACCGATCCCACCCCGGAACGCTGATGAAGTCAGAGACGATGAAGACCAGCGAGCGGCGTTTGATCGCGCGCTGGCCGGCCGCGAGCAACGGTGAGAGGTCCGTGAACGGGGCCTTCTGCGGGCTCGGGAAGCGAAGCATCAGATCGATCAACCGCAGAACCTGATCGCGCCCGCCCCGTGCCGGCACAGTCCGCTCGACCGAGCTCCCGTAGAACATCGCGCCGACGCGATTGCCGCGCCTGGTAAGCAGCCTGGCCAGCGTCGCCACGAAGTCGATCAGGACGGTTCGCTTGACCCGCTCGGTCTCCACGCTGCCGAAATCGACCGAGGGGCTCAGGTCCAGCAGGAACCAGGCCGTTATCTCACGGTCCTCGACGTATTCGCGGACGTACGGCGTATCCATCCGGGCGGTGACGTTCCAGTCGATCGATCGCACGTCGTCGCCGGGCTGGTACTCGCGCAGGTCCACGAGATCCACGCCGTTGCCGCGGAACAGGCTCCGGTAGTCGCCCTGGAGGACGCCGTCGAGGCGGCGAATCACCTTCCAGTCGAGGCGCTGCAGGATCTTCTCCGGGGCAGACGCGGATCTCCCGAGCGCCGAAACCGGTGCCGGGCGCTCCTCATCCTCCAGATCGAGTGGGGCTGTCCAGGCTACGGCGTCAAGCACGGCCGTTCACTTCCGCGCGCTGGCGGAGCGGCACCACCGGCACCGGTACTCGCTTGAGGATGGTGGTCAGCACGTCGTCCGCGGTTACGTTGTCCGAGAGCGCTTCGAACGACAGGACCAGGCGGTGGCGCATCACGTCGCGGGCCATGTCGAGCACGTCCTGGGGGAGTGCGTAGTTCCGGCCACGGACGAATGCGAGCGCCCGGGCCGTCAGGATGAGGTTGATCGACGCGCGCGGGCTGGCGCCATAGGTGATGTAGCGCTCCAGATCCGGCATGCCGTGCGCCTTCGGCGCGCGTGTGGCCGTCGCCAGGCGGACCGCGTATTCCATGAGGGCCGGATCCACGTACACGCGATCGGCCTCGTTCTGCAACCCGATCAGGCCCTGCGTCGTCAGCACTTCTCGAATGGGCTCGAGGCGCCCCGTCATGCGCTCTACGATGACGAACTCCTCGTTGGCGCTGGGGTAATCCACGAGCACCTTGAGCATGAAGCGGTCGACCTGGGCTTCGGGCAGTGCGTATGTCCCTTCGGTCTCGATGGGGTTCTGGGTGGCCAGGACGAGGAACGGGTCGGGCACTTTGTGGGTCTCGCGACCGATCGTGACCTGCCGCTCCTGCATCACTTCGAGCAGGGCGCTCTGCACCTTCGCCGGGGCGCGGTTGATCTCATCTGCGAGCAACAGGTTCGTGAAGACCGGCCCGAGCGACGTATTGAACTCGCCGGTCTTCTGGTTGTAGATCCGCGTGCCGATCAGGTCGGCCGGAACCAGATCGGGCGTGAACTGGATCCGTTTGAACTCGCCTCCGGTGGCCTCGGCGAGGGTCTTGATGGCCATGGTCTTGGCCAACCCCGGCACGCCCTCGACCAGCAGGTGGCCCCGCGCCAGCAGCGCGACTGCGAGCCGTTCCAGGAGGTGATCCTGGCCGACGATGACCTTCTTGACCTCGTACAGGAGACGCTCCATCGGCGCCGTGGGCTCTGAAACTGCCGGTTCGTGCACTGGCACTGGATGAACCTCCTGCCTGTCGAGGCTAGTCGAGCGGCAAGCCTGCCGCGCCGCCCGCGACGTCGATCGGCACCGCAAGCCCGATGCCGATGAAAACGTCCTGGCTGGTTGGATTGATGAGGCCGGTAACGATGCCGATCACCTGGCCGTTCCCATTGACCAGAGGCCCGCCCGAGTTGCCCGGGTTGACCGCCGCGTCGACCTGGATCAGCCCCTGCAGCAGCGGACCGTTGTCGGGTAGCTGGAAGGATCGATTGAGGCCGGAGACCACGCCGGCGCTGATCGAGTCGGACAGGCCGAACGGGTTGCCCATGACGAACGCCTCGCTGCCGACCTGGACGCTGCGGGGGTTGCCGAGGGTGGCGGGCTGGAGCGTCGCCGGCGGCTGGCTGGCGTGCAGGACGGCGATGTCGTTCTGCGCCTGCGAGGTCTGGATCTGGGCAGGCGAGCGCGTTCCGTCGGCGAAGGTGACCTCGATCGACGTGGCGTTCGCGACCACGTGCAAGGCCGTAAGGATGTCGCCGCTGGAATCCACGACGACGCCACTTCCCAGAGAGCCGCCGGCCGTGGAGGCGGCCGCTCCGGTGCCGCTACCGCTCGGCGCGGGGGTGCCGGCCGGTCCCTGCGTCTGGATCGCGACCAGCGAGGGCTGGACGGCGCGGTACGCCGTCTCCGAGAGCGCCGGTGCGGGAGTCACCGACGCTAGCGCGTGGGCGACGCTCGTGGCGACATCCTGCTGGGTCAGGGGCCGCGGTCCGGGCGTGGCGGCGCCGTACAACTCGACCGCTATCACGGCGGCCAATGCGGTCACGGCAAATGGCGCGGCCGAACGGAGCCGCTGCCTGGTCCGGGAGAGTAGCCTCGTCCAGGACCGCCTCATTCGGGAGCGCCGTCCTTCGGGTAGTGGTGTAGCGACCAGATCGTCCGTCTCGCTGTCCGCCTGGGGATTCCGCGGACAGGTTCACAAACTGGGCTGAGTCCTGCCTGAAAGCGGGCGCGCCGGCCCGACGTGTGCACAGCCCTGGTTTCGGTGAGCCGCCGTCTGGCGCCTCGTTGCGTTCTCAGGTGTCGCGGCGATCCGGGGCGCCCCGATCCCAGCCCTGTGTCAGCAAGATCTCCTCGTCGCCGGATTGGATCGCGCCGAGGATAGCCTCGGCCACCGACTCGGCTGAGTGGGGCTCCGGCGTCCACGATCCTCCGCCGACCCGACCGCCGGCGGCCAGCGACTGGTGGAACTCGGTGGCGGTGACGGCGGGGTACACGATCGACACCACGATGCCGTCGGCGGCGAGTTCCCGACGGGCGACCTGCGAGAGCATGTTGAGCGCCGCCTTCGTGGCCGAATATGCGCCGACGCCGGGTAGGACCATACGAGACGTCATCGAGCTGACGTTCACGATGGCACCGCCGCCCTGCTTTCGCATCGGCGGGATCACGGCCTGCATCGCCAGCAGCGGTGCGTAGACGTTGAGTTCGGTGATGGCCCGCAGGTGGTCGAGCCGGACTTGTTCGAGCGGCACGTGGAGACCCTGGCCGGCATTGTTGACGAGCACGTCCACGCGTCCGAAGCGATCCAGGGTCGCGTCCACAAGCCGAACTATCTGGGCTGGGTCACGGAGATCGGTGAGCACAGCGAGCGCGTCGGGCATGCCGTCCGCCAGGTCTTTGATCCGGTCCCAGCGGCGCGCGGCCAGCACAACCTTGGCGCCACGTCCCGCTGCGAGTCGGGCGGTCGCCGCGCCGATGCCCGACGAAGCCCCCGTGACGATGACGACCGCGCCGTCGAGTTCCATGCTGCACGCCTCGTGTTCAGGGCCGGCGCCGGCCCGTCATTGGCCGGACGATGCGGCGCCGGGCCGCTCCCCGAAGTCTAAGGCTGCATGCCCTTCTGCCGTGTCAGAACTGGACTGGCGTCCAGGTGTGCCCGCCGTCGCGGGTCATGAGCAGCTGAGTGCGGCTGCCGGGGTCGGACGTGATCAGCACGCCCTGGGTCGCAGTGGTGAACCCGAGATACGCGACCTGGACTGGGCCTGGAATGAGAACGCTCGCCCAGGTAAGGCCGCCATCTCTCGACGCGATGACTTCAATGGCGTTGGTACTCGGTCCGGTTGCGGCAACGACGATCGTCGAGGTCGTCGGTGCGGCGATCGCGGAGATCCCCTCCACGGGCAGTTTGGGACCGGTCTCGGCGAAGGTCTGCCCGCCGTCTGTGGAGCGGTACAGATGCTCACCCTGAGGAGTAGACCACTGCCCGACGTCGCAGACTGCCGTCACCGCCTGAGCGTTTGCCGCGGCCAATAGCGCCGGCCCTGTGACATCGAAACAGGGCGGCTGCCATGCCTGCCATGTCCCGTCCACCAGGCGCGCGCCGCCGGTGACGACACGGTCGTTTTCGAGCAGCCAGCCAGCCTGACCCTGCAGCACCAGCTGCACCTCTGGCACCGGGCCCGCGCCAACCGGCACCTTCAGCGCCGAGAGTAGCCATGCGTCCGAGGAGACCGGACTCGAAGCGATCCGGAACGTCGTGTTCCCATCGTAGGCGACGACCTGCACCGCCCCTGCAGATGCTTCGAGAGCGGCCACCGCCGCGCCCGGCAGGCCCGGGATCGTGAGCTGCTTCCATGTCTTGCCTCCGTCGTGGGTGGCCCAGAGGCCCGGTCCGAAGGCCCAGCCATCCAGCGCGTCGGCGAAGCGCAGGTTACTCACGCCATTCCCGGCTTGGAGCCCGGTGGTGCTATGCGATGTCGGCGGTGCGGCGATCCGCGTCCACGTCCGGCCGCCGTCGAGAGTCCGGACGACGATCGCTGGGCATGGGTCCGAAGCGCAGCCCAGGTCCATGCCGAGCACCCAGCCCATGTCAGCGGAGACGAACGTGACCGACAGCGGCTCGAAGTCGGCCGGGATGGCGTCTGGCGACGTTGGCGATGGTGAGGGCGAAGGCGACAGCGAAGGTACGACGGCCACGACGCTGGGCGCCGGTGTCAGCGTGCCCTCGGACGAGGTCTGGCTCGGCGTCTGCGTCGGAGTCTCCGCCGCAAACGACGAAGCACTCGCCGGCGGCGTGGTCTCGCTCGCGCCGTTCTGGATGCCGCCCCGGAAGTAGAGAGCCCCGGCGATAACGATCGCTGCGATTGCTGCAGTCGCGAGGCCGAACCCCAGCCGCGGCCGCGATGGGCTCGATTGCCGAAGCGCCCCGGAGTTCGGCTCGGCCGTCGGGATCGCCACCACCCGGTCCAGCAGTCGATCGGGCGCCGGCCGAGGCGCCATCGCTTCGAGTGCGGCCCGGATCTCGGCGTCGAGGTCTCGCTCGTCAGCCATTGCCCTGCTCCTTCTGCGAGTCCTCGTCGAGGGTCCCGCGCAGCTCGCGCAGGGCGTAATGGAGACGCGACTTGACGGTGCCGGCCCTGGCGCCGGTACGTTCCGCGATCTGGTCGATAGTCAGGTCGAGGTAGAAGCGCAAGACGACCACCTCGAGGTGCTCGGGACGCAGGACCCGCAGCGCCGCGGCCATCGCCTGGCGCCGACCGACCCCCTCGGCTGGATCGGTGGCGACCCCGAGCCAGGGGCCCTCGGTCGGGAATGCGGGGTCGTCCAGGCTGAGCGTTTCGTGCCGGCGTCCGCGCTGTCGATCGCGACAGGCGTTGACGAGGATCCGGCCGAACCAGGCGTCGAAGCGGGTCGGATCGCGCAATTCGCCGAACCGATGCCAGGCGCGCAACGCGGCGTCGTGGGTCGCATCCTCTGCGTCCGCGGGATCGCCGAGGATGAGCGTCGCGTACCGGTAAGCCCGGTCGAGGGCGGCGCCGTCCACGAAGTGCGCGAACGCCGTGGACCGGTCCGTTTCCATCACCGTCGATGCGCGACGCAGCTCTCGGATCTCGATCTCCTTGACCGCCATGTCCACCTGACGGTACAGGCTGCTCGAACGTTCAGCGAAATCGGCTGAGCTTGAACAGTTTCGGCCCCGGACGCGGTTGCACGGGTATCAAGCCCCTCGTACTCGGAGTTCAGCCATGAGCGCAGCCGCTCGCAGCATCCTCGTCTACTCGATCTACACCTTCGGCCTGGGAGCCACGCTCCTGCTCGCGCCGAACATCCCATTGCCGATATTCGGTCTGCCGCAGGCCCAGGAAGTATGGGTCAGGGTCGCCGGCATGACCGTCATATTCCTGTCGATCTTCTACTTCACCGCCGCGCGGTACGAGCTTCGGCCGATCTTCGTGACGAGCGTGGCGATCCGATTCGCCG
>Ga0209638_1000911_pt1 | contig 19365 bp, 17 predicted proteins | sample BarGraNGADG00211_FD_184490 | JGI IMG/M metagenome (GOLD analysis project Ga0209638, IMG submission 184490) | Arctic peat soil microbial communities from Barrow, Alaska - Barrow Graham LP Ref core NGADG0002-211 (SPAdes) (version 2) | ecosystem: Environmental > Terrestrial > Soil > Wetlands > Peat...
TTCCTCCGCTCAGCTACCGGTGGTCGGGGATTCTTCAGTGCGTGCTTTTCATGGCCATTCTGATTGCCCCCCTCTTTCTAAAGACACATCGGGTTTCCTGGGACTCCTGGTGGCCGTGGGTCGTATTCCCATTCCTCCTCCAGCTCCTGATCCTCTTTCTTCCGGATCGGATGCGAAGAAGAAAGGGGGGGGCGTGGTTTGCGACGATCTACCTTCTGTTTGCGCTGTTCGTACTGACCCTCACCCCGCCGGTTGCGCAATACCTCGCGCCCTACAAATCCGCCTATCCGCTGGCGCAGGCGATCCGGAAACACATTCCGGCGGACGCAACGCTCTACCAGTACGGCATGTCGCTGTACGGGGTCGATTTCTACACCGGGAAGAGGACCCCGATTGTCGACGACATCGGGGAGGTGAGGTATGGCAGTGAACAACTTCCGGTTGCAGAGCGGGAACGCTATTTCCTCACCTCAGACTCTTTCTTCCGGCTGGTTCGGGAAACGGACGGACTCTATTGCGCCACGGAGAACGACGAAAAATTAGAAAGATTGAAAAAAGAGGTACCCGCTCTCCGGGTCTTGTGGCATAATGATGCCTATTCGCTGGTAGAGTTGAGGAGATCCGGATAATAAGGGGTCATGATGAAAATTCGGGAAGATTTTCTGCCGTTGAACCGGCCGTCCATCGGCGAGGCGGAAATCGCAAGTGTTACCGCCTGCCTGCGATCGCAATGGATTACGACCGGTCCTCTCTGCAAGAGCTTCGAGGAGCGGTTTCAGGAGCTCACCGGGGCTCGCCATGCCATTTCCCTCTCATCCGCAACGGCGGGGATGCATCTCGTCATCGCAGCCCTCGGCATCGGTCCGGGGGACGAGGTGATCACCCCATCGCTTACCTTTGCCTCGACGGTCAACATGATCGCGCTGCACGGCGCCCGACCCGTCTTCGCGGACATTCATTACGACACGCTGAACATCGACGCCGCCGACATCGAGGCCAGAATCACCCCCCGGACGAGGGCGATCATTCCGGTCCATTTCGCCGGCGCGCCGGCGGAGATGGACCGGATCCTGGAGATTGCCGACCGTCATCGCCTGACCGTGATCGAGGATGCAGCCCACGCCGTCGGGACGCGCTATCGGGGGATTCATGTCGGCGGCTTCGGGAGGATCGCCATATTCTCCTTCCACCCGCTGAAGAACATCACGACCGGCGAGGGGGGCCTCATTGCCCACAGCGACGAGGAACTGGAAAAGAGGCTTCGCCTACTGCGTTTTCACGGCATCGAACGCGACGCCTGGAAGCGCTACGGGAGGGGAGGCAACCCCGAATACGACATCGAGGCGCCGGGTTGGAAATACAATCTGACGGACATCCAGGCGGCCCTGGGGATCGCCCAGCTTTCCCGGCTTGCCGAATTCAACCGCCGTCGGGCCGAAATCGTTGCGCTTTACAGGGGCGAGCTTCAGGGGATCGCCGGCCTGGAGCTTCCAGGCGATCCGTCGTATCCCCATGACCATGCCCATCACCTCTTTGTGGTGAAGATCCTGGCCATGGAGCGGGAAAGGTTCATGGAGCGGTTATCCGATCACAACGTCGGTTACGGTCTCCATTTTCCGGCCTGTCATCTGCTGAAGTATGTGAAGGACCGCTTCGGGGTTGTGAAACTGCCGGAAACGGAACGCGCTGCGAAAAGGATCCTGTCGCTTCCGCTGTTTCCCGACATGACCGATGGGGATGTCGATTATGTCTGTGCTGCGGTCCGGGAGATTCTGGGCCGTCCGAAAGGGGGAAAAGATTGATAGCGGAAACGGTGTCCGGCGATTTTGAGAAGAAGATTTCCCTCGTGATCCCGGTTTATAATGAAGAGGAAAACCTGCCCCCGTTGATGGCCCGGATCCGGCCGGTTATGTCCGCCCTGAAGAGACCCTGGGAGATTATCCTGGTCGATGACGGCAGCCGGGATCGCTCCCTGGAGATCCTGAAGGGATTCACGGTCGATCCCGAGGTCCGGGTAGTGGAACTCACGCGGAATTACGGACAGCATGCGGCCATCCTGGCCGGTTTTTCCATCGTCCGCGGCGGGATCGTCGTGACGCTCGATGCGGACCTCCAGAACCCGCCGGAGGAGATCCCCCGCCTGATCGAAACGATGGAAGAGGGCCGCTTCGATGTGGTCGGAACAATCCGAAAAGGGAGAAAGGATTCCCTGTTCCGGATCCTTCCCTCCCGGATCGTCAACATGGTGGCGAGGAAGATCACCGGCGTCCGGATGACCGACTGGGGCTGCATGCTCCGGGCCTATCGCCGGACAGTGGTGGAGCGAATGATTGACTGTCACGAACATGCCACCTTCATCCCGGCGCTGGCGACACACTTCGGAAAGCGGGTGACGGAGATCGAGGTTGCCCACGAGGAGCGGCACGGCGGCAAGTCCAACTATCCGCTGCGGAAACTGATCAACCTCCAGTTCGACCTGGTGGCCTCCTTTTCCGAATTCCCCATCAAACTCATCATGTACGGCGGAGCCCTGCTGGCAACCCTCGGCGTCTGTTTCGGCGCCGCTCTCGTGATTGCCCGCCTCGTTTATGGGGCCGTCTGGGCGGCGCAGGGGGTTTTCACACTGTTCGCCATCCTGTTCGTTTTTGTGGGACTCCAATTTTTCGCGCTCGGCATCATCGGAGAATATATCGGCCGGATCTATCGCGAGGTCCGCAAGCGTCCCGAGTATGTGATCGAACGCGTCTACGAAGGCAATTTACCTTCGCCCGGGGGGGGCGCATGAGGGTCGTGGTTCTTGCCTACCATAACATGGGCATCGCGGGTCTCCACGCGCTTGAACGCGCCGGGTATGAGACGGCCTGCATTTTTTCCCATGAGGATGATCCGGGAGAAAACTGTTGGTTCGGTTCGGTCCGACAATGGGGAAAAGAGCGGGGAATCCCTGTGGAGTGCCCTGAGGAGATCCGGCGGGCGGAATGGGCGGAGAAGATCGCGAACTTTCATCCGGAGATGATCTTTTCTTTCTATTACCGCCATATGATCCCCGAGGAGATCCTCCGCATTCCGCCGAAGGGGGCGTATAACCTCCACGGCTCGCTTCTGCCCGCCTATCGCGGACGATGTCCGGTGAACTGGGTCCTGGTTCACGGGGAGGAACGGACCGGGGTCACCTTCCATCACATGGTTCGGATGGCCGATGCGGGAGATATCGTCGGGCAGAGGGTCGTGCCCATTGCCAGGGACGACACCGCGTTCACGCTGTACGGGAAGCTCTGTGTCGAGGCGGGAATCCTGCTGGATGAATTCCTGCCCTTGATGAAAATCGGGTGCGCGCCCCGCATCCCCCAGGATATCTGCCTGGGAAGCTATTTCGGCGGTCGCCGGCCTGAGGACGGACGAATCGACTGGTCCTGGCCCGCTGCGAGGGTTTATAACCTGATCCGCGCGGTCACGGATCCCTATCCCGGCGCCTTCTGCAGACAGGCGGATGGATCCAGGCTGATGATTTGGTGGGGTACGCCGGATGAAGTCAGGGTAGGGGAGGAGACAAAACCTCCCGGATGCGTCGAAATCGAACGGAGCGGGGTTTTTGTCCGGACGGGAGGGGGGAGAATTCGGCTCCTCGATGTGCAGGTCCGGGGCGAAAGGATGACCGGCGACGGAATCATCCACTATTTTACAGACAAGGAAGGGATGATGTTATCATGAAGATTTTGATCCTGGGGGTTAACGGGTTTATCGGCCACCATCTGACAAAGAGGATCCTCGACGAGACGGACTGGGTCGTTTACGGGATGGACCTCTCCGACGACCGTCTCGGCAAGAACCTGCAGAATCCGCGCTTTCATTTTATCGAAGGGGATATCGCAATCAACCGGGAGTGGATCGAGTATCACGTCAAGAAGTGCGACGTTATCCTTCCGCTCGTCGCGATTGCAACGCCCAAGCTCTATGTGGAAGACCCGATCGGCGTCTATAACCTCGATTTCGAAATGAATCTCAATGTGATCAAACAGTGCGTCAAGTATCACAAGCGCGTCGTTTTTCCCTCGACCTCGGAGGTGTACGGGGCGTGCACCGATCCGGAGTTCAAGGAGGATGAGAGTTATCTGGTCGTGGGGCCGATCCAGAAGGAGCGCTGGATCTACTCCTGCTGCAAGCAGCTCCTCGATCGGGTGATCTATGCCTACGGCACGCGGGGGCATCTGGAATTCACGCTGTTCAGACCCTTCAACTGGGTCGGACCCCGCCTGGATTCCCTGAATACGGCAAAGGAAGGCAGCTCCCGGGTGGTGACGCAGTTCATCGCCGAACTCCTGATGAAACGGCCGATCAGCCTTGTGGACGGCGGCAGCCAGAAACGGTGCTTTACCTATGTCGACGACGGCATTGCGGCGCTGCTCAGCATTCTGGAAAACTGCAACGATGTCTGCAAGAACCAGATCATCAATATCGGCAATCCGGACAACGAGTGTTCCGTCCGGGAACTGGCTCACCTGCTGAAGAATCTCTTCATGGAACATCCGAGCCACCGCTGTGACGGAACCTATTCGGAAATCATTGAAGTGCCCGCAAAGATCTATTACGGCAAGGGATATCAGGATATCTACACCCGGAAACCGAGCATCGAAAAGGCCCGAGCCCTCCTCGGCTGGTCGCCGGTTATCGGGCTGGGGGATTCCCTGCGGATGACCCTCTACTCCTTCCTTGAGGAGAACGAGCCGTTGGTGAGGAGTGAGGAGTCAGGAGTAAGGAGTTAGGAGTGAGGATGTTTTTACACTTTACACCTCACACTTCACACCTCTCATTTAAGGAGATGGCGTGACCCGAATCCTGGGGCTGAAAATCGATGTGGATACCTACCAGGGAATGAGGCGGGGAGTGCCTCGTCTTCTTTCCCTGTTGCGGGAAAATGATCTACGGGCCACGTTTTACCTGAGCATCGGACCGGACGCCTCGGGGAGGGCCGTTCTACAGATCCTGAAAAACCCCCGTTTTCTGAAGAAAATGGTCCGGACGCGCGCCGCCAGCCTCTATGGTTTCCGGACCGCCCTGTACGGGACGCTTCTCCCTTCTCCGAAGATTGCCCTTTCGTTTCCAGACCTTGTCCGGCGGATCCTGGCGGAAGGCCACGAGGCGCAGTTTCATGCGTGGGATCATCGGCGCTGGCAGGATGAGCTTGCCGTTCGCCCGGAGGGGTGGATACGGGATTGGTTCAGCCGCGGCATCGACGGATTTGAGGCGCTGACGGGAAAGAGACCGACCTCTTTCGGCGCCCCGGCGTGGCTGATCGACGATCGGGTCCTCTCCATCGTCCGCGACCTCCGTTTCGACTATCTCAGCTGCACTCGGGCAAAGGCGCCCTTCATTCATGAAGGAACCGGTCTGATTGAGATTCCATCGGATCTGCCCTGCTTTGAAGAAACGGGCATTGAAGAGGGGGAGCGGAAAATCCTCGCCAAGCTTGCAGAGGGCGGGATTCACGTTCTTCCCGTTCATGCGGAAGTCGAAGGCGGGCTGATGAGCGAAAACTTCGTTCGTCTCATTCAGGCCGCGAAAAAGCTGGATTATCGCCTCCTTCCGCTGGGCAACCTCCTCTCTCTTCTGGATCGGGAAAGCCTGGTCACCAGGCGCTTCCGCCTGCAGCTCCTCGCCGGGCGCTCCGTTCCGTGTGCCGTTTGACCCGTTAAGTCGTTGCGGGAAAACCCAAGCCCGGGATTTCGATACCGGCGATGAAACAACGCATGAAAAAACGGTTGACCGCGACATTGATTAATAGTAGTTTTGCACACGACTCAGCATCGTCATGGCGGATTTACGATGACCGACTTTCTTCAAAACAGCAACCACATTCATGCTCCAGGTTTATGGCCGATTCAGTCACTGTATCCTTTCAGGTTCATCGTGCGCCTTTCTAAAAAATGTCAGAAGTACGATGGATCATACGTGGTATTTGGGCGGACGGGGTTCATGGTTTGAGAAGATTCAAACGGCAAACATCAACAGGAAATAAGGAGGTTGGCGTATGAAACGTGCAGGGTTATTCTTCATCGTAGGTATTATGGCCATGTGTCTGGCAATCACCGCAAGTGCTGCAGAGAAGGTCACGGTTTACACTTCGCTTGAGACGGATGAAACGGTAAAATATCTCGAGGCAGCGCGAAGGGATATGCCGGACCTCGAAATCAACATCATTCGCCTTTCAACCGGGGAACTGGGTGCGCGCATGCTGGCCGAAAAGGACAATCCTCAGGCGGATGTGGTCTGGGGCTGGGCGGTTACCGGCATGGAGGAATTTATCCCCAAGGGGATGTTCGAACCGTACAAACCCAAAGGCGTTGAAAAGCTCGAAAAGCGTTTTGTTCACCCCAAGTATGAATACGTGGGAATCGATATGTACATTGCCGCCTTCTGCGTGAACACCAAGGTTTTGCAGGAGAAGGGTTTGCCGATGCCCAAGGGATGGAACGATCTTCTCGACCCGAGATTCAAGGGGCTCGTCACCATGCCCAATCCGGTGGCCTCCGGAACGGGATTCCTCCAGATCTCCAGTATCCTTCAGATGTATGGCGCGAAAGAAGGTAAGGAAGACGGCTGGGAGTTCCTGAAGAAACTGGACAAGAACATCGGCCAGTATATCAAGAGTGGTTCCCGCCCGGCCAAAATGACCGCCGCCGGGGAGTTTGCCGTGGGGGCCTCATTTGATTTCGTCGTGGCCGAACAGAAAAAACAGGGCTTCCCGGTCGAATTTGTCTTCCCCATTGAAGGGGCGGGATATGAAGTGGAGGCCAACGCGCTGATCAAAGGGGCAAAGAACCCCCGCGCCGCAAAGAGATTCCTGGATTGGGCCATCACGGAAAGTGCGATGAAAGAGTATGCAAAATTCAAGTATGGCGTGACCCTACCCGGGATTCCGACCCGGCCGGATCTGCCCAAACTGTCCGAAATCAAGCTCTATCCGATGGACTTCGACTGGCAGGCCAAAAACAGCGAGGCCATCAAAAAGAAGTGGGAGGCCCTCTTCTCCAAGTAACCTCGACTTTCCGGTCATCCCGTACCGGCGGGATGACCGGAAACCGGTCTTTTTTGCAGCGATCTGTATAGAACTCTCAACATCTAAGCGAGGATAGGAAATGGGTAGAGACCTCAAGCTGGAGAATCTCACGAAACGCTACGGGGAGCTTACCGCCGTGGATCATGTCGATCTGGAGATCCGGGAAGGGGAGTTCATCTGCTTTCTGGGACCCAGCGGTTGCGGAAAAACCACAATACTCCGGATGATCACCGGGTTTGAAACAGTCACGGAAGGGAAAGTGATCTTCAACAACCGCGTGATCAACGATCTTATTCCCAAGAAGCGGGAATTCGGAATCGTCTTTCAGTCCTACGCCCTTTTCCCGAACATGACCGTTGAGGAGAACATCGCTTTCGGTTTGAAGATGAGGAAGATGCCGAAGAAGGCCATTGCGGAACGGGTGGATGCGATGCTTGACCTGATCGGCTTGTCCAACTGGCGAAGCCTTTATCCGGCCCAATTGAGCGGCGGGCAGCAGCAGCGGGTCGCCCTCGTCCGGGCCCTCGCCCCGGATCCCCAGGTTCTCCTCCTCGATGAGCCCTTGAGCGCCCTCGACGCGAAAATTCGACTCCGGCTCCGGGCTGAAATCAAACGGTTGCAGCAGGAATTGAAGAAGACAATGATCCATGTGACCCACGACCAGGAGGAGGCCCTTTCGATTGCCGATCGGGTGGTGGTGATGGAAGGCGGACAGTTCCGGCAGGTGGGACGGCCCATTGACATCTATAAGAACCCGTCGTGCAGCTTTGTCGCGGATTTTGTCGGCACATCCAATTTCTTCGATGGACGCCGGACCCATGGTGTCGTTGATACCGGTCGACGGAAGATCAAGGTGATAGAGAACGGCGCTACAGCGGACGAAGCCGTATCGCTGGCGATCCGACCGGAAAATGTGGAGGTGTTCAAAAAGGAGCCGCCCCCCCCGGTGGCCGAACCGATGAACCTCATCGCAGGCCGGATCGATGTGGTGGTTTTTCAGGGCGCCGCCGTTCGACTTCTGATCCATATGGACGGGGAGGAGATCATTTCCGACATTATCGAAAAGGAGTTTGAGCAGCGCGACTTGAAGCAGGGCGATCAGGTTTATGTCTACTGTTCTCCCGAGGCCTTTCTGGTATTTCCGGAAGGAGGGGGGAGAAGATGAACCCTGTCGAGCCTTCCGGAAGGAAATTCTCCACCTGGTTTTCCGCCGACAATCTCTTCACCGGTGTGATCATGGGGTTTCTGCTGGTCATTCTGGCCGTTTTCCTGCTCTATCCGGTGGTGGACATCTGCCGGTTGAGTTTCTTCAAGGACGGGGTTTTCACCCTTCAAAACTACGCGGATTATTTCTCCGAACCCAGGATCTTCCGCTCCTTTTACAACAGCATGTTTGTATCCATGGTGACCATGGTCATCACCACGGTGCTGGCCTTCCTGTTTGCCTATGGACTCACCCGTACCACCATGCCCGGCAAGGGTTTTTTCTACACGGTATCCACCCTGCCGCTCATTGCGCCAACGATCATTCAGGCCCTCGCGCTCATTCTGCTGTTCGGTCGCAACGGGGTCATTACACGCTACCTTCTGGGAACGAGCTGGAATATATACGGCGCCACGGGGATCATCGTGGGAGAGATTCTCTACTGTTTTCCGAATGCCCTTTTCATCCTTTATACCACGCTGTCCGCGGTGGACACGCGCCTTGACGAAGCCGCGCAGAGCCTGGGCGCCTCCGCGATGAAAACCTTCTTCAAGGTGACCTTGCCTTCGGCGAAGTACGGGATCGCCAGCGCCGCGGCCCTCACCTTCAACCTGACCATTACCGACTTCGGCATCCCGGTGGTGATCGGGGGGGACTATTCGGTCCTGGCGACGGAGATCGTAAACAAGGTCTTCGGTTTACAACGGTTTGACCTGGGTGCGACGATCAGCGTGATTCTGCTGATCCCGTCGATCACGGCCTTTGCGATCAATTACTACCTGACGCGGAAGAGCTATGCGATGATCAGCGGCCAGGCGCGTCCCTTCATTCAGCCTTCCCGTCCGCTGAAGAAATGGGCGTTCACCGCCTATTCGGCCCTGATCGCCTCCTGCATCCTTCTGGTTTTTGTCACCGTCTTTCTGGGCTCTTTCGTACGCACCTGGCCTTATGATTTTTCACTTACCTTGAAACATTTTGATTTCCCATCGCTCGGGGCGAGCGTTCCCCTTTGGACCGCTTTCTGGAACAGCGTACTGGAACCGGGCCCCTTCCGCACCATGATTGCGATCAAATACGCCCCGATCTGGACCAGCCTCCTGGTATCCCTCGTGGTGGCGGTGGTTGGGGCTTCCATAACGCTTGTGGCCGCCTATATCATCGAAAAGAAGAAGCCCCGTGGTGAGCAGCTTCTCTACGGCCTGTCGGTTTTGCCGGCGGCCATCCCCGGGGTCGTGCTGGGTCTGGGTTATGTGCTCGCCTTCAACAAACCCTATTTCCTGATCTACGGCACGATATGGATTATTATCATCAACATTGTGATTGCCAATTTCACGCTGGGGGTTCTCTCCGGGACGGCGAATCTGAAGCAGATCGACAAGTCGGTCGAGGAGGCGGCGGTCAGTTTGGGCGCGGGACCGGTCACCACCTTCACCCGGATCGTATTTCCGCTGACCAAGGTGGCCTTTCTCTCCACGACCACCTTCTTTTTCATGCGGGCCATGACCACGATCAGCGCCGTGCTGTTTCTGGTTTCGGCACAGATCAAGCTGGCCGCGATCGAGATCATATTTCTCGATGTGGATGGCCGCACGGCGAGCGCAAACGCGATGTGTACCGTGGTGGTGTTTATCGTTGCGCTGTTTCTGATCATCATGCGGTTGACCACCGGCAGTTCCGGGCTTACGGGAATGAGCGCCAACAAATGACGGGAGGCTTGCGGAGATGAATATCATCGATCCGGATAATCCGATCCCCAAGTATCTCCAGATCAGCGGCTGGATCAAGGATCTGATCCAGTCCGGGAGGTACGAAAAGGGAGGTATCCTGCCGTCGGAGGTGGAACTCGCCCGGATATGCCAGGTGAACCGAAATACACTGAGGCAGGCTATTTCAGCATTGACGGCTGCAGGAATGCTGAGGAAGGAAAAGGGCCTGGGAACCTTTGTCTGCGCCGAGACCCCGCTGGCGATCAAGCACCAGCTCAAGAGTATTTCCAGCTTCAGCGATGATTTACTGGAGCTCGGCATCAAAGAGAATACCAAAATCGTAAAACAGGGAGCGGAAGAGGCGAAGGAGCCGGTGGCCAGGAAATTGATCCTGGGTCCGGGCGGCAAGGTCGTGGCCATCCGCCGTCTTCGGACAGGCAACGAGACGCCGTTTATCTATGAGGAGAGCTATCTTCCGTATCATACCTTCAAGGAAATTCTCGATATGGATCTGACCGGTTCGATGTACCAGATCATTTTTGAACGCTTCAATGTCACGCTGGCCCGGTCCGACCAGACGATCCAGGCGGTGAATCTGAAGGGTCGTATTGCCTCCTATCTGAACGTTCCGGAAAATACGGCGGCCTTTTTCATGGAAAGCCTGACCTATGACGAAAACAATATACCGGTGGAGCTTCTCTATTCCTATTACCGGGGGGACAAGTATGTGTTTGAGGTTGAGCTTGGTCGCTACCATATCCGGGATCATCATTTGCAGGAGGATTAAGCTTGCTTTTTCAGGGGCTGATTGTATATACATCTAAACAATGAAAGGCCACTCAATACAAATAAGGGGGATAGCATGAGGGAAAATAACTTGTTGGAGGCACTGGTTCAGGTGAGTCCCGGTATGGAGATCTGGTGGGATTCATCCCCGGTCATTTTTGAGAACTGGTGTCGGAAGTTGCTTGCCAAGGCGGATGCGGGGGATCAGCAGTTGCTGAAACGTCAATTTGGCAGGATGTACAATCGGACGAATCCTGAGGAGTCGCTTTTCCGCGGCGTCACGACCAACCCTTCCCTCTCTCTCCAGGCTATCAAGGATGATGAGCCGTACTGGAAAGAGGTTACTTTCGGCATGATCAAGGATCATCCCGGGATCGATAAAGAGTCCCTCTTCTGGCTTCTTTATAAGGAGGTCGTGAAACGGGGCTCCGATATGTTCCTGCCGCTGTTTGAAAAGACAAACTTTCGCGAGGGCTTCCTGTCCGGACAGGTGGATCCGCGGAAGTCCTTCGACAAGGAGACTATGTTGAAGCAGGCCGCGGAACTGGCTGCGATCAATCCCAACGTGATGGTCAAGGTGCCGGGCACAAAGGAGGGATACGAAGTCATTGAGGAACTGACCTCCCGCGGGATTGCCACCAACAATACGCTGACGTTTGTGTTGCCGCAATTGATGGACTGCGCCAAGTCCGTGAAGAAGGGGCTGGAAAAGGCCAAGGCGAATCATGTGGATCTTTCGCGCTGGCGGTCGGTGATCACCCACATGGAGGCCCGCTACGGCGACTTGGGCGGATTAAGGGATTTCGGAAGGGAAAAGGGAATTGAGCTTTCCGAGGGGGATATCCGTCTGGCGGAATTGGCCATCTTCAAGAAGGCCTACCGGCTGCTGAAGGAGAACAACTATCCGAGCAAGCTCCTCTCCTGCTCCCTGCGGGTCGGACCAACCGTGGACGGCGCGCTGAGACTTTGGCATCTGGAGGAGAAGGCGGGTGCAAATATCGTGGTCACCTGTCCGCCATCTTTTATTGATGAGGTGATCCATTTTCCGGGTCAGGAAAAGATCATTTTTACAAAGGACCGCATCGATCATGAGATCCCGAAAGATGTGCTGGATAAGCTGTTGCGCGTTCCCTATTTCGAAAGGGCCTACGCAGAGGACGGCTATGCCCGGAATGAGTACAACGCCCATCCGTCGCTGGTGAAGACGGCGCAGCAGTTTTCGAAGGCTACCGACGATATGGTGGAATTTGCGGGGAAGTGCATTGCAGATTCCTCACGTTAGCGATGAAAGGAGAGAGAGATGAAGGAATTAAAAGATTGGTTTGTGCCATGGTTGTCGACCGCACGCGAATACAATACCGGCATTCTGGATAAGGCCTGGGCAAAGCCCGATTACGGCCGTCTGATGCTCAATGAAAACCCGCTCCCTCCGTCCGAGAAGGTGATCCGGGCGGTGACGGATATCCTTTCCAAAGGGAACCGCTATCCCGACAGCATGCTGCGGTTGCGGACCCGGCTGGGGAAGCTGCACAACCTGGGACCGGACAATATCGGCCTGTGCAACGGTTCATCGGAGATCATCGATTGCATGATGCGGATCTTCCTCCAGCCCGGCGATGAGTTCATCATCTCCACGCCGACGTTCGAGCTTTTTCCTCCCCGGGCGGAGCTGGCCGGCGGAAAGGTGGTCTCCGTTCCGCTGCGGAAAGAGGATCTCCAGTACGATGTCGATGGGATGCTGAAGGCGATCACGCCCAAGACCAAGCTGATGCTCGTCATCAACCCCAACAACCCGACGGGCATCTTCATCGATGACAAGGATCTGATCCGTTTCTGCGAGACGGGTATCCCGCTGTGCATCGATGAGGCCTATCTGGACTACCATCCGGAGATCTCCTCCAAAGACTTCCTGCTCAGGAAATATCCCCAGGTCTTCCTCTCCCACACCTTTTCGAAGGCCTACGGCTTCGCCGGCATCCGGTTCGGGTACGTGGTGGGGACGGAGGAGATGGTCAAGGCCTTCAACGCCATGTTCCTCCCCTGGAACGTGAGCCTGATGGCGATGGCGGCCGCAGAGGCGATCCTGGACAACCCCGAGGAGGTTGCCGCGAAGGTGAAGCACAACAACCGCTGGATGGAGATCTTTACCAAGGAGCTGGTCCAGGTCGGCCTCAAGCCCTTCCCGGCGCACGGCAACTACATGCTGATCGATGCCACCATGACCGGCAAGACAACCGCGGAGATCCTGGCGGCGGGGTTGGAGATGGAGAGGATCTTCCTCAAGAGTATCAAACCGATCCACGGCAGGGACGGCTATTTCCGGGTCACGCCCGGCGTGGACGAGGAAAACGATCGGTTTGTCCGGTTTGTCCGGAACTACTTCGGCAAGAAGTGACGTTGCGGGAGGAATTTGCCCCTCCTGCAGGAAGCCCCCCCGGTCCTCCCCCTACCTAAAGGGGGAGGACGGGGGGGAATTGCATTCCCGCTTAGGGATGATCCGATTCAAGCGATTTAAGCGATGCGGATTTATGTATGTATCAAGCATGTTCCCGACACTGCGGCCAACATCAGACCGCTGGGCGGGACGGCCTTTGATGAGACCGTAAAGTTTATTATGAATCCCTACGACGAGTATGCGCTGGAGCAGGCCCTCCGGATCCGGGAAAATGGCGCCGGAGCCGAGGTCGTTGCGGTCACGGTCGGAAAGGAGGTTGCAGTCTCCACGTTGCGGACGGCCCTCGCCATGGGCGCCGACCGGGCGATTCTCGTGAAGACGGACGCCTATTTTACGGACAGCGCCGAGACGGGCCGCCTCCTCCACAGCGCCATCTCCCGGGACGGTTCCCCGGACCTGATCCTGACCGGCCGGCAATCGGTCGACACGGAAGGGATGCAGATCCCCTACCGATTGGGGGTTCTGTTCGATATGCCCGTGGCAGTCAATGTAGTGGCCTTTTCGATGGCCGAAGGCCGGGTCACCGTGGAGCGGGAGATCGAAGGGGACGTCCGCGAGGTGATCGATATGACGATGCCCTGCGTCGTCGGCGCCGCCAAGGGGTTGAACCGGCCGCGCTGTCCCACCCTGCCGGATATGATGAAGGCGAAGAAGAAGGAGATCCGGGTGATCCCGCAGGCCGATCTCGGCTTCCTTGCTCCCGTTCCGGCGGTGGAGCTTCTCGGACTTCAATCGGTGCCCGACCGGGGTCGGGGGAAGATCCTGGAGGGCGATCCGGAAAAAATGGTGCGGGAGCTTCTGCGCCTGCTCCGGGAAGAAGCCAGGGTTCTATAGTGGAGAAAGAACGGCTATGGCGAGGATCGGCGTTCTCATCGAGGCGAGGGAAGGCGAGATTAAAAAAACCACCTTGGGCGCCCTGACCGCGGCCAGGCAGGACCCGAAAGGGGAGGTATACGCTCTCCTGCCGGAGCCGAACGCGGAGACCTGTCACCAGGTATTGCGCCAATATGGCGCAGACCGGATCGTGGTGATCCAAACGCCGGAGGCGGATCTCAGCCCCTTTCCGGAGGGGCAGGCCGCGGTGCTGGCCGCGGCGATCGATCGCTTCCAACTCGACGCTCTCCTCGGGGCGTCCGGCCAAGCCGGAAGGGATCTGCTGGCCCGGATCGCATCGATTATAGGGGCGCCGCTGATCCTGGACTGCCTGGATATCGATTTTCCGTCGGGAACCGTCCGGAAATCCCACTTCTCAGGGAAGACAACGGCAACCCTCCGTCTGAACTCTCGGCCCTGGATCCTGGGGCTCCGCCCCAACATCATCCCCGAACGGATCGACCCCAGGCCCGGCGATATCGTCGTATACGAGATCCCTCTTCATGCCTCGAAACGGCTGGTGATCCGGGAAGTCAAGCAGGGTTCCTCCGGGGGACCGGATGTCTCCGAAGCCGAGATCATCATCTCCGGCGGACGGGCCGTCGGCTCCGCTGAAAACTTCCGGATCCTCAAAGAGTGCGCATCCGTTCTCGGGGCGGCGGTTGGCGCCTCCCGGGCCGCCGTGGACGCCGGCTTCGCGTCCAACGCGCTGCAGGTCGGCCAGACCGGCAAAACAGTAAGCCCGCGGCTCTACATCGCCTGCGGAATTTCCGGTTCCGTTCAGCATTTTGCGGGCATGAAGACAGCCAAGGTGATCGTGGCCGTCAACAACGATCCCGATGCGCCCATTTTCCAAAAATGCGATTACGGCCTCCTCGGCGATCTTTTCGAGGTTGTCCCTGCCCTGACAAGGGCGCTTGGTCCTACTCAAACGAAGTGAGCCGGACATCAACCGTCATTCTTGCAACGTTACTTTACAGTCAAAGGAGTGAATCATGCGCGACAGTGCACAAGTTGTAATAATCGGCGGTGGTATTGTGGGGTGCAGCATTGCCTACCATCTGACCAAACTGGGATGGAAGGATGTGATTATCCTTGAAAAAGATGAACTGACCAGTGGTTCCACCTGGCATGCGGCGGGTCTGGTGGGACAGCTCCGTTCCCACAGGAACGTGACGCGGATGCTCCAGCACAGCGTCAGCCTATACGAGACGCTGGAGGCGGAAACGGGTCTTACCACCGGCTGGAAGCGTTGCGGCTGTCTCCATCTGGCCGGCACGGAGGATCGGCTCTTCGAGCTGAAGAAAGGGGCTACCACGGCGCGCAGCTTCGGCTTGGAGATGTACATGATCACCCCTTCCGAAGCGCTGAAGATCTTCCCGATCCTCGATATGGACGGGATCATCGGCGCGGCCTTCATGCCCTCCGACGGTCAGGCGGATCCGAGCGGTCTGACCATGGCGCTGGCCAAAGGGGCGATGAACCGCGGCGCCACGGTAGAGCAGAAGACACGCGTCACCGGTTTTGAGATCAGGGATAACCGCGTTTGCGCCGTCGTGACCGACCGGGGAACGGTCCGGTGCGAGACGGTCGTCAATGCCGCGGGGATGTGGGGCCGGGAGATCGGCCGGATGATGGGCGTGAACATACCGCTGGTTCCGTTTCAGCATCAGTACCTGGTGACGGAGGCGATCGAGGGGCTGCCTCCGGGTCTGCCGACGCTGCGGGACAAGGACAGCCTGCTCTACTACAAGGAGGAGGTCGGGGGGCTCGCCATGGGCGGCTACGAACGGGACGGCATCCCCTGGGCGATTCATGGAATTCCCCAAGGCTTCACCCAGGAACTGCTGGAGCCGGATTTCGATCACTTCGAGTCCATTTCCCAGGCCGCGATAAAACGGACGCCCTGCCTCGGCACGGCCGGGATCGCGCGTCTGGTCAACGGACCGGAGGCCTTTACCCCCGACGGCAACTGCATGCTGGGGCCGGCGCCTGAACTGGAAAATTGTTTTGTCGCTGTCGGATTCAACGCCTTCGGGATTGCCGCCGGCGGCGGGGCCGGGCGGATGGTGGCCGAATGGATCGTGGAGGGGGAACCGAGCCTCAACATCTGGCCCCTCGATATCCGCCGATTCGGTCCGTACCACCGGAGTCTCCGGTACAATGTCGAACGGACCCAAGAGATCTACGGCAAGCATTACACCATCTCCTGGCCCTATGAGGAACACGAGTCGGCTAGGGGAGTGAGGCGCTCGCCGCTCTATTCTTTGCTCAAGGGCAAGGGGGCCGTCTACGGCGCGAAATACGGCTGGGAGAGGGCCAACTGGTTCGCCCCGCCGGGGGTGGCGCCCGAGGATGTACCCACCTTCGGGATTCCGAACTGGTTCAACTACGTGGCCGCCGAGCATCGGGCGGCCCGTGAGGCGGTGGTCCTGATTGACCAGTCCTCGTTCAGCAAGTTCGAGGTGGCCGGATCCGGAGCGCTGGCCTTTCTGAACCAAATGGCGGGGGGCAATGTGGACAGACCCGTGGGATCGACTATCTATACCCAGCTCTGCAACGACCGGGGCGGGGTCGAGGCGGACATCACCATCTCCCGGGTGGCGGAAGGCCGCTTCTTCGTGATCACCGGCACCGCCTTCGGGGTACACGATTTCATGTGGCTGAAAAGGTATCTACCGAAGGACGGTTCGGTTTCGCTTCGCGATGTGACCTCCTCTTTTGCGATGATCAATGTCTGCGGACCCCTCTCCCGGGAACTCCTGATGCGTCTCTCCGACGATGACTTCAGCAACAAAGGTTTCGCCTTCGGTCAATGCCGGGAGGTGGTCATCGGCTATGCCCCGGTGCTGGCGATCCGGGTGACATACATCGGCGAACTGGGCTACGAGCTCTACATGCCGCCGGAATATGCCGCCCATCTGTACGAGAGCCTCTGGGAGGCAGGCCGGGACCTCGGCATACGCAACGCCGGATACCGGGCGATCGACTCGCTCCGGCTGGAGAAGGGTTACTGCTACTGGGGCGCCGAAGTATCGCCGGATTACAGCCCCTACGACGCCGGGATCGGTTTTGCCGTGCACCTCGACAAGGGACCCTTCAAGGGTCGGGAGGCGCTTTTGAAGATCAAACGGGGGGGACCGAAGTGGAAACTCTGTACCTTCACGCTGGATCATGACCGGCCGATCCTGCTTTCCGGCGGGGAGACAATCACCTGCCGGAGCGAGGTCGTCGGAGCGGTCTCCAGCGGCGGTTATGGCCATACGGTGGGGAAGACCATCGCCCTGGGTTATCTGCCCGCTTCCGAGGCCGATCATCAGGACGTTTTTGCCATAGAGGTATTCGGCGATACGATCCCGGCTACAAGACTTATGAAAGCCCCTTACGATCCGGAGCGCAGCCGGATTTTTCTTTAGACGATCATCTCGGGCAAGGATTCCTTGGAATTTTTTCTTTTTCTTTGCTCGGTGTTCAAAGGATGAGGCCAATGATGAAATCATCAAGAATAAGTTCGGGATAGTTCGGCCGGAGACAAAAGAACCAGATTAGACTGTCCACCTTCCTTCAATGTATCCCTCAATATGTTGAGGTTCCACAAAATATTGAGGCCAAACGAATCATTTCATACTTTTCCGCCGTTCTCTCCTATTAGTCTAATTTACTGTTATTAAATGATTAATCAAAATTTCTGATTTTCCTTCGGCTATTGGCAGACCATTTGCTATTACTATTTTCATGATCCTGATCATATTACCCAAAAGCGAGTTCTTATCATTTGACTTTATGATCACTGCCGGCTGGTATGGTGATGCAATAGCCGGCAGTGGGAATGATCAATCAGGAAGGAGGATCAAATAATGTTGTGGACCATTGCTGTGGTATTGGTAATTTTGTGGCTGCTGGGGCTGGTGACCGGCTATACGATGGGTTATTTTATCCATATCCTGCTGGTCGTTGCCATCATCATCGTGCTGGTCAGCGTCATTCAGGGGCGACGAGGGTAGTAAAGCAGCCCTCTTGTCCCATTAAAGCTAAGGAAAACGGGAGGTACTATGAAACCAAAGATCATAATTGCGATCATACTGATCGCTCTGGGAATCGTGGCGTTCGCTTACCAGGGCATCACCTACACGACCAGAGAGAAAGTCGTCGATCTTGGCCCCATCCAGATGACGGCTGAGAAGACTAAAACGCTTCCGCTACCGCCCATTGTGGGGGCCATTGCACTCGTGGGTGGCATCGTGCTGCTGGTTTTGGGAAGCAGGAAAGGTTAAGGGGAGACAGCGATGTGTATCTGAAGTGAGTTTAGTGCACGAGAAATTCTTCACACATCGTGGAGTTGACTATTCCGTAATTCCTTGCGTACTATGCAAAGTCAGGATTCTTTTTCTTTTGTTTAAAAGAGGCCAATGTTATTTCTCATCGCAACCGGTAATGTATAAACAGGATGACGATGCCAAACATACTTATTATATTGATTGCATGTTCTGCTCTTCTGACTCTTATTTTTTTTATTGCAACTGTGGCAGCTTTGCGAAAGAAGAAGCTCTTCAGTTCGGCATTTCGGTTTTTACTTGCACTGCTTGCTTTATCATCGGCCGGATTATTGGGGATGATCGTCATAGCAACAGAGGGTTATCGTGCTCTCACCCATGAAGAGATAGCCGCGGTCGTTAAGACAGAACCTATCGGAGCAAAAGGGTTTACGGCCCATTTTCGATTTTCTGACGGCCATGAAGCGTCATACAGGTTGGCCGGAGATGCTCTATACGTGGATGCTCACATTCTCAAATGGAAGCCCATTGTCAATATATTGGGTTTGCATACGGCCTACGAGCTCGACCGTGTCGGGGGCCGTTACATGGATCTCAAAGAGGAACGGGAAAATATCCGCACGGTCTTTCTCCTTTCCCGGGATAAAGCGGTAAACATGTTCACTCTGAGGCAGCGCTATTCTCTGCTCAGGCCGCTGCTGGATGCGGAATATGGCTCTGCCTCATTCATCAATTCAGACAAACCCGCACAGTTTGAGATAAGGGTGTCCACGACCGGGATTTTAATCAGAAAAGCTGAACGTGAAGCGGTACCGCAACCAAGACCTTGAAGATGACATGAAATACGTGGCAGGGAAATTGAATGCCACGGATTCATGTTCAATTAATACTTGGAGTCTCTCTTTTCCCGCTCAGCGTTTGTCAGCGCCGCGCCACTCGACAGCGCCGAACCCGGGATTGCCGAGTAATGTGTAAACGAGGCTGACGGTTCCCACCGTCTGGTGACTGTC
>Ga0209638_1000912_pt1 | contig 19364 bp, 12 predicted proteins | sample BarGraNGADG00211_FD_184490 | JGI IMG/M metagenome (GOLD analysis project Ga0209638, IMG submission 184490) | Arctic peat soil microbial communities from Barrow, Alaska - Barrow Graham LP Ref core NGADG0002-211 (SPAdes) (version 2) | ecosystem: Environmental > Terrestrial > Soil > Wetlands > Peat...
ACCCTGCTGACCGAACGCGCCGCCACCATGCGGCTCAGCCCGTCCTGGATCAAGTCGTAACATCTACCCCCGCTTTATTGAGAAGTTACGAAGGAGGCGCCGGAATGGCCGACATGACGGTAACCCACGAAGAGCTTATTGAGCGGCTAGCTGAGCAGTTCCAGCCGATCCTGGACCAGAGTCCGGATGGGGTGTACCTGTGGCTGGACGAGACACATAAGGTATGCAACGAGAAGCTGGCGCGAATGTTCGGGCGCACAGTCCAGGAATGGATCGACACCGAACCGTTTCTAGGAAGTCTTGTGGCTGAGGAGGATCAGGAGCTCTTCTCCAATTTCTACCGCAGGCAGGTCGCCGCGCTAGCCTTCCCGGTCACGTTCCGCTTCCGAGGTCGAAGGAAAGACGGCTCAACGTTCGCGGCTGAGACAGATATGATCCCTATCACCTACCAGGGCCACGCTGTGGCCTACCATTTCGTGCGGGAAATAGCGGGCTAAATGAAAGAGGATTTCAAGCAAGGAGGGCATCGATAATGGCCAGCTACGAGAGAAAAGACCTGAAGGCGCCAGACGAAACGCGGACCTTTGAGAAGGGCAAGCTCGAGTTGATAAACATGGGCGGGGGGGCGATCGGCCGCCTCAGCTTGGAGCCCGGCTGGAGATGGTCCAAGCACGTGAAGCCGATCGCCGGAACGGACTTGTGCGAGGCCCCTCACTTCCAATACCACGTCTCCGGTCGGTTGCACATCCTCATGGCCGACGGGTCTGAGTTCGAGGCAGGCCCCGGGGAGGTGACATCGCTTCCTTCGGGTCACGACGCCTGGGTGGTGGGGAATGAACCTGTAGTTACGGTGGACTGGTACGGGGCCAGCAACTACGCCAAGAAGAAATGAATGACGGAGCAGCTACGGGAGGGAAGCTACCGACCGCCGCCGGAAAGTAGGGTTGAGTTGCCGAAGCCAGACGGTGGGATAAGGGAGATGGGATCCCGACCGTGGTAGACAGGCTGAGCCAGCAGTCGCTGGTGCAAGTGGTGAACCACGACAAGCTGATGGCCCAGGTGGCGCGGCAGGAGGGTGATGTTGCCATCACCCTCCTGCCCGGCGATATTCCAGATGGACAGGATACATATGAAAGAACCGAAACTCAATCCCGTGCATCCGGCCTATCCTGTCTATCCTATTGACTCGTTCTTGAATCGTTGCGCCTTCCCTATGGCGCAGCCCTACCACTGCTTGGAGAGCTGGTTCTCCTCCTTGGTGATCATCTCAAGAAGGGCCGGGCGCCCGTCCTCGGTGACCTTGAGGGCGCGCCTCACCGCCGGGGCGATCTCGTCGGGCCTCTCCACCCTCTCGGCGTAGGCGCCGAGCCCCTCCGCCACCCGGGCGTACTCGCCACCCGGGAGGAACCGGGTCCCGTAGATCCGGCTCGCGTTGGGCAGGTGCTTGTCGTAGCCGCCCAGGCAGGAGTTGTTGAGCAGGATGGTGAGGGTGCCGATCCTGTTCCGGGAGGCGGTGGAGATCTCCATGCCGCTCATCCCGAAGGCCGCGTCGCCCATTATGTTAACCACTGTCTTCTCCGGCTTCGCCACCTTCGCCCCCAGCGCCAGCGGCAGGCTGTAGCCAAGGTGGGTGGACTTGCCGTAGCCGATGAAGGAGTTGGGCTCCAGGGCCGGCCAGAAGGGCGATAGCTGGTCCCGGGGGCTGCCGGCGTCGTGGGTTACGACGCTGTTGCGCAGATCTATGGTGTGTTGCAGCTCCCAGAACACCCGATATGGGTTTACGGGGGTCTCGTCGGAGGTCAGCCTCGGCATCCACTCGTCCATCCACTCGGTCTTGACCGAGGCGATCTCCCGGGCGACCTTGTCGTCGCCCCGCCGTCCATCCGGCCCGATCTGCCGCCTCACCTCCTCAGCCATCTGCTGGAGCACCAGCTTCGCGTCGCCCATCAGAAGGCACTCCGCCGGGTAGTCCTTGTTCAGGTCCCTATCGTCCACCGTCAGCTGCACGATCCGCTTCCCCCTGGGGATCGGCGCGGCGGTGAAGATGCTCGTCAGGCTGGAGCCGGCGCCGAAGACCAGGTCGGAATCCTCGAGGTAGCGCGCCACCGCCCTGGAACCGGCCAGCCCCCCGCTGCCCAGGGATAGGGGGTGATCCTCTGGGAAGCCGCTCTTGCCGGGTAGGGTGGTCATCACAGGCGCCTGGAGCAGCTCAGCCAGCTCCTGCAGCTCCGGCGACGCCTCAGCGTAGAGGATCCCCAGCCCGGCCTGGATAAGCGGCCTCTTGGCGGCGAGGAGCAGCTTCACGGCGGCGGCCACCCGGGCGGGGTCGGCCATGGTGCGGCACCCCTCCACCGGAGAGTACTCCGGCTCCGCCTCGCCAAAGTCGCCGGCCATCAGGTCCATGGGCAGCTCCAGCGCCACCGGGCCGCGCCTGCCGTTCCGCAGATAGGTGAAGGCGCGGCGGAACAGCTCTGGGATCCGCTCCTGCTGGTTGACCCGGGCGATCCACTTGGTGATCTTCTGATAGTTGAGCAGGGCGTCGAACCCCGGCTCCGATCCCAGCTTGTTCTGGTGGACACCCCCAGGCAGAAACAGGATTGGGGTGTTGTCCGAGAACGCCTGGGCGACTCCCCCGAAGGCATTCTCCGCGCCCGGCCCGTACTGGGTGGCGCAGACGCCGATCTTGCGACCGTTGGTGACCCGGCTGTAGCCGTCGGCCATTCCGACGACGGAGCGCTCGTGGCGAGCCATGATGGGACGGATCCCCTGCTCCGCGGCGGCGTCGATCACGCCGTTGACCGGGAAGCAGAAGAGGCACTCCACCCCCTCGCGCTTGAGGACGTTGGCTATGGCGGCAGCTCCCTTCAAGACCGTTTCCCCCTTCCAGCTTCAGTAGCTTTAGCAGCTTCGCCAAAACCCGGCGGATGTGACCATCACTAATATACAGGCTGACGCAAGAGGCGAGATAGGCGAGGGGTTTCTCCAACGAACTCTCTCGTTGTGCGAGGGCCACACACCCAGGGCGAGAGCCATACACCCAGTGCGAGGGTCACTCACCTAGTGCGAGGGTCACACAAAAAGGCGAGACCCTCCATGCACGACCATCGTGGAAGGTCTCGCCCTGGAACGATCCGGATTGCTCGCCACCGGCCGAGGGCGAACCCCGTAATGACGACCGGCGGTGGCGGCCTCTGCAGGCCGACGGGCTACTCCCCTTACCGCCCACTGTGATAACAAAGTTCGGCACGGCAGGATAGGTGCCCGTGGCGCTTTCGGTCGGCTACTGCGGTATCTGCCAATCGGGCCGCCGGATATTGCAGGACCGGCTAATCGTTCTCAGGTCCCACCACCTCACCGCCCGATGAGCGGTCTTCCGATTCAGGGCGCTCGCCCCGCACCGTGGGACGCTCCCACGGGAACAGCTCCGTGTTGCCACGGATCTGTATGCCGAACGGACCGTTGATCCAGCTTCTGTTACCATCGGTGAAGGCCGTCCAGTTGTCTGCCTTCCTCCAAACCATCATCCCCGTGCTCGTCATCTGCAGGGAGTCCCCATTCGCCGCGTAGTGCTCATTTTCCAGCGGCGTGCCCACGGTGCTCGGGATCAGAGCCGCCATGTCCGCAAAGCCCATCCGGAACGCCAGGCCCCCAGTTTCTGTCCGAGGGGGGGCAACGGGCGCGGTCGGGACTGCAGTCGGCAACGGCGCGGCAAGCGCGGTCGGAGTGGCCGTCGCCATGGGCACCGGCGTGGCCGTCGGTACGGGGGCCGCGCTTGTCAACTGCGCGTAGGCTCCGGCCGGGTCGCTTTGATGGCTGGCAATGGCCTCGAACGCCCGCCCAAAGGAGTTACGGGCCCCTCCGCCGCCCGGATCGGTGTGGCAGGTGGAACAGGGCTGACCTGTTGCCGTCGCGTAGAACGTTCTTGCAAGCGTGGTCTGAGGAAGAGCGAGAAGGATCAGAGTGGCGACAAACCCGCTGACGAGAATTGAGAGCAACATCCGGCTGGGTACTCGAGTTCCCATGACTACCTCCTACTACATACTCGTGAGTTTTCCTCCGATCAGGCCCCAGAATCCCCCCCGTGCCACGCGGCAGGGCGGCCCTGAGCGCGTCTCGCCCAACCCACGGGCGGTGAGGTGGGGACGGGGTGGAACATCCGGAAGCTGAACGGGTGGAACTACATCCAATTGGAGCACTTCCCATGCCATGAACGAGGCATGGTTCACGACAGGGGTGGCAGCTGTAGCGTCGGGGCTCGTCCCCGACGCTACAGACTCACACTGGAACTCTATCTACCCGCTCTCGTGAACCATGCTACGATCGGCGTGATGCTGGCATGGTTCATGAGCAGGGGCAGATAGAGTTACAGTTCATGCGGCCTTGGGCAGAGAGCGGATCGACAATCCCATATTGCCCTTGACAGGTTGCCACCACCGGACTATATTTGCTTGCGCACGTAACTAATCTGCCGGGAGGTTGGGAGTTGTCGGGGGATCCGCCGCCGCTGGCCCTTCAGCTTGTCTTCCTAGGAAAGCATCTCGGGCTGCTGCTGGAGCACCGCCTCTCCGGACGGGGCTTCAATCGCACCCAGACCATCATCCTGGACGTCCTCGCCCGCCGGCCGGGGCTGCAGTCGCAGGAGCTGTGCGGTCCCGCTCGGGTGGAGCCGGCCAGCATAACCCGAACCCTTCAAGCGCTGGAGCGGCAGGGGCTGGTAGAACGGTGCCCCCACCCCACCGACGGACGAGCAAGCCTCCTCTACCTGACGGGGAGCGGACAACGGCTGGCCCAGGAGCTGGCAGGCGAGTTGGAGCAGCTCTCGACCGAGTTGTTGGCGGGCATCGACCCCCAGGACCTACCCGTCCTGGAGAGATCCGTCCAAGATCTGATGAGGAATACCGGCTCCCAACTGCGTTCCCACGGCTGCCGACCCGAGGCCCCGGGCCACGACGGCAGACATGGGCACGCTGGGGCGGGGTGACTGTCATTGCCCCATAACGATCTCCTGCTACACTACTGGATGTTCTGCCACGCGCCCCTCCTCCACGAGGAGCTCGCGCGCCCAACAGTCAAGGGGTTCTTATGAAGTCTTTACGGCGTGCCCTGAAATATCTATTCCCCTACTGGCCAACGGCCTCCGCCGCCTTCCTCAGCCTGGTGCTGGTCTCCGCCACCAACCTGGCCGCGCCCCAGTTCCTCAGGCTGGCCATAGACGGCGGAATCGTACGGAGGGATTGGGGCAACATCCTGCTGGCCGCCGGCGGGCTGCTGGCGGTCGCGGCCTTCAGGGGGGTATTCACCTTCCTCCAGGGCTACCTATCGGAGAAATCCTCCCAGGGCGTTGCCTACGACCTGCGCAACGACATCTACACTAAGCTGCAGAACCTGAGCTTCAGCTACCACGACCAGGCGCAGACCGGCCAGCTGATGACCCGCGTGACCAGCGACGTGGAGATGGTGAGGCAGTTCATCGGGCAGGGCTTCCTTCAGCTGATGGGCGCCCTGGTGATGCTGGCCGGCAGCGCCGCGGTGCTGTTCGCCATGAACTGGCGGCTGGCGCTGGTATCGCTGACCATCATTCCCTGCGTATTCCTCGTCTTCTTCCGCTTCGTGCGGAGCGTCCAGCCCCTCTTTCGCCTGGTGCAGCAGCGGTTGGGTGCGCTGAACACGGTGCTGCAGGAGAACATCGCCGGGGCCAGGGTGGTCAAGGCCTTCGCCCGCGAGGAGCACGAGATCGCCCGCTTCGGCGCGGCAAACGAGCTGTTACTGAAGCAGAACATCGACGTGATGAGGGCCACCTCAACTACCTTCCCGGTGATCTTCTTCTTCGGCAACGTCGGCACCTTCCTGGTGATGTGGTACGGTGGCAACGAGGTGATCGGAGGGACCCTCTCCCTGGGTGAACTGGTGGCCTTCAACAGCTACCTGGGATTCCTTATGTTCCCCATCTTCATCCTGGGGATGATCGCCGCCACCATGACCAGGGCAGCCGCCTCCGCCCAGCGGGTGTTCGAGGTGCTTGATGCCGTGAGCGAGGTGCAGGATAGGCCCGGCGCGACGCCGCTTCCGGCCACCCAGGGCAGGGTGGCCTTCGAGGACGTTAGCTTCCGCTACGCGGGCGCGGAGCACGACGCCCTGAGCCAGGTGAGCTTCGCCGCGGAGCCCGGCCAGACGGTGGCCGTGGTGGGTACGACGGGATCGGGCAAAAGCACGATCATCAACCTGATCCCCCGCTTTTACGACGTCCGGAGCGGGCGTGTGACCATCGACGGCTACGACGTGCGCGACGTGACGCTGGAGAGCCTGCGCTCCCAGATAGGTATCGTCCTGCAGGAGACGGTGCTGTTCAGTGGCACCATCCGGGAGAACATCGCCTACGGGGCGCCGGAGGCCACCCAGGAGCAGCTGGAGCGGGTGGCGAAGATCGCCCAGGCCCACGGCTTCATCCTGGAGCAGCCGCAGGGGTACGACACCCGCATCGGCGAGGGGGGCGTGGGGCTGAGCGGCGGCCAGATGCAGCGGATCGCCATCGCCCGAGCGCTACTGCTGAACCCCAAGGTGCTGATCCTGGACGACAGCACCTCCTCCGTGGACGCCGAGACGGAGTACCAGATCCAGCGGGCCATGGACAAGCTGATGGTGGGCCGCACCAGCTTTATCGTGGCCCAGCGGATAAGCACCGTGCGCAACGCTGGCCTGATCCTGCTACTGGACGGGGCCCAAATAGTGGCCAGCGGGACCCACGAGGAGCTGCTGGAGAGCAGCGATCTGTACGGCGAGATAGTCTCTTCCCAGCTGAGGGACGACAGCATTGTCCTGGTGCCTCAGCCGTCCAAGGCCGAGAAGGAACGGCTGGGATCCCGGCCATAGGCGGTCGGGAGCCAACGCTGAAGGGCCGGGCTAATGCACGGTCTATATAGGTTAGCCCGGCCCTTCAGGGCCAGGGATGCGATACGATACGAGGTAGCATGTTTAGAGGTCCATCGTTCCACGGGCAGGAGAATCTGATAGAGGGGAAGGCCGCCAACAGGGGAGCAGTGGCCGGCCGCCTATTGGGCTACCTGTCCCCATACCGGCTCAGAATCGCCCTGGTGCTCTTCTTCACGCTGCTCACGGCCGTCTCCCAGGCGGGCGGACCCTACCTGGTCGGCAGGGCCATCGACCAGTTCATCTCGGCTGGCGACAGGGCCGGCCTCGCCACCATCATGCTGCTTCTGTTGGGCGTCTACCTGATGGGTGTCGGCGCCAGAATGCTGCAGGGCTACCTGATGGGATGGGTTGGGCAGCAAATCCTGGCAAGACTGAGAGTAGAGATCTTCCAAAAGCTGCAGCGGCTCTCCCTGAGCTACTTCGATAAGCACGACGCCGGCGACCTGATGTCCCGCTTGGTCAACGACGTGGACGTGATCAACAACCTTCTCACCATGGGGCTGGTGCAGGCGCTGGCCGGGGTCATGGGGCTGGCGGGGATCGTTCTGGCGATGTTCGCCCTCCACTGGCCGCTGGCAATCGCCGCCTGCAGCGTCATACCGGTGATGCTACTGACCACCAACTACTTCGCCAGCCTGGCTCGCCGGGCGTTCCGCAAGACCCGAGAGACCATCGGCGACGTATCAGCCGATCTACAGGAGGACATTGCCGGCATCAAGGTGGCCCAGGCATTCAATCGCACCGGGGTTAACCAGGCCCGCTTCGCGCAGCGGAACGCCGCCAACCGGGACGCCAACGTGGGAGCCACGGCGATAACGTCCGCGTTTTCCCCGGCCATGGACATCCTGAGCACCGTGGCCACCATCATCGTGGTGATGTTCGGCGGCTATCTGGCCGTCGAGGGGCAGGTGACCGTTGGGCTCGTGGTGGCGTTCCTGGGCTACGTGCAGCAGTTCTTCTTCCCGATCCAGCAGATGAGCCAGATCTACACCCAGGCCCAGTCGGCCATGGCCGGCGGCGAGCGCATCTTCGACCTGCTGGACACAGGGGAGGAGATGGTTGAAGGCGATGACACCCAGCTGCTGCCCAGCGTCAACGGGCGGGTTGTGTTCGACAGAGTCGACTTCGCCTACGACCCGTTACACCCCGTTCTGCACCAGGTGGATCTGGTAGCAGAGCCCGGGCAGACGGTGGCGCTGGTGGGTCCAACCGGCGCGGGCAAGACCACGGTGGCCAACCTGATCGCCCGCTTCTACGACGTCATCGGCGGCAGGGTGACCATAGATGGGGTGGACGTGAGGGACGTCACCCTCCACTCCCTGCGGAGCCAGTTGGGGATTGTGCCCCAAAACAGCTTTCTGTTCTTCGGGACCGTGGCGGAGAATCTGCGCTACGGCCGTCTGGAGGCCACGGACGAGGAGGTCGAGCGCGCCGCCCGCATGGCCAACGCCCACGACTTCATATCCCGGCTCCCCCTCGGCTACAACACGATGCTGGGGGAGCGGGGAGGCTCCATCAGCCAGGGGCAGCGGCAGCTGATAGCCTTTGCCCGAGCAATCCTGGCCGACCCCCGGATACTGATACTGGACGAGGCAACCAGCAGCGTGGACACCCGAACGGAGCAGCTGATCCAGCAGGCGCTGGAGCAGCTGCTGAAGGGACGGACCAGCTTCGTGATCGCCCACCGCCTCAGCACCATCCGGAACGCGGACCAGGTGCTTGTAATAGACGACGGGCGGATCGTGGAGAGGGGAACCCACGCCACGCTGCTGGAAAAGGGCGGCATGTACGCCGACCTCTACCAGCGCCAATTCCGGGAGATCGAAGAGCCCGAGCCGGTCCCTACCCAGTAAAAGTCGAGTGTCAATGAACTGATCGAAACCGGTTCGATTACTGCACCGCCACCACCTTCTCGTAGAAACCTGACTCCCAAGTGCCGGCGAACTGCTTCGGCAGCTCCTTGAGCGCCTCCTGGAACTTGGGCTTGTCCACCTCGTGGAAGGTCATGCCCTTGTCCTTCAGCGTCTTCTCCAGTTGAGCCTCATCCTCCAACTGGTACTTCGTCTGATTCTCGCACAGCATCAGGATGCCGTCGGTGAAGGTCTTCTGTAGCAGAGGAGATAGGGTCTGGAACCACTTGTCGCTGACGGTGAGCTGGTAGCCGGAGACGATGTGGCCGGTGAGGTTGACGTACTTCTGGACGTCGTAGAAGGAGCCGTTCACGGCGTTCTCCAGAGGGTTCTCCTGGGAGTCGATGGTGCCCTGCTTCAGCGCCATGAACACCTCCGGGAAGGCCATGGGGACGACCGTGGCGCCCAGCATCTTCCACGCGGCGACATAGGTCTCGTACTCGGGAACGCGGATCTTCATCCCCTTCACGTCCGCGGGAACCGTGACGGCCTTGTTGCTGGTCAGGTAGCGAGGACCTCGGTTGCTCCAGCCGATGTGCCGGATACCCTTGCGCTGGAGGATCGCATCGTAGACCGGCTTGAACAGGGGGCCATCCACGCATAGACTCGTGCTCAGCGCACAGATTCGTGCGCTGCTGGAGCTTCTCCGCCACGAGGGTGAGGTTACATGGATACCGTGGCCAAGTGCAATAGGCTCAGAACTGGGCTAGGACTGAGATAACCGATGGGTGTTACCCCGCGGAAAGGGCTCACCCGCCGCCGACTGGGGAGAACGCCTGGACGGAGTCCCCCTCCTGCAATACGATTTCCATCTCCGAGAGCGACCCGTTGACCGTGGCGGGCCCAACCTCACCCCGCTCTATCCCCACCTGCCCGAGCAGCTTCTCGAGAGTGGTCCCCGGCTCCGTCTCCACCGTGACCCACTGCCACATCGGGTAGCTGTAGCGGGTAAAGTCTCCGATTGCTCTAATCCTGATGTTCATTTCTCATCCACCCTCGCTGGGAATATTTATAATGGGGGTGCGAAGGCCGGTTTTCCGGAGGATCGTCTCAGCTCCTGCCGTCCCCTCCGCGACATTATAGAGGCTGGAAAAGGGGGACGCGACAGGAATCGCTCCAAGCAGTAGAATAGCAGACCTGTTCAGATCGATTTCTGTGCAGCGCTGTGTCGCAGCCGGCGACCGCGCGGCAGGAGAATAGACTGATGCAAAGAAGCATGGAGGAACGATGGCGCACGGCTATATCGGCAAGATTCTTCGGGTGAACCTCTCTACCGGTCTGATCTCGGTGGACGAGCACGACGATACCTGGTATCGGCGGTACCTCGGCGGGGCCGGCATATCTGCCTACTATCTGCTGAACGAGCTTGTCCCCGGGATCGACCCCCTGGGACCGGAGAACAAGCTGGTCTTTGCAGTAGGACCCATAACGGGTATTCCCATCTCCGGCGCCTCGCGCATCTGCATCGGAGCCAAGAGCCCGATGACGGGTGGGATCGGCAAGAGCGAGGCGGGTGGCTTCTTCCCCGCCGAGCTGAAGCATGCTGGCTACGACGCAATTGTCGTCGATGGCCAGGCCGAGAAACCCGTATACCTCTGGATCAAGGACGGCAAGGCCGAGCTGCGCGACGCGAGCGGCCTCTGGGGCCAGGGCGTCATGGAGACCGAGGACGCGATCCGCGCCGAGACGGGCGAGAAACTGGCCCGCATCATGTGTATCGGCCCGGGCGCGGAGAAAATGGTGCGCTACGCCTGCATCATCGCCGACCTGAAGGACGCGGCCGGCCGCGGGGGCATGGGCGCGGTGATGGGCTCCAAGAAGCTGAAGGCCATTGCAGTCCGGGGGCGACAGCTCCCCGAGACCGCGGACCCGGAGACCATCAAGGTCATGGCCAAGGAGATGGCTCAGGCGGGTCCCATCAAAGCCAAGACGTTCCACGATTGGGGCACCGGCGCGGGCATGCCGGGCTGGAACCCGGCCGGCAATCTTTGCGTCCGCAACTTCCGGGATGGCATGATGGAGAACATCGATCCCATCACCGTCCAAACGCTGAAGACCACCATCAGCATCGGAATGGACGCGTGTTACGCCTGCTCCGTCCGCTGCAAGAAGGTGGTGAAGGTCGAGGAGCCGTGGGTGGCGGACCCCAGATACGGCGGACCAGAGTACGAGACCATTGGGGCGTTCGGTACCGCCACTGGCGTCGACAACCTGAAGGCCATCGCCAGGGCCCACCAGCTGTGTCAGCACTATAGCATCGACACGATCTCCGCGGGGGTAACCATCGCCATGGCGATGGAGTGCTACGAGCGAGGGATATTGACCAAGGCCGACACCGACGGCTTGGATCTGACCTGGGGCAACGCTGAAGTCATGCTGAAGCTGATCGAGATGATCGGCGAGCGGAAGGGGTTCGGCGACCTGCTGGCCGAGGGAAGCCGGGTGGCGGCTCAAAAGATCGGCAAGGGGGCAGAGGAGCTGGCGATGCACGTCAAGGGCGTCGAGATCGCCATGCACGACCCGCGCTTCAAGCAGGGGCTCGCGCTGGGCTATGCGGTCGCCAATACAGGGGGTGACCACTGCACGGGCCTCCACGACAGCAACTTTGAGGCGGTGGGCCCAAGTCTGGCAGATCTGGGATACCCCCTTGGTTTCCTCGATCCGATGCCCATCAACGAGCTATCCACCCGGAAGACCAACCTGTTCGTCCAGCGTCATAGGTGGACGGTCCAACAGGATAGCGCGGTGATCTGCTTCTTCGTGCCCTACACGTACGAGGAGCACGTCCGGCTGATCAACGCCGCCACCGGCTGGAACACCAGCCTCGAAGAGCTGCTACTCATCGGCGAGCGGGCGATCACCATGGGCCGGCTGTTCAACCTGCGCGAGGGGCTTACGGCCGAGGACGACCGGCTGCCACGCCGCTTCTTCTCCCCACCGACCCATGGTGCACTGGCAGAGAAGGGGATTGCCATAGACGAGGCGAAGATGCAGGAGTCCATCCACAGCTACTACTACCAGATGGGGTGGGACCCCGAGACCGGCGTCCCCACCAGGATCACCCTGGAGAGGCTGAACCTGGACTGGGCAGTCGGGCTGCTGGAGGAGATCGGCCAGCAGGCATAGCTCCGTGCAAACGCACCAACTTGCCGTGGACGCAGTTGGACATCTTCGGACACGAAATTCAACCAGGGGGCGTGGGCATTAACTCCGCCCCCTGGTTCATCAAGAGGGTGACCGCCTCACACCGTTCTTATCCTATCCTCATCACCCCGGTTCGCGGCCCCTGGCCTTCTCAGGAAAAAGCCGCTATAATGTCGCAAACACCAACTATCCGCTTCTGTAGCATGGCTCCCACGCTTGGGAGCCTGCCCACTTGATCGGAAGAAAAGGAGGTGTTAGCTAGGTTCGCGATCCCTTCGGGGTATAAATCGGTCCACCCGCGGCGAAGACAGACGCCTGCGGAGTGCCGATGGAGCCCCCGCGCGGTCCGATGGTCCGCGCGAACGAGTTGGTGTGTGGCCAAGAAGCAAGAGCCATAGCGGGCCCCTGACGCTTCTCCAAAGCCGACGACGCCGTCCGGTTGTCCTCCCCAGCGCGAGGCCTCGCCTGACCCGCCCGTGTAAACGCTCGATTTAGCTCAAGGGGGATCCATATCCCCGAGTGGCCGGGGTCCATCCTCCGTCCTCCGGGTGATTGGCATTATCCGTTTGCCGGGCACTTTGCCCGGATGTTGCTCTATTCGAGGGCGCGCACGGGGCAACCGATTCGCAGGACGGAGTACAGGAATGGGTATAGATCACCACCTACGGTTACCAGTAGGGTTGCCCCCCAAACAGGGGCTCTACGACCCCGCCTTCGAGCACGACGCCTGTGGCATCGGCTTTGTTGTGAACATCAAGGGGAAGAAGTCCAACAAGATAGTGCGCCAGGCGCTCACCGTCCTCCGAAATCTCGCCCACCGCGGCGCCTGCGGATGCGATTCCAACACCGGTGATGGGGCCGGCATCCTGCTCCAAAAACCCCACGCCTTTCTCCAGAAGGCGTGCGCGGAGGCAGGCTTCCAGCTGCCTGCCGCGGGGGGGTACGCCGTGGGAATGGTGTATCTACCCCCCAATGCCGAGGAGCGCCGGCAGTGCGAGGAACGGCTGGAGTCCATCATAGCCCAGGAGAGGGTTAGGCTCCTGGGCTGGCGAACCGTTCCCACCAACAATAGCGAGCTTGGCGCCGGTGCCCTGGCTGCGGAGCCGGTGGTGCGGCAAGTCTTCGTCGAACGCCCCCCGGATCTAGTACTGGTAGACGACCTGGCCTTCGAGCGAAAGCTGTACGTCATCCGGCGGCGGGCCGAGAACGAGATCCGCTACGCCGATCCCCCCTTCGCCAACGGCGGGGGCAGCCGCTTCTACTTCACCAGCTTCTCCTGCCGCACCCTGGTCTACAAGGGAATGCTGCTGTCGGAGCAATTGGAGGGCTACTTTCCCGACCTGGATGACCCAACCATGGAGTCGGCGCTGGCGCTGATCCACTCCCGCTTCAGCACCAACACCTTCCCCAACTGGGAGCGCTCCCAGCCATTCCGCTACCTGATCCACAACGGGGAGATCAACACCGTGCGGGGCAACGTCAACTGGATGCACGCCCGCCAGTCGCTCTTCGCCTCCGGTCTGTTCGGCGACGACCTGCCCAAGCTCCTTCCGACCATCACCCCCGACGGCAGCGACTCCGCCATGTTCGACAACTGCCTCGAGCTTCTGATGCTGGCCGGCCGATCCCTCCCCCACGCCATCATGATGATGATCCCGGAGCCCTGGTCGAACCACGAGAGCATGAGCAAGGAGAAGAAGGACTTCTACGCCTTCCACTCCACCATCATGGAGCCGTGGGACGGCCCCGCCTCCATCGGCTTCACCGACGGGGTAATCGTGGGCGCCGTCCTGGATCGCAACGGCCTGCGCCCATCTCGATATTACGTCACCCGGGACGACACCGTGATCATGGCCTCCGAAGTTGGAGTGGCGGAGGTACCGGCCGATCAGGTGGTTTACAAGGGGCGGCTGGAGCCCGGCCGCATGCTCTTCGTGGACACGGTGGCGGGCTGCATTGTGAAGGACAAGCAGCTGAAGCGGCAGATCGCCACGGAGCAGCCCTACGGCTTCTGGCTCAAGGACCACCTGATTACGTTGGAGGAGCTTCCGGCAGCGCCGGCCGCCAAGGTCTGGTCCGACGCCCAGCCGGCAAAGCCCGCCTCCAACGGCCACGGCGGCCATGACGGTGACAACGGCGCAGACAGACGGCGTGATGTAGCGCCGGGTGACCCCGACGCGAGCGAGCGCGGCGTCACGCCCGAGGTAACCCACACCGCCGGCACCGGCTCCGAATCGCTGATCCAGCGCCAGCAGGCGTTCGGATACAGTTACGAGGAGCTGCGGATCATCATAGCCCCCATGGTGACGAACGGGGTGGAGCCGGTGGGCTCCATGGGTAACGACACCCCCCTGGCCGTCCTATCCGACCGGCCGCAGCTGCTGTTCAACTACTTCAAGCAGCTCTTCGCCCAGGTGACCAACCCACCCATCGACGCCATTCGGGAGGAGCTGATCACCTCCACCGAGCTGCTGATCGGCCCCGAGCGCAATCTACTGGAGGTCGAGCCGGAGAGCTGCCGCAGGATCAAGCTGAAGGGCCCCGTCCTGACCAACGAAGAGCTGGCCAAGCTTCGCTACATCCGCCGGCCCGGCTTCAAGTCCGCCACCCTGCCCATCCTCTTCGAGGCAAAGGAGGGCGGCCTGGGGCTGGAGCGGGCGATGGAGGGACTGTTCAAGGCGGCCAGCGAGGCGATAGTGTCCGGAGCGAACATCCTGATCCTGTCCGATAAGGGTGTTGACAGGGAGAACGCGCCGATCCCGGCGCTGCTGGCAGTCTCGGGCCTGCACCACCACCTGATCAGGGAGGGCACCCGCACCCGCGCCAGCATCGTCCTGGAGTCAGGCGAGCCGAGGGAGGTTCATCACTTCGCCGCACTGGTGAGCTACGGGGCCTCCGCCATCAACCCCTACATGGTCTACGAGAGCATCGCCGGGATGATCCAGGATGGCCTCCTCACCGACGTCGAGTACTACGATTCGGTGAAGAAGTACGTCAAGGCAGCGGTTAAGGGCGTGCTGAAGACCATATCCAAGATGGGCATCTCCACTATCCAGAGCTACTGCGGAGCCCAGATCTTCGAGGCGGTGGGGTTGAGCCGCGAGCTGGTGGACCGCCACTTTACCTGGACGCCCTCCAGGGTGGGGGGGATTGGGCTGGACACGATCGCCCAGGAGCTGTTGATCCGCCACCGGCACGCCTTCCCCGAGCGACCGCTGAACGGCAAGACGCTGGACGTGGGCGGCCAATACCAGTGGCGCGCCGATGGCGAGCACCATCTCTTTAACCCCCTGTCCGTCTACAAGCTGCAGCGCGCCTGCCGGTCCGGCAGCTACGACGCGTTCAAGGAGTACACGTCGCTCATCAACGACCAGTCGGAGCGGATGGCCACCCTGCGAGGGCTGCTGGAGTTCGACTACCCGCCGGAGCCGGTGCCGCTGGATGAGGTGGAGTCGGTGGAGTCCCTCTGCCACCGCTTCAAGAGCGGGGCGATGTCCTACGGCTCCATCAGCCAGGAGGCCCACGAGTGCCTGGCCATCGCGATGAACCGGATCGGCGGCAAGAGCAACACCGGAGAGGGCGGAGAGGACCCGGCCAGGTTCGTCCCACTGCCCAACGGTGACTCCCTCTGCAGCGCCATCAAGCAGGTGGCCTCCGGTCGATTCGGCGTCACCAGCGAGTTCCTGGTGAGCGCCAAGGAGATCCAGATCAAGATCGCCCAGGGTGCCAAGCCGGGCGAGGGTGGACAGCTGCCCGGCCGCAAGGTGTACCCATGGGTGGCAAAGGTGCGCAAGTCCACGCCGGGCGTGGGGCTGATCTCGCCCCCGCCCCACCACGACATCTACTCCATCGAGGACCTGGCCGAGCTGATCTACGACCTGAAGAACGCGAACCCGAGGGCGAGGATCAACGTGAAGCTGGTGTCCGAGGTGGGCGTCGGCACCATCGCCGCGGGGGTGGCCAAGGCCCACGCCGACGTCGTCCTGATAAGCGGCCACGACGGTGGCACAGGTGCCGCCCCCTGGAGCAGCATCAAGCACGCGGGGATGCCCTGGGAGCTGGGAGTGGCCGAGACCCACCAGACCCTGGTGCTGAACAACCTGCGCAGCAGGATCGTGGTGGAGACCGATGGACAGCTCAAGACGGGGCGGGACGTGGCCGTCGCGGCGCTGCTGGGGGCCGAGGAGTTCGGTTTCGCCACGGCACCGTTGGTGACATTGGGCTGCACCAAGATGCGGGTCTGCCACCTGGACACCTGCCCGGTGGGTATCGCCACCCAGAATCCGGAGCTGCGGAAGAAGTTCAGCGGCGAGCCACAGTACGTCGTGAACTTCATGCATTTCATCGCCCGGGAGCTGAGGGAGATCATGGCGCAACTGGGCTTCCGGACGGTGGACGAGATGGTCGGCCACACCGAGCGCCTGCAGCCCAGGAAGGACGTGCAGCACTACAAGGCGAAGGATCTGGATCTCTCCCCCATCCTCTATCGCCCGGACGTACCTCCGGAGGTGGGTCGCTACCACCAGATACCCCAGGAGCACGGGCTGGAGAAGACGCTGGATAGCCAGACCCTGTTGGAGCTGTGCCGGCCCGCGCTGGATCGGGGTGAGCCGGTGGAGGCCACCCTCCCCATCCGCAACACCAACCGCGTGGTGGGCACGATCCTGGGGAGCGAATTGACCCGGCGCTACGGCGGCGAGGGGCTTCCCGATGACACTGTTCAGCTTCACTTCGTGGGCTCGGCGGGCCAGAGCTTCGGCGCCTTCGTGCCGAAGGGCATCACCCTCACCCTGGAGGGGGACTCCAACGACTACTTCGGCAAGGGGCTATCCGGTGGTAAGCTCGCCGTCTTCCCGCCGAAGGGGGCGACCTTCGCGCCGGAGGAGAACGTTATCATCGGCAACGTTGCCCTATACGGGGCAACGGGGGGCGAGGCGTACGTCCGCGGCGTGGCCGGCGAGCGCTTCTGCGTTCGAAACAGTGGAGTCCGCGCTGTAGTGGAGGCCGTGGGCGACCACGGCTGTGAGTATATGACCGGCGGGGTGGTGGTGGTGCTGGGCCCCACGGGGCGCAACTTCGCCGCCGGGATGTCCGGTGGGATCGTGTACGTGCTGGACGAGGAGCGCAACTTCGACCGGCGGTGCAACGTGGAGATGGTGCAGATGGAGAGGTTGAGGGGCGAGGATGAGACCCGCGAGCTGGCGGACATGATCCGGCGGCACGTTGCGTATACCGGAAGCGAGCTGGGCAAGCGGATCCTGGACCGCTGGGTGGAGATGATCCCCCTCTTCGTGAAGGTGGTGCCGATGGACTACAAGCGGATGATCGAGGCATTCGAGAGGGTGAAGGCGTCCGGGCTCAGCGGCGACGAGGCGGTGATGGCCGCCTTCGAGATGAATAAGAACGACCTCGCCCGCGTCGGCGGGAACTAGAGGAGCACTGGATATGGGAAAGCCGACAGGCTTCATGGAATATGAGAGGGAACTGCCCGCCGACCGCCCTACACTGGAGCGCATAGGCGACTGGCAGGAGTTCCACCTGCACCTCCCGGACGAAAAGCTGCAGACCCAGGGGGCACGCTGCATGGACTGTGGCATCCCCTTCTGCCACACCGGGCAGTTGATCGGCGGAATGGCCTCCGGATGCCCTATAAACAACCTCATCCCCGAGTGGAACGACATGGTCTACCACGGGCGATGGAGGTCGGCGCTGGAACAGCTCATGCGTACCAACAACTTCCCCGAGTTCACGGGCCGCGTCTGCCCTGCCCCTTGCGAGGGATCCTGCACCCTGGGGGCCAACGAGCCGGCAGTGACCATCAAGAACATCGAGCTTGCCATCTCCGAACGGGCCCTCGGCGAGGGATGGGTGAAGCCGGAACCTCCCTTGGTGAGGACGGGCAAGCGGGTGGCAGTTGTGGGCTCCGGTCCGGCCGGATTGGCCTGCGCGGACCAACTGAATCAGGCCGGCCACTGGGTGACGGTGTTCGAGCGGGCGGATCGGCCCGGCGGGCTGCTGATGTACGGCATCCCCAACATGAAGCTGAACAAGAAGGTGGTCCAGCAGAGGCTGGATCTGATGGCAGCCGAGGGGGTGACCTTCGTCACCAACACCGAGGTGGGTCGCGACTACCCGGCCGCAAAGCTGATCGGCGACTTCGACGCGACGGTGCTGTGTGGCGGAGCCACCAAGCCCCGGGACCTCCAGATTGAGGGTCGCGAGCTGAAGGGGATCCAATTCGCCGTCGACTTTCTTCGGGGCAACACCCGCCTGATTCTGAATGGCGGAAAGCCCGCGGAGACGAAGGACTGCGCCCTCGACGGGGACTTCATCTCGGCTCGAGGCAAGGACGTATTGGTGATCGGGGGAGGCGACACCGGCACAGACTGCGTGGGCACCTCCATCCGCCACCGCTGCCACAGCGTAGTGCAGCTGGAGATCCTGGACCAGCCACCGGTCGAGCGCCAGCCCAACAACCCCTGGCCAGAGTGGCCGAAGACCCTCCGCGTGGACTACGGCCAGGAGGAGGCCGCGGCGCTCTACGGCGGCGATCCGCGCAGCTACACCACCACGGCCAAGCGGTTCGTGGGCGACGCGGAGGGCCGGGTTAAGGAGGTCCACACCGTCCAGGTGGAGTGGGTCGCCGGGAACAACGGCCGGCCTTTCCCGCGGGAGATCCCCGGAACGGAGCGGATACTGCCCGCCCAACTGGTGCTGCTCTGCATGGGCTTCCTGGGGCCGGAGGACACCCTGCTCGCAGAGCTGGGGGTAGAGAGGGACCCGCGCTCCAACGCCAAGGCGGATGCGGGCCGGTACGCCAGCAACCTGAAGGGAATCTTCGCGGCTGGCGACATGCGCCGGGGTCAGAGCCTGGTGGTGTGGGCGATCCACGAGGGCCGGGGCGCCGCCCGAGAGTGCGACCGCTACCTTATGGGCTCCACCGACCTGCCGTAGGCAGCGGTGATCCACGTGAGGGAATAGGAGGGCGGGTCGTCCCTGACCCGCCAACGGCAGGGTCGAACAACGCGGACTTTCGCATGTACTTCCATCTCCCCCTTGACTCCCTGCGGTAGAATGGAGGGCATCTCCTAGGGTTCTGCCCCATTGGCTCCCCGGGCTACTCTCCCCTCACGGCCCGCGACCAACCGGCGGCTCGGCACTACCCTCGCGGAGACTATCCACTATCCCAGCTATCAGGAGGCCATTTTGAGAACGGTCCGATTGCTCCTAGCACTCGCATTGCTGGCGCTGGTCCTGGCTCTGCCGGGAACCACCGCGGCGGCAGACCTGGACCACGACATCCCCAACGGCCACTTCTTCACCCAGGCAAACGGCCAGCCGTTGGGCACCAGCCCTACCGGCTACGCGGTCACCAACGAC
>Ga0209638_1000913_pt1 | contig 19331 bp, 17 predicted proteins | sample BarGraNGADG00211_FD_184490 | JGI IMG/M metagenome (GOLD analysis project Ga0209638, IMG submission 184490) | Arctic peat soil microbial communities from Barrow, Alaska - Barrow Graham LP Ref core NGADG0002-211 (SPAdes) (version 2) | ecosystem: Environmental > Terrestrial > Soil > Wetlands > Peat...
TAGGCCCGCCAATGGCGTTCCTGCGCCGGTTCTGGCAGCGCGAGGGCGGCGCCCAGCTGGCCGCCTGCACCGCGCTCGACGTCGGGACCGAGTTCGCGAAGGCGCTCGTCTTCGAGATCGACGCGGACGGTCGCGGGACGGTGCGCGGGGTCGGCCGCAAGCGCCAGGGCCTCGCCCACATGCAGTCGGGGACAGTGGCGGACATCGCCGCGGTCGTTGACAACTGCGCCGTCGCGCTCCAGGAGGCCGAGGAGATGGCCGGCTTCCGTCCCACGCAGGTCGTGATCGGGATCGCCGGCGAGCTCGTCAAGGGATTCACGACGTCGCACAGCCAGGAGCGCCGCAAGCCCGACGTCGCGATCACGGACGCCGAGCTCCAGAGGCTCATCGACGGCGTGCAGCGGGCCGCGCTCGTCGAGGCGGAGCGGGCGATCACGTGGGAGACCGGTCTGCCCAACGTCGACGTGCGCCTGGTCCACGCCGCGGTCACGTCGGCCAGCATCGACGGATACGCGGTCACGAACCCGGTGGGATTCCAGGGCCGTCACGTCAAGATCGGGATCTTCAACGCGTTCGCCCCGCTCGTCCACCTCGGCGCCCTGGAGAGCGTGGCCGCGCAGCTCGACCTCGAGCTCCTGGAGATCGTCGCCGAGCCGTATGCCGTCGCGCGGGTGCTCGCCTCGGAGCAGGTGCAGCAGGCAGGCGCCCTCTTCGTCGACATCGGGGGCGGCACGACGGACGTCGCGCTGGTCCGCGCGGGCGGCATCGAGGGGACGCGGATGTTTGCGCTCGCCGGCCGGGCCTTCACGAAGTCGCTCGCCGACCGCCTGGACCTCCCGTTCCCGCGCGCCGAGGCGCTCAAGGTCGACTATGCGCGCGGGCTCACGATGCCGGAGCACGACGCGATCGCGGAGATCGTGGGCGACGACGTGGCCGTCTGGGCCGCCGGCGTGGAGCTCGTCCTCGACGAGCTTGCGGGAGGCGACCTGCTGCCTGGAAGGATCTACCTCTGCGGCGGCGGCTCGCGGCTGCCGGAGACGGCGACGGCGCTGCGCGACCCGCGCTTCTGGAAGCGCCTGCCGTTCAGCCGGCCGCCGGAGGTCGTGGTGATGCAGCCGGCCATGGTGGAGTCGATCACGGACGCGACGAAGCTGCTCGTGGACCAGCAGGACGTCACGCCGCTGGGCCTCGCCTACCAGGCGATCGAGCTCCAGGCCGAGCAGGATCCGCTCGACGCCGCGCTCCGACGGGTCCTTCGCGCGATGAAGCTGTAGCGTCGCCGCGATGGCCATCTTCTATCTCGACATCGACGACGAGATCACCTCCGCGGCCGCCCGGATCCGTGGGACGGCGGACCTCGTCGTGGTCCTCGTCCTCCCGGCCGGATCCCGGATCGCGACCAGCCGGATCAACTTCCGGCTCCTGGCGCGCGAGGCGCAGCAGCGCAGCCGACGGCTCTCGATCGTCGCGCCCGACGCCGCTGCCCGGGCGCTTGCGGCCACCGCGGGCCTCCCGGTCTACGGGTCGACGATGGAGTACGAGGCGTCCCTTCTCCCGAGCCTTGCCGACGGCGGCGCGGGTGCGGCAGCATCCGCGCTCCCCGCGTCGTTCGTGCCGGCCGCGGTACGGCCCACCGCCGGCGCGCCCGCGCCAGCAGCCACGCCCTCCATGCCGCGGGATGCGACCGCGCCCGATGCCGGGAGGGCATTCGCGCCGTCGGCGCCGCATGCGGGCCCGTCCCGGCCCGGACCCACGACCGGCCTCGGCGCGGAGCGCAGTCCGGGCCCCGCGCCGCGATCGAGCCACCGCCGCCGGAACGCGGCGGTCATCGGGCTGCTCGTCCTGGCGTTCGTCGGGGTCGCCGGGGGTGCGGCGGCCTACCTGCTCCTGCCCACGGCGTCGATCGTGCTGACCGTCCGCTCGGTGCCGATCCCGCCGGTCACCTTCGTCGTCACGGCCGACCCCGACGTCACGGCGCCGGACGCCGCGGCTGCCGTCGTGCCCGCGACCCGCATGGACCTCCCGCTCACGGCGAGCGGCACCTTCAAGGCATCCGGCAAGCGGGTCGACGAAGCGCCGGCAGTCGGCACCGTGCGCTGGACGAACTGCGACCCGACGCGGTCCTACACCATCCCGGGCGGCACGCCGGTCCGGACGCCGGCCGGGATCGCGTTCGGGACGGACGAGGCGGTCTTCCTGCCCGTCGCGATCCTCAACCCTCCCCGGATCGCCTGCCAGGACCGGACCGTGACGGTCACCGCGGCGAAGACAGGCACCGACGCCAACGTCGCGGCCGGGACCATCACGGTGATCCCGGGGCAGTACAACAGCGTGGTCCTCTCCGTGACGAACCCGGCCCCGACGAGCGGAGGGAAGCGCAATTCGTTCCCGAAGGTCACCCAGAAGGACGTCACGGCGGCGCTCGCCGCGCTCGGGAAGCAGCTCGACGCGCAGCTCGCCACGGCCGCCGCGGCGCCGCCCGGGCTGCCGGCAGGGAGCACGGCGTACCCCGAGACGGCGACGCGCGGCGCCGCCACGGCGACGGTGGACCCGGCCACGCTCGTCGACCAGGAGGTCGCCCAGTTCGACCTCGGGGCGACGGCCACCGGCACCGTCGTCACGGTGGATCCGGCGCCGATCGTCACGCTCGGCCAGGCTCGCGTGAGTGCCGCCGTCCCGGCGGATCACGACCTGGTCGCGGGCTCACCGGTCGTCACGGTCGGGCCCGGCACCGTGGACGGGCAGCGGGTGCGGTTCGGCGTGACGGCCCGCGCGGACGCGGCGCCGCGCGTGGACGAGGCGGCGATCCGGAAGCAGGTGGAGGGCCGATCCGCCGAGGAGGCCCAGGCGATCCTGGGTGTCTTCGGGGACGCGACCGTCACGCTCTGGCCGGGCTGGGCGACGACGATCCCGACCTTCGACGCGCGGGTCGACCTGCGGATCGATGGCGTGGCCGGCCCGTCTGCGTCGGGAGTGCCCTCGGCGTCGCCGGCCGCGTCGGCCTCGCCCGCCCCGTCATCCTCGGCGACGCCGGGCGTCTCGGCGGCCCCGTCCGCGTCGGCCGGGCCGCCGGCATCGCTGGCCCCGGCCGCGCCGTCCGCCTCGGCGGCCTCGCCGGCTCCCTCCGCGTCGTCGGCTCCGTGAGCCGGCTCCTCGCGATCGACCTCGGGACGCGACGGATCGGGCTGGCGATCGCCGAGCCCAGCGCGCTCCGGGCGCGCCCGCTCGCCACGCTGAGCCGTGGCCGCTCCCTGCAGGCGGACGCTGATGCGCTCGGGCGCGTCGCTGCCGCGAACGGGATCGCGGAGCTCGTCGTGGGGTTGCCGCTGGACATGTCCGGCGCCGAGGGGCCGGCGGCGCTCGCCGCTCGCGCGTGGGCGATCGCGATCGCGGACGCCACCGGCCTGCCGGTCAGCCTGCGCGACGAGCGCCTCTCGAGCCACGTGGCGGAGGGTCGCATCGGCCGCGCGAAGCGGGGCCCGTCGGGCGGCCCGCCGGGCCCCGCGCGGCGGGCGGCGAACCGCGCCCGGATCGATCGGGAGGCGGCCGGCGTGATCCTCGAGGACGAGCTGGCGGCACGGGAGCTGGGGCGTCCGGGCGAGCGGATCCTGCCCGACCGCGAGCGGGGAGGCCGCTCGCGCGGTGCGCCGACGGAGTCGGGTACCCTTGGCGTGCCTCCGGATGACGCCGAAGGCCACGGACGCGGCCTGCCCCGGTCTCCCGGGACCCGGCCCGGCCTCGACGAGGGAACCCGATGACGATCCGTGGCGGCGGCAGCCCGCGAGACGATCGCGCCGCTCCAGCCGGGCGCGCCACGATGGCGCATCGCCTGGGTCGCGGCGATCCGCGGCTTGGGGCCGCTCAATCGACAGGCGAGGCCGGGTCGCGCTCCGGCACCGTCTCGGCCTCCGATCTTGCGCGCCGCCGGACCCGCGGGCGGGGAGCCGGGTCGCTCCGGTTCATCCTGTTCCTGCTGCTGGCCGCCGCGGTGGTCCTGGCGCTCCTTGCGACGGTTGGCCGGCCCATCGTCCGCGGCATCGTCGTCGACCTTGCGGGCGACAACCCGAGCGCCCTCGGGATCGGGTTCGTGGCCGACATGGTCCGAGAGGACCTGGGCAGCGCCCTGACGGACCCGGCGGGCTCGAACGCGGCGGATGTCCCCTTCATCGTCGCGCCCGGCGACACGACCGCGACGATCGCGACCCGGCTCGTGCGGGCCGGCGTGCTGCGCGACGCGCGGGCGTTCATGCTGATCTCGCTCCAGCGGGACGTGAGCACCGGCTACCTGGCCGGGAGCTTCGTGGTCCGCCAGACGATGACGCCGGACCAGCTGGCGACGGCGCTGCTGACGCCGCCGGCCCCGGACCCGCACATCGTGCTCTCGATCCGGACCGGCCTTCGTCTCGAGCAGATCGCGGCGCTCATCCAGGCCAAGCCCGCCGACCACGGGCTCGCCACGCTCACGATGTCGGCCTCGGCGTTCCTCGACCTCGTTCGCACGCCGCCCGCGTCGCTGCTCCGGGACTATCCGTGGCTGCAGATCTCGAAGGGCGGGACGCTGGAGGGCTACCTGGCCGCGGGCGACTACTCGATCCTCCCCGACGCGACGCCGGAGCAGCTGGTCCGCATGATGCTGGACCGGTTCCTGGCCGAGGTGGGACCGGACCGGATGAAGGTGGCCGCCGCGCGCGGGCTCACCTGGACCCAGGTCCTGGCGATGGCCTCCATCGTCGAGGAGGAGGCGCGGCTCGATTCGGAGCGCGCCAGGATCGCAGGCGTCCTCCAGAACCGGCTGAACCCGCGCACCGAGGCTGCCGGCTTCCTCGGGTCGGACCCGACGGTGTTCTACGTGAACGACACGCTCCAGCTGGCCGCCCTTCCGATGGCGAAGTGGGTCGACTACAACTTCTGGGCGCCGTTCCCGGGTGCGCTGCCGGCGAAGCTCCCGGCGGCGCTCGCCGCCTACAACACGTACACGTCGAAGGGGCTTCCCCCGGGGCCGATCTGCACGCCCACGGTCGCGTCCATCGACGCGGCGCTCGCGCCGGATACGCGCGGGGGCTACCTCTTCTTTCTGGCCAAGAAGGACGGCACGACGATCTTCTCGAAGACGTACGCGGAGCACCTGCAGGCAATCCAGAAGTACGGCACGTAGTGGGCGCCGGGCACTCGCCGGTCCCAGCCGACTTCGCGCCGCCGCCGAGCGCCGGCCGACGGCGCGCCTGGGAAGAGGCGGATCGCGCCGCCCGGCCCGCCAGGCTCGCCCGCCTCCGGGCCCGCCTCTCCGCCGCGGGGATTGACGCCTACTTCGGACTCGGCCGCGAGGAGATCCGGTACCTGACCGGCGTCGCGCTCGGCGACGGCGAGGAGAAGGTCGCGGGCCACTCCGGGCGATTCCTCGTTTCCGCAGATGCGGTTGTTGTGCTCGCCGATAGCCGGTACACGATCCAGGCCCGGCGCGAGGCACCCACGGCGCGGCTCGAGGCGATCACCTACGACCTGCCCGCACGCTGGGCCGACCTGTGTGCGTCGATCGGCGCCCGCCGGATCGCGGTGCCCGCGGCCGACATCAGCCACGCGTTGTGGGGCGCGCTGGCCGCCGCCGCGCCCGGCGTGGAGCTCGTGCCGGCCGGCGCGTGGGTCGCCGAGGACCGGGCGGTCAAGGAGCCGGCCGAGGTCGAGCGCATCGCGGCCGCCTGCGCCGTCGCCGACCGGGCGCTCGCGGCGCTCCTGCCGGAGATCCGGACGGGCGTCACCGAGGCCGCGCTGGCGTGGCGGCTGGAGGCGCTCATGCGAGAGGGCGGGGCGGAGGCGCTCGCGTTCGACGTGGCGGCGCTCGCCGGCCCCCAGGCAGCGCTGCCCCACGGCTCGCCCGGGGAGCGGCGGGTCCGGCGCGGGCAGGTCCTCCTGTTCGACTTCGGGGCGCAGGTCGCGGGCTATCGAAGCGACATGACGCGGACGCTCTTCGTGGGTGAGCCGCGCCCCCGCGACCTCGCGATCCACGAGCTGGTGGCCCGCGCGCAGGCGGCCACGATCGCGTACCTGGAGGCATCGCTGGCGGCCGGGGGCGTGGCGAACGGCCGGGCCGCCGACGCGGCTGCTCGCGATGTCATCGCCGCGGCCGGCCACGCGGAGCACTTCGGGCACGGCACCGGCCACGGGATCGGCCTCGCCACGCACGAGGCCCCGTCGCTGTCGCGCGCGGCGTCGGAGGCGCCACTGCCCAGCCCCACTGTCTTCTCCGTGGAGCCCGGCGTATACCTCGCCGGCCGCACCGGCGTCCGGATCGAGGATCTCGTTCACCTCGACGCGTCCGCGGGCCGGGTCGACCGGCTCACGCGCTTCCCGCGCGAGGTGCTGGTCGTCGGGTAAGCGTGGCGGCGTGCCGGGCGCGCGGATCGACGCGTCCGGCACGCCGGCCCGGGGAGTGGGTCGCCCCGTCTGCTACGATCCATCGCACCATCACGATCAGCCGCGCCGGCGCGCGCTCATTCCCGCCGGCCCCGAGGGAGCCTTCCATGATCTCCACCGGCGAGCTGCACAAGGGCGTCGTCATCGAGCTCGACGGCGACCTCTGGCAGATCCTCGACTACCACCACATCAAGATGGGCCGGGGCTCGGCCCAGGTCCGGATCAAGCTCAAGAACGTGAAGAAGGGCTCGATCGTCGAGAAGTCCTTCCAGGCCGGCGAGCGGTGGCCGCGGGCGCAGCTGGACCGGCGCCCGATCCAGTTCATGTACCGCGATGGCGACGCCTTCCACTTCATGGAGATGGAGACGTACGAGCAGTTCCACCTCAACGCGGACCAGCTCGAGGACGCCGTCAACTACATGAAGGACGGCATGACCCTCGACCGGATCAGCTACGACGGGGAGACGCTCGGCGTGGAGCTCCCGATCACAGTCGACCTCGTCGTCGTCGAGACCGACCCCGGCTTCGCCGGCGACACCGCGACCGGCGCCCGCAAGCCCGCGACGACGGAGTCGGGCCTGGTCGTCCAGGTGCCGCTCTTCGTGACCGAGGGCGACACGATCCGCGTCGACACGCGCACCGGCGAGTACCAGACCCGGCTGTAGCGCTCGTCCCGCGCAGGCCGGCGCCGGTGAGCCCGCTCGTGCCCGACAGCGAGCCGCCCGACTGGGCGCTCCCGGCGTGGGATGCGCTCGACCTCGGGACGCGGCCGGCCGATCGATCGCGCCCCGGCCGCCCGGCCGGGGGGTTCGGGCTTCGGATCCTCGGCGTCACCGAGGTCACCCACGCGGTCCGCGACGCCGTCCGCGAGGATCCGCGGCTGGCGGACCTCTGGGTCGAGGGCGAGGTGGGCCGCGTGACGGTCAGCTCGGCCGGCCATGCCTACTTCACCCTTCGCGACGAGAAGAGCCAGCTGGCGTGCGTCTTCTTCCGGGAGGACCGCCAGGCGAGCGCCTTCGAGCCGCAGTCCGGGATGCGGGTGATCGTGCACGGCCGGATCGATGTCTTCGACGCGCAGGGGGTCTACCAGTGCTACGTCGGCGCGATCCAACCGGCCGGCTTCGGCGACCTGGCGCTGCGCTTCGAGCAGACGAAGGCCCGGCTCGCCGCGGAGGGGCTCTTCGACGCCGGGCACAGGCGGCCGCTGCCGGTCCGTCCCGAGACGATCGCCGTCGTCACCAGCCTGTCTGGGGCGGTGATCCACGACATCCGGCGCGTGTTGGCGCGGCGCTGGCCCCTGGTCCGCGTGCTGGTGAGCGCCTGTCGCGTGCAGGGGGATGGGGCGGCCGAGACGATCGTCGCGGGCCTTGGCCGCCTGGCGCGCTACGATGCCGCCTGTCGCGAGGACGGCCGGCCGGGTGACGCTCCGGGGCTCGTCATCGTCGCGCGCGGCGGCGGCTCGCTCGAGGATCTCTTCGCGTTCAACGACGAGCGCGTCGTCCGGGCCATCGCGGCCCATCCCGTCCCGGTGGTGAGTGGGATCGGCCACGAGACGGACGTCACCCTCGCGGACTTCGCCGCCGACGTCCGGGCGCCGACGCCGTCCGCCGCGGCCGAGCTCGCGGTGCCCGACCGGCTCGACGTGGTGATCGCGCTCCGCGGGCGGCGCCGGCGGCTCGACGAGGCTGCGACGCGGACGCTGGCCGGCTCGTCCCGCCGGGTGGCGGCGGAGCGGCGCGCCCTCGAAGGCCTTCGGCCGGCGACACGGCTGGCGGCCGCCCGCGAGCGGGCCGGGTACCTGCTCGATCGCGCGACCGCGGCCGTCTCGGAGCGGATCGCCGGGGACCGCCGCGCCGCGGAGCGCGCGTCGCGTGCGCTCGGGCCGGTTGTCGCGGGACGCCTCCGACTCGAGCGAGGCGGGCTCTCGACCGCGTCCGCGGCCCTCGGCGCCCTGGGCCCCGAGGCGACGCTCGCCCGCGGGTACGCGATCGTCCGCCGCGCCGAGGATGGCGCGATCGTCCGGGATCCCGCCCAGTCGCCGGCCGGGACGAGGCTCCGCCTGCGCGTGGCTCGCGGCGAGCTGGCCGCTCGCGCGGAGGGCGACGCCGATGGCTGACCTGGTCGTGTTCGTCGCGCTCGTCGGGGTGATCGGGGCGGCCGGGATCGTCCTTGGTATGCTCGCTGCGCGGCGGCTGGGCGCCTGGGACGATCGGCGGTCCAGCGTCGCGAGCGCCGCCGGGGCAGATGACGGGTCGCGAGATGCGCGCGACGACGAACCGGACGAGGACGGAGGCGAGACCCGTGGCTGAGGCGCCGGTTGCGCTCGACACCCTGACCTTCGACGCGGCCCTGGCGGAGCTGGAGCGGACCGTCGCGGAGCTCGAGGCGGGCGGCCTTCCGCTGGAGCAGACGATCGCCCGGTATGAACGGGGCGTGGCGCTGGAACAGCGCTGCGAGCAGCTCCTCGCCGACGCGGAGCTGCGTGTTCGGCGGCTCGTGGAGGGGGCTCGCGGCGCCCTCGCCGTGGCCGAGCTTCGGCTCGAGGGCGACGCGGCAGATACGCCGGCGGGGGCTCTCCCGGGGCCCGCAGAGTAGACTCGCGGGGCCACCCGGAGATCGCGAGCGCAGCGGCCGCCGGGCGTCCCGGGCGCCAGCCGGCAGGTTCCGCCGGCCGCGGCGCATGGCCACGCCGAAACCAAGGAGCCAGCACGTGGCGATCCTCCCGACACTCCAGGGCCCGGGCGATCTTCGCGGCCTCAGCGAGCGACGGCTCGCGGAGCTGGCCGAGGAGATTCGCAGCACGATCATCTCCACGGTCGCGACGACCGGGGGCCACCTCGGCTCCTCGCTGGGTGTCGTGGAGATCACCCTGGCGCTCCACCGGATCCTCGAGTCGCCGCGCGACCGGATCGTCTGGGACACGGGCCACCAGGCGTACCCGCACAAGCTGCTGACGGGCCGCTACGCGCGCTTCGGGACGCTTCGCCAGCTCGGCGGGATCGGTGGGTTCCCGCGGCGCAGCGAATCGGACCACGACGTCTTCGACGGCGGGCACGCCGGCACGGGCCTCTCGATCGCGGCGGGGCTGGCCACGGCCCGGGACGTCCGCCACGGCATGGAGCGCATCGCGGTGGTTGTCGGCGACGCCGCGCTGATGAGCGGGCTCTCGCTGGAGGCGCTGAACGACCTGGGCCATCGCCACACGCCGGTCCTGATCGTCCTCAACGACAACGAGATGTCCATCAGCCCGTCGGTGGGTGCGCTCTCGAAGTACCTCTCCGAGATCAAGCTCTCCACCGCCTGGCAGCAGTCGAAGCGCGGCTACGACCAGTTCGTGGAACGCGTGCCGATGGTCGGGCCGACGGCCCTCGAGTTCAGCCGGCGGGTCCGCAAGTCGGTCGTCAGCTTCGCCCAGCCCGGCCAGCTCTTCGAGGACCTCGGCATCACGTACATCGGCGTCGTGCCGGGCCACGACCTGCGGATGCTCGAGCACACGTTCCGCAGCGCCCTCGCCCTCGACGCGCCGGTCCTCGTCCACGTCCGGACCCAGAAGGGACGCGGCTACCACCCCGCGGAGAAGGACCAGGTCGGCTTCCACGGCGCAGCGCTGCCGCCGATGACGGACTCCGCCGAGTCGCGCCAGGGCGGGCAGGCCAGCCCGTTCGGCGCGGGGGAGATCAGCGCCGTCTCGACCGGGACGGGGGCGCGCAACGGCAGCGCCGTCCGACCGGCGGCGGAGCAGGCGGCCGCGGCGAAGCAGCCCAACTACACCTATCACTTCGCCCAGGAGATCGTGGCCGCGGCCCGCGAGGACCGCCGGATCGTCGCGATCACCGCCGGCATGCCCACCGGGACGGGCCTCAACCGGTTCCAGGCCGAGTTCCCGGACCGCTTCATCGACGTGGGGATCGCGGAGCAGCACGCGGTCGCGCTGGCGACCGGGATCGCCCTGGGCGGCGGCCGGCCGGTCGTCGCGATCTACGCGACGTTCCTGCAGCGGGCCTTCGACCAGATCGTTCACGATGCGGCGCAGAACGACCAGCCGGTCCTGATCGGCGTGGACCGCGCCGGCCTCGTCGGCGAGGATGGCACGAGCCACCAGGGGATGTTCTCCTACCCGGCCCACCGCCAGATCCCGAACCTCGTCATCGCGGCACCGAAGGACGAGCAGGAGCTGCGTTCGCTCGTCCGCACCGCGCTCGCGCAGGATCACCCGTTCGCGCTCAACTATCCGCGCGACGCCGGGTTCGGCGTGCCCGAGCGGACGCCGGAGATCCTCCCGGTCGGGCGCGGCGAGGTCCTGCGCGAGGGGACCGACATCCTGCTCGTCGGCTTCGGGCCGATCGTCGCCCGGGGGCTCGAGGTGGCCGATGCGCTGGGCGCCGATGGCTGGTCCGTCGGCGTGATCAACGCGCGCTTCCTCAAGCCGATCGACCGCCAGCTCATCCTCGACCAGGCGCGCGGGAAGCGGCTCGTCGTGACGCTCGAGGAGAGCACGGCGATCGGCGGGTTCGGATCCGCGGTCCTCGAGGTGCTCGAGGAAGCTCGACTTGCCGATCCGGCATACCGCGACGTCGCGCTCCGGATCGTGGGCATCCCCGGGGACCGGTTCATCGACCACGGGTCGGTCGGGGACCTGCGCCGGCTGATCCGTCTCGACAGCCCCGGGATCCTGGCCCAGGTGCGGGAGACGCTGGCCCTGCTCCGCGCGGCGCCGGCCGCGGCGCCCGCCCGTCCGCCGTCGGCGACCCGCGCCTGACATTGGTCGCCGCGCCCGGATGCGCCGGAGTGCAGCGGCCCGTGGCATGATCGCGGCGTGAGCACCCCCGCCCGCGTGGACCGCCCGACCTCCTCGAGGGGGCCGGCGCGCCCGCCGCGGGTCCGGCTCGACCAGTTGCTCGTGGAGCGCGGGCTCGTAGAGACGCGCAGCCGGGCGCAGGCGCTCCTCCTCGCCGGCCGCGTGCGCGTGGGGGCTGGCGACGCCGCCCGTTTCGACCGCAAGCCGGGGGACCTCGTCGACGGCTCGCTGGCGCTCGAGATCGCGACGCCGATGCGCTTCGTGTCGCGGGGCGGCGAGAAGCTGGCCGGTGCGCTCGACGCATTCGGCGTGGACCCGGCCGGCTTGGTCTGCCTGGATGCCGGCGCGTCCACCGGCGGCTTCACCGACGCCCTGCTGCAGCGGGGCGCGACCCGGGTCCACGCCGTCGACGTCGGTCGGGGCCAGCTCGCCGCATCGCTCGCCGGCGATCAGCGGGTGGTCGTCCACGACCGGGTCAACGCGCGCCACCTGCAGCCCGGCGTGCTCGGGGAGCCGGCCGCGCTCGCGGTCATCGACGTCTCGTTCATCTCGCTGGCGCTGGTGCTGGGGCCGGTGGCGCGCTGCCTGGCGCCTGGCGGCGGCATCGTCGCGCTCGTCAAGCCGCAGTTCGAGGCCGGCCGCGGGGAGGTGCCCGGCGGGGTCGTGCGGGATCCGGTCGTCCATCGGGCGGTCCTGGAGCGCGTCCTCGCGACGGCAGCCGGCCTGGGCCTCGTCCCGCTCGACTTGATGCGCTCGCCCCTGCTGGGCCCGGCGGGCAATCGCGAGTTCTTCGCGCACCTCGGCGTGCCGGACCCGGCCGCCGCGGACGCGCTGGCGGGTGCCGCGCGGCCGGACCTGGCGGCCCGCGTCGCAGCGTGCACGGCCCCATGACCGAGATCCGGCGGATCGGCTTCGCCTACAACCCGACGAAGGAGGACGCGGTCGAGCTGGCCGCCCGCGCCAGCGGGTGGTGCGCCGTGCGCGGGATCGAATCCTGGGCGCTCGCATCCGCGGACCACGACCGCCTGGTCCGCGCGCTGCCTGGGACGCAGGTGCTCGTCGTCCTCGGCGGAGACGGCACGTTCCTGCACGCCGCCCGGGCCGTCACGGAGGTCGACGTCCCGCTCGTCGGCGTGAACCTGGGCAAGGTCGGCTTTCTCTCCAAGGCCGAGGCCCACGAGCTGGAGCCGCTCCTGGAGAAGCTGCGGACCGGGGCCTACCGGATCGAGCCGCGGATGGCACTGCGGGGGGCCATCCACGGGCCCGGCGGCGGCGCGCCCCGGCGCACGTTCGTCGCGCTCAACGACGTGGTGGTCGCGCGCGGATCGCTCGCCCGGGTCGTCCGGCTGGAGGTGGACATCGGACCGTCGCACCTCGCCACGTACGTCGCGGACGGGCTGGTGGTGGCGAGCCCGACCGGCTCCACCGGCTACTCGTTCTCGGCGGGCGGCCCGATCCTCGATCCGCTGAGCCGGAACCTCGTCGTTTCGCCCATCGCGGCCTACCTGTCGGCGATCCGGTCGGTCGTGGTGAGCCCCGACCACGTGGTCCGCTGCCGCGTCGCGGAGGCGCACGAGGCGCTGGTCTCGATCGACGGACGGGAGGATGTCCACGTGTCCGTGGGCGACGTCGTGACGGTCGCGGCGCTCCAGCGCCCGGTGCGCTTCCTCGAGCCGGACGGCGCGCTCCCGTTCTGGGATCTCCTGCGCCAGAAGGCGCAGCTGCTGCCCTCCTGAGGATGGCCGACCCGCGCGGCCCCGCGCTCGCCGCCGGGCGCCTCCTCGAGCTCGCGGTGGCCGACTTCGCGCTGATCGAGCGCGTCCGGATCACGTTCGCGGACGGGTTCAACGTGCTGACCGGCGAGACCGGCGCCGGCAAGAGCCTCCTGATCGACGCGCTGGGCCTTGCCCTCGGTGCGCGCGCGGACCCGGGCCTCGTGCGCCACGGAGCGGAGACCGCCCGCGTGGAGGCGCTCTTCGACCGGCTGCCGGAGGCGCTCGTGTGCGTCCGCGAGGTCGGGGCCAACGGCCGCTCGGTCGCGCGGGTCGACGACGAGACGGTGACGGCCGGGCGGCTTGCGGGCGTGGCCGGGCCGCTCGTGGAGATCCACGGGCAGCGGGACCAGGGCCGCCTGCTCGACGAACGCTGGCAACGCGAGCTGCTCGACGCGTACGGCGGCCACGCCGCGGAGCGGGCCGTGGTCGGCGCCGCCGTGGCGGCCTGGCGGGACAACGAGGCGGCGCGCGCGTCGCTCGCGATCGACCCGGTGGAGCTGGAGCGCAGGATCGCGCTCCTGGAGCACGAGGTCGAGGAGATCACGGGCGCGCGGCCGGTCGCCGGCGAGGCGGCGGCGATCCGCTCCCGCCTCGACGCGTCGCGCCACGGGGAGGCGATCGCGCGCGGGTCGGTGGCGCTTGCCGGCCTGCTCGCCGGCGCCGACGGCGAAGCGGAGGGGACGCCGGGTGCGTACGAGCAGGCGTCGCGCGCGGCGGCGGAGGCCGCGGGACTCGCCCGTCTCGATGCGCGCTACGGACCGCTCGTCGAGCGCCTCGCGGGTGCGGCCGCGGAGCTCGAGGACGTCGCCTCGGAGGCGCGTCGCCTCTCGGAGACGCTCGATCACGACCCCGCGGCGCTCGCCGCGCTGGAGGCCCGCCTCTCGGCGCTCTACAGCCTGGAGCGGCGCTACGGGACCGACGTCGACGGCCTCGTCGGCCGTGCCGAGGAAGCGTCGGCCGAGATCGATCGCCTGCGCCACCTGGGAACGGAGCGCGAGTGGCGTCGCGCAGACGCGGAGCGCCTCCTCGCCGCGGTGGCCGCAACGTGCGCGGCCCTCTCGTCACGTCGTGCCGGAGCCGCGACGGAGCTGGCGGCGGCCATCGAGACCGCGGTCGCCGGTCTCGGGCTCCGCGAGATGCGGGTCCAGGTCGCCGTTGGGCGGCGGATCGCGTCGCCCGACGAGCCGGCCGTCGAGCTGGACGGGGATGCTGTCGCCTTCGACGCGACCGGCGCGGACGTCGTTGTCTTCCTCATCGCGCCGAACCCGGGCGAGCCCGCGCGGCCGCTCGCGAGGATCGCCTCGGGCGGCGAGCTCTCGCGCCTCGCGCTCGCGATCGAGGAGGTGCTCGCGGCCGCGGACGCGACGCCCACCCTCGTCTTCGACGAGATTGATTCGGGGATCGGGGGCCGCAGCGCGGACCCCGTTGCGCAGACGCTCTGGCTGCTGGGGCGCCGGCACCAGGTCCTGTGCGTGACGCACCTTCCCCAGATCGCGGCCCACGCCGACGCGCACTTCGGGATCCGGAAGGTCGAGCGGGGTGGCCGGACGGTGACGGAGGTGCGGCGGCTGACCGACGACGACCGCGTGGAGGAGCTCGCGGCGATGATCGGCGGCCCGGCGGCCGGCGCGGCCGCGACGGCGTCGGCGCGTGACCTGCTCGATCGAGCCGCCGCGTTCCGCTCCTCGCGGGCGGGACCCGCACGCGCGCGGCGATGACCGCGGCCGGCGAGGCTGGGGCGGGCGGCGCGAGAACGCGCAGCCGGGCGCGCACGGCCCCACCTGCTCCTCGCGCCGGGCGGCCTCGCCGGCCGCGCACGATGCCCGCCGGGACCCCGCCCGACCTTGTCGCGGCGATCGAGGCGTTCCTGCTGCATCTCCAGGTCGAGCGCGGGCTCTCGCCGGCCACCCTGTCCGCGTATGGCGCCGACCTGCGCGACTTCGCCGGCAGCCCGGAGGCGCGGGGAGGGTGGGAGCGCTCCCCGGATCCCGCCATCGCCTACCTGGGCCGGCTCGCCAGCACGGCGGGCGCGACCGGCGTCCGGCTTCGCGCCACGAGCCGCCGCCGCCGGACCGCGGCGATCCGCGCGTTCTACCGGTTCGCGCTCGCCGAGGACCTGGCCCGCGTCGACGTGGCCGCGCACCTCGACCTGCCCCGCGAGTCGCGCCTCCTGCCGGACCCGCTCGGGGTCGAGGAGGTGGCGCGACTGCTGGAAGCCGCCGGGCCGCGCGGGCCTGCGGACCCCGTGCACGATGCCGCCCCGATCCGGTCGCGTGCGCTTCTCGAGCTGCTCTACGCCGCCGGCCTGCGGGTGAGCGAGGCGACCGGGCTCGACGTGGACGACCTCGACCTCGACGGGGCGACGGTCCGGGTGATCGGCAAGGGCGACAAGGAGCGGCTCCTGCCCGTCGGGGACGTCGCGATCGACTGGCTGCGCCGGTACGAAGTCACCGTTCGCCCGGCCCTCCTGGCGCTCCATGCCGTGCCTGTCCACCGGGGCGGGCCGGTCTTCCTGGGCAGCCGGGGCCGCCGCCTGACACGCCAGCAGGCGTGGGACGTCGTGAGGCGGGCCGCCTCGGCCGCGGGCCTCGCCGGGCGGGCGACGCCCCACACGCTCCGCCACTCGTTCGCGACGCACCTGCTGGAGGGCGGGGCCGACCTGCGGATCGTCCAGGAGCTGCTCGGACATGCGAGCATCAGCACGACGCAGATCTACACGCACCTCACCGGCGAGCGTGTCCGGGAGGTGTACGCTCGGGCGCATCCGCGCGCCTGAGGGCCGCGACGAAGGAGGAAGGATCGGATGGCGCGCTACACCGACTCGCTGCTCATGGACGGGGAGCACGTCCTGTACCGGACGCGGCAGCACCCGCTCGGCCGGATCGTCGCCGCGCGGTGGGGGATCGTGATGGTCGGCGTCGCGATCGCCGCCCTGCTCGCGATCTTCATCGGCAACCCGGGCGGGACCGTGCGCGACGTGCTCGGGTGGATCACGCTGGCGCTCCTCGTGCTCGGCGTGGTGGACATCGTCTGGATCTATCTCCACTGGTGGGCCGAGGACTATGTCATCACGAACCGAAGGATCCTGAAGGTGGAGGGCCTCTTCAACAAGCGGGCCGCCGACAGCAGCCTGGAGAAAATCAACGACGCGATCCTCGAGCAGAGCGTCTTCGGGCGCTTGTTCGACTGGGGCGACCTCAAGGTCTTGACGGCGGCCGAGGAGAATGCCGACGACTACCACATGCTCCACCACGCGCCGACGTTCAAGAAGACGATGCTCCTCGCAAAGCAGGACATCGAGGACGACCTGGCGCGCCGGATCACGGCGCCGTTGGAGGCGCTGAATGCCCGCGAGTCCGAGCAGGACCGGAGGGAGGCCGAGGCCCAGGCGTCCGCCCGGGCCGTGGCAGCCCCGGTGGTGGCAGCCCCGCCGCCTGCCGCCCCGCCCGCACCGGCCCCGAAGACGGCCGAGGAGAAGCTCCGCGAGCTCGCCGCCCTTCGCGACGCCGGCCTGATCACGCCCGAGGACTTCGAGGCGAAGAAGACGACCATCCTCGCCACGATGTAGCCCCGCTCCCACTGGCTACCATATGCGGGATCCCCGCCCGCACCCGGAGTTCCCGTGCTCGGTTTCAGCATCCAACCGGAGACGATCGTCGCCGTGGCGATCTTCCTGCTCGTCGGCTTTCCCGTCCACGAGTTCAGCCACGCGCTCGTCGCTTACCGGCTCGGGGATGGCACCGCGAAGCTGTTCGGGCGCCTCACGCTCAACCCGCTCGTCCATCTCGACCCGATGGGGAGCGCCATCCTGGTCCTCTCGGCGCTCGTGGGCGGGTTCTTCATCGGCTGGGCGAAGCCGACACCGGTCAACCCGGCGATGCTCCGCGGCGGCCGGCGCGCCGAGGCGTGGGTGGCGGCCGCGGGGCCGGTCTCGAACCTGGTCATGGCGATCCTGGCCGCGATCGCGCTTCGCCTGATGGTCGCCGTGGACCTGGCGAGCAGCGACGCCGTCCTTTTCGTCGCCAACGTCGTCTACGTGTTCATCTTCATCAACGTCGCGCTCTTCATCTTCAACCTGATCCCCATCCCCCCACTCGACGGCTCGAAGGTGATGTTCTCGCTCATGAACCCGTCCACCGTCTGGCGAGTCCGGCCGACCCTCGAGCAGTACGGGTTCCTCATCCTCCTCGTCGTCATGTTCGTTCCGCTCGTCAACGGCGTCTCGATCGGTGCCCGGGTCATCGGCCCGCTCCTGAATGGGATCGTCTCGGTCCTGGTGGGCTTCTAAGGCCCGCCAGCTCGGCCGTCATCTCGTCGCCCGCGTGGCGCCGGGGGAGCGGGCCGAGCTGGCCGGCTGGCTGACGCCCGCGCAGCTCTCCCTCTTCGACGGCATGCCGGTCGCGGACCGTCGCCACGGCCTCGACGTGGTGCAACGGCTGCGTGTCGGCGGCACCGACGATCGCGACCTCCTCCTCGCCGGCCTCTTCCACGACGCCGGCAAGGGGCCCTCGATCCGGCTCTGGCATCGGGTGGCATGGTCCCTCGGCGAGCGGCTGGGGTCGTGGGCGCACCGGCTGGCGGGCCGCCTCCCGGGCGGCGGCGACGCCATGGCGCGCCTGCACGACCACGCAGATCGGTCGGCGGCGCTTGCCCTCGCGGCGGGGTGCGCCCAGCGCACGGCGGACCTGATCCAGGGCGTCGCGTCGGAATCGGACGCCGTCGCCGCGACGCTCCTCCTCGCAGCCGACGAGGCCGGCTGATGACCACCCCGGGATCACCCGTCGGGCCGGGCGCGGGGTCGGCGACGACGTCGGTCGTCTTCGGCGCCCGCCGGCGCCCGGAGGACGCGACCGAGGTTCGCCTGCCGGAGTGGGAGGGCCCGCTGGGGCTCCTCCTCTCGCTCGTCGAAGCTCGCCGGCTCGATGTCCTGAGCGTCCCGCTCGGCGCACTCGCGGAGGCGTACCTCGACGCGCTCGCGACGCTCGAGGGCGACCGCCTCGCCAGCATCTCCGCGTTCGTGGGGGTGGCGAGCCAGCTGATCCTCATCAAGAGCCGCGCCCTGCTCCCGCGGCAGGCCGCGGCCGGCGCACCGCTCGGTGACGAGGGAGTCGACCCGGAGGCGGAGCTCCGCGCCCGCCTCCTCCTCTACCGCGCGTTCCGTGACGCGGGCGCCGCTCTCCAGGCGCGAGCCCTGGCGGGGGCCCTCCTGGTCCGCCGCGAGCCGGGGGTCGCCTCGGCAGCCGGCCGGACGCACGGGGTCGCGCCGGACGCCCCCCGGCTTGATGTCGCGCTCCTCGTCGACGCCCTCGACCGGCTGGCCGCGGTCGTGCCGGTCGCCCCGGCACCTCCCGAGGCCGTGCGACGCACCATGACGCTCGCCGAACGCGCCCGCCTCATCCGCTCCGCCCTCGCGGAGGCCGGCTCGGTGGTCCTCCAGGAGCTTCTGGCCGGCGTCCGCGACCGGGTCGTGATCGCCGTCACGTTCCTCGCGCTCCTGGAGCTCGTGAAGCGCCGCGAGGTGACCGTGGAGCAGGACCGCCCGTGGGGCCCCATCCTTGTGCGATCGATGCCGCGGCCGATCACGGCGGCGGGGCAGGCGAGGGCGGGCGCGACCGGTGACGACGCGACCGACGAGACGCTGGAGGACGAGGCGTGAGCGACGGCGACGGGCTCGGAGCCGCGGCGGGCGACGCTGAAGCCCCGGACGGTGCGGAGTCCCCGGTCGCGGTGGGGTCCTCGGACGGAATGCCCGGCGATGACCTGACCGACGCGCAGCTCGAGGCGCTCCTCTTCGTCGCGGAGCGGCCGCTCACCCGGCGCGAGCTCGCCGCGATCACCGGGGCGTCGACGGACACGATCGACGCACGCCTCGGCGACCTCCAGGTCGCGCTCGCATCGGGCGGGTTGCGCCTCATCCTCGACGGGGAGCGGGTGGCCCTCGCCACGGCTCCGGAGGCGGGCCGGCTCATCGGCCGGTACATCGGGCGCGAGCCGACGCGGCTGTCGCCCGCCACGCTCGAGACGCTCGCGATCGTCGCGTACCGACAGCCGGCCACGAAGAGCGCGATCGAGCGGATCCGGGGCGTCGACGCCGACTACGCGATCCGGAGCCTCGTCCATCGCCGCCTCGTCGTGGAGCTGGGTCGCGCGGACGCGCCGGGCCGGCCCATCCTGTACGGGACCGGGGTCGAGTTCCTAGAGCGGTTCGGCCTCACGAGCCTCGAGGACCTTCCCGTCGTGGACGCCTCCGTTGCCGAGCGGCTCACGATCCCGGAGGCGGAGGCGGCCGCTGGCGCCACACCGGCGGCATCGGCGGGCGGGACCGGGGACGGGATGGGCGCGGGACA